>Ga0307513_10002197_pt1 | contig 27259 bp, 21 predicted proteins | sample 15_EM_MG_FD_202174 | JGI IMG/M metagenome (GOLD analysis project Ga0307513, IMG submission 202174) | Populus trichocarpa ectomycorrhiza microbial communities from riparian zone in the Pacific Northwest, United States - 15_EM | ecosystem: Host-associated > Plants > Roots > Unclassified | place...
AACATCAGAATCTAAGGTGGGAGGGGCCGTTTTCCGGTATTTTATCTGCCTAGTGTAATTTACGTAATTTACCGTATGGTATCAACCGTGTAAGGTACGGTAACGTACCGTATTTTTCGAACACTATCTAAAACAAGCACGATTCATGAAGGGAAGGGGGTGTGGGGTTGGTGCCTGGATATGTTAGGTACCCTCGATTGTTGTCACCACGAACACTCTAAGTTACATCATCCGCAACTCTGCCAACACTTTAGAACCTTCCAGAATCCGAGACTAAGTAAATTCATCTAAAAAAATATGCTTCTCGTAGGACGAAAAGATCAGTCTGGTTTGATATAGGAGCAAAATGTCATTTTTCGAAGTCCAATGATCAACCTGGAGCTTGAGCGTGAATACCCTTGCCCTCCTCTAACACTTACTCCCGCCCTACCTATTTGCCGACTTTAGCGGCGCCTCTAGCTCAACAGTCTCAATAATACCCTAAGAGCGTCTGGACTCACTTGGGATCCTTATTCCTTCTACATCACCAGGGCATTTATATATATACACAATATTAGCCTTGTGGAAAACCCTTTCTAGCCGGATCCCATTCAGACTCTCGTTGCGTTTCCATCACTTTTGACTTTTCCCTGGCAACACGTTCTGACTTCTTCCCTTTTACCTTTCCCTTATCCAACCAACTTGATCTAGTTCATAACAATTTAGGTGCTGATGAGATACCAAAAGGAAACAAGACGGTGAGAAAGGGGGGTGAGAAACCAATAATTTACAGGCTGGGAAATATTAAATATGATAGGATAAAAACCACAAGCGCTACTAGCCCTTCTTCAAGATCAAATCACTCTCGCCCTAGTGGCCAAAAGCGACCGCGCTTCGTAAACTAAAGCCGGGATGCTGGCTCGGCTACAAAAACAACTGTGTGGGGAAGCGCAGCCAGGTGTGATGATATGAAGATTCACTCCCATCTCCTAAATTTCCTTACTTGGCTGTGGGTAGATGCGAGGATGAATTACCCTGAGTTCGTGCAGAAGGTAGGGGAAGCGGTTATTTCCACAAAGGGGCGCCTGCCAGACCTGAAATAGTGCTAGGAGTATTCATAGATCTCCAATCTCATTCATCTCACTTTCCGGACATCCAAACCCGCTGCGTCAATCCGACTTTCACTAGAGTGTGCGGTGGTGGACTTTAGTTTTAAGAACCATCGGATTATCCTTTCATCTCCGCTACACACGCTCTATAAAGGCAGAATGCGGAGAATAAAAAATATTAGACCCTCACCATATTTTTCTTAGCCATCCAGACGCTAGATGAATACGGGCCAGAAAGGTGGTGCAAAAGCTAAAACAACTGGGGGGCGGGTGAAGGGCAAAACGCCAAACAGCAACAATATATGGAGGGGAGATCAGGTGGGGTGAAGAGGAGTGGGGCAAAAGACAGAAAACGAAAAGCACAAAAACGAAAGGCACAAGGCAAAAAACACCAAAAAAAAGCGGTGCAATTAGGGATCCTGCGGGTGCTAATGACTTATCAGTAGCATTCTATTGAGCAGTTTCTCGTAGAGCTTACCCTACTATTCACGGATGGGAGAGGGGTAAAAATTTCCTTCATGTTTTCGTCCACAATTTTGTCAACCATGTAACCGATAAACTATAAGTTATTGTGTCAGCAATAGTTAAAGCTTGATTCTACGGAAAACTTGCCCCCAAAAACTCCATTAACCCTGCGCCAACCAAGGCCATCTTCTAGTGAATCAAGGCAATTTTCCCTTCGATCTTAGCAAAAAGTCTTCCAAGCGGGCGGAGCGAGTAACGGACGGGCCGACGGATATAGCGCATAAGTAATAGTCCGGATAGGCAGCATGATCCTAATTAGCGTCTATAATTTCATTAAATTTTAGTGCCATAAGTAGGATAGGATAGAGTAGAGTGCGTAGGGGGTGACAAACGATACGGGGTGGAGATGGATTGCTATATAGGTAAAAAGCGGGCGGTGAGAATGATAGGGGGAGAGCAGTGTTCCGAATCGCCCAGTCCGTCCGTCTCGGGGGTATCGTAGGACCGGATGGACCGCTGGTGGTAGTCCTTCTTTTTGCGGGGCCATGGACGGACTAGGGCCGTGGTGTTTTTCTGTTACATCTCTTTGGTTGGTATGCTGGGAAATTTCAAGTTGATGCTTTGATCTCGCTCATAGTTTATGATCAGGCAAGGCATATGCTATATGCGTAAACTAATAAGTAAGGGGGGATGCACCTTGGGGAAATAAAGAAGCCGGGGGTGTTTGCGGAGTTGGGGCTCTGGAGCTACCGGCGTGGATCTGTAGTGTAATCGTGTCCTTCCTGGGGGGGGGGGCACTGGCACTGTCGCGGTCGGAAGGTTCTGATGTTGACTGCGGGTATCCGGATCCGGGGGGGTCCGTTGGGTTTCCCGGTACGATAACTTCTGGAAAATCCCAGGCGGCGTGCCTCGGATCAACTTCGGTTGCGTCGGTTCATTGGCTTTGTTGCAAGATCACTGTGACTATGGTTAAGGCAAAAGATTTATGGATGTATTCATTGTGTAGGTTACGTCGCATCACCATATATCACTCATAGTTTGTCTGCAGCCTACTCACCCTACCATCCATCCCTTCTCTTTCTCCCTGCCCCCCCGTCGCGACATCCCACTCCCCGAACCTCCCACAACGCTCCCCAGTTTCGTTACTCCTATCGAAGGGTTTTCTCGTTTTTTTCCCCCTCTCTCTCCTTACAGCTTTTTTTCGAGAACCTTTTTTTAAATCGACGCTCGTTAATTTCTGTGGGAGCTGTCTGTGGGCGGATCTGGCGACTTTGTTTTCCTTTTGCTTTCGCTCCCTTCCTCCACAGCGAAACGGGGTGATTGACGGAGGAGAGGGAGGAAAAAGGAGATAAGACTTCGGCGCTCTTTTCGTGTGACGGAACGGTAACCCAAGTTTGGGTGGTATAGGGTAGACTCTCGGAGGGGAAGCAGCTTTTCTTCCATCCCCGACGGAAAATATACAAGGAAGGGGAAAAGCAGAAAGCAAAGTAACCTTTTGATGCCCGGAGAGCTCCTTGCGCCCATGGAAGTCGATTCCTCACCGTCTGCTTTTGCAACTACAACAATACTTGTTAGCGAGCAGTCCTATCCCGACGGTGTCCTCAAGGATCCTGCCACTACTGCTCCCAGCGCTGCTACAGAGATCGATCTGTGCCTTATCTCGGAGCAGGATGCCCACTATGAGCAGGATATTTTGGGGGATCCGTGCTCTAGCTTGAATTCCTGGTTGAGGTATTTGGAATATAAGGCCAAGACTGGAAGTATTCATGGGCAGGTGTTTGTTTTTGAGAGGGCTTGTAAAGCGTTGCCTAGGTCATACAAACTGTGGAAAATGGTATGTGTCTCTTGATCCTTCTGCCTGTTTTACCTACTGTGTTTATTTTTTTTCTTGTTCTGGCATTGTTTGTTGTGCGGCGGTGGTGCTGGTTGTTTGAGGGTGATGTATGGGGATTCACATTGGGAGGTTTTTAGTATCTCGATTTAAGAGTCAAGCACGTGTCCTCCCTCAATCCGGCACGGTTCCACGCTGAGTACAACAAGGTCAATGATTGTTTTGAACGGTCTCTCATCCTCCTCAACAGGATGCCTAGGATCTGGACCGACTACATATCCTTCCTGCTCAAACAATGCCTCGTTACCAAGATCCGCCGAACCTTCGATCGTGCCCTACGGGCTCTACCGCTTACCCAGCATAGTCGCATTTGGACCCTCTACCTACCGTTCGCCAATTCCGCTTCTGGAGAGACCGCTCTAAGGATTTGGAAACGGTATATCCAGGTTCACCCTGAGGATGCGGAAGAATTCATTGAGCTTCTCGTCGAAATCGGGAAATACGAGGAGGCAGCGCAAAAGTGGATCGAGGTACTGGATAATCCAAAGTTTCGGTCAAAGTCTGGGAAGAGTCACTTTCAGATGTGGAGTAAGCTATGCGACTTGTTGGTCAGCCACGCTGGTGAGATCAGGGGCATTGACGTCGAGAAGATTGTGCGGAGTGGAATTGAAAGATTTAGTGACCAGCAGGGGAAATTGTGGACTAGTTTGGGCACCTATTGGATCACTAAGGGAGACTTTGGGAAGGTATGTGGATCGAATAATTAGATTTGTCGGAGGGATTATTGATTCTTGTGTGCAGGCAAGAGACTCTTTCGAAGAGGGCCTCACCACTGTTAGGACTGTCCGGGACTTCACCCAGATATTCGACTCGTACACTGAGTTCGAAGAATATGTCATCGGAACCCTGATGGAAGCGGCTGCTGCACGGCAGGGGAAGGGTATTGTGAACGCGGACGCCGATTTTGATTTGGATATCCGATTGATGCAGTTCGAACGACTGATGGACCGGCGGCCTTTCCTGATCAACGACGTTCTCCTGAGGCAGAATCCGAATAATGCCATTGAATGGGAGAAGAGGGTTGCGCTTTGTGGTGATAACAAGGAACAGATCGTTCAAACATACACTGACGCCGTAGCTGCCGTGAACCCGAAGAAGGCTGTTGGTCAATTCCATTCCCTGTGGACCGGATATGCCAAGTTTTATGAGAAGCATGGGGATATCAGACAAGCACGAATGGTTATGGGAAAAGCTGTTCGGGTCCCGTTCAAGTCGGTTCAGGAGCTCGCGGAGATGTGGGTTGAATGGGCAGAGTTAGAATTACGTAATGAGGATTTCGACCAGGCGGTCAAGATAATGGCGAAGGCCACTCAATCGCCCAAGAGGAGCACTGTGGATTATTTTGACGAAACCCTGACACCGCAACAGCGGGTTCACAAGAGTTGGAAGTTGTGGAGTTTCTACGTTGATCTCGTGGAGAGTGTCAGCACACTTGAGGAGACGAAAAAGGTCTATGAAAGGATCTTCGAGCTCCGAATTGCTACTCCGCAGACTGTCGTGAACTATGCTACCCTCCTACAGGAGAACAAGTGTTTCGAAGAGAGCTTTAAGGTACACCCCTTCCGCTATTTATCATATCAATTCAACTAAAAAAATACAGGTCTACGAGCGTGGCCTCGACCTCTTCACTTACCCAGTAGCCTTTGAACTCTGGAATCTCTACCTAGCCAAAGCTGTAAACCGCCAAATTGACATCGAACGACTTCGTGACCTCTTCGAGCAAGCCGTCGAAAATTGCCCCCCCAAGTTCGCGAAAGTCCTCTATCTAATGTACGGCAAGCTCGAAGAAGAACGCGGCCTATCCCCGAATGCAATTCGCATCTATGAGCGCGCGACCCGCGCAGTAGCAGACGAAGACCGCTTCGAAATGTTCGACTTCTACATCACAAAGTCCGCGTCAAACTTTGGTCTAACCTGCACCCGACACATCTACGAGCGCGCGATAGAGGCGCTACAAGATAGTGAGGCGAAGGAAATGTCCCTCAAGTTTGCTGGGATGGAACGAGATCTCGGGGAAATAGATAGAGCTCGGGCGATCTACCGCCACGCATCGCAATTATGTGATCCAAGGATTTCACCACACTTCTGGGCTGAATGGGAAGGCTTTGAAATCCAGCACGGCAATGAAGACACTTTCAAGGAAATGCTCAGAATCAAGAGGGGTGTGCAGGCGCAGTACAACACTGACGTCAACTTCATCGCCAGTGAAGCGCTTGCCCGCGTACAAGCGAGGTCTGGCAGGTGGATTAAAGGATCTGTTGGAAAGGTGGTTACGGCTACGGGCACGGAGGTTAACCCTGACGCTATTGATTGGGATATGGATGGGTCACCTATTGGCAACCCATAGCCAGAGGGGTATGGTTGCTTGCCCTGTTGGATGGTCCGTGGTGGGAAAGCCGAGTTTAGCATATATATTTTTCATTTTCAATCTTTTCCACCCTTCACCTCCCCCCCCCTTCAATATTGGCTTAAATGAGGAAAATTATACTTTTCTCTTCTCTTCTCTTCTTTTCCTTTCCTATCTTGTCTTGCTCTAAGCTACGTTATGTTTTCCAGTTTACCGGTTGTCTGACTCTATCCTATCCATCAGTCTACCAGTCCACTAGTCAGCCCATTCATTTTACCTAATTTTGTTTGTCCTACCTACTTGTATCTTATTACGGCACCCACCGCACTGTAGTTCACCGCACTTCACCTTCCCGAAATTCATGTACCATAAAATGTTAGTTTCAAACCGCATGGCCGTTCTCACCATTATTCCCCTATCTCGTAAGGATGCAAATCAGATTCTAAAAATAAAGGGAAACAAATTGCAATAAGGTGGAGCTGGCTCACTCCGCAACATAATAGCGATCCGTAAGCCAAGATATCGCCCTCATTATGCACTAAATAGTATTGTACTAGAAAATAAACTATTGTGAAACGGAATGAGTAAATCGGATAGTGGAGAAATCAAAGCTAAACTATCAGGAAAGGTGAAGTATACCACGCTGAATTCAATTCTCCTCTCCACCAGGATATCCGGTATCACACTTACCACATACCCCTGGCAAAAGAGGTTCGATCCTAAGAAGCTGACCGGTTACCGGCTTAGAAAGTGTCTGGCATCAGGGAATCGAGTAGTATTCAAGCGTGGCTGTATGATATGATTGAGGGTGAACAGTATTTTAGGAATGATAGCAGCAGCATCCTCACCCGTTATCTGCAGCCCTCGGGAATTAGTTGTAGACCCGCCGATTTTCTGTAGGGCCCGCCGGTCACCATTCATCCGGAGTTACGCGGCAAATTGCGCCACCTGGGACACTTGCGGTCCCCGCCCATCCGTCCCTGGCGCCGTTTCGAGTACTGCCATCCGTCATGCCCGGACCCGAAGACGGATGGACTAGACGTTCGGGAACACTGTGTTCAGGCACTAACTATGCTGAAAGCAGATACAGCCTACAAGACCTAGGACTGAGACTGAGCGAAGTAGTTACCAAGAAGGGTGGGAGGGGGGGAGCGCTAGGCTGGAGGAAACTCGGAGTGGGACTTGGCCAGGGTCGGAAAAGGGAATTGGAACCTGGTTTCCTGATGACAGTATCTGATTCCCCTCGACAGGCAGATCCCAATGAGACCCGTCCCGACACTAGCGGACATCTGCCTGCAGAGGAATCCACGTTTCTCTTCCCACTGACCTCTAGAGCCATATGGCCGCTTCGAGACCAACACCATTCAATCCCCCTCGACCGGCGGGTTCCAACCCACCCTGCCACGATGCTGTCCGACCTGTGGCTGAATGGTTACCCCTGCATTTGTCCTTTAGTTCCCCGGGCAAGTGCTTTGAAATTGATGGCTACTGGCATGCGGACACTTCGATACCTATACTATTCAATTCCCATTGCCGCGTAGATTCCGATGAGACCTCCCTCACACTGGCAGCCATCTCCCTGCGACTGTAGCTGCGCGTTCCTCCCTGCTGACCTGGATAGGCATGCAGACACTTCAAAACCAGTACAGATGGGTTGCCTTCGCTGAGCGGAATCCAACGCACTCTGTCCCGATGCTGTCTGACCACCCGTTGAAGGGTTATCCATACATTTGAACATTAGTTCCCCCTCCAACTCCTCTCAAACTGTTGGCAACTGGGTGCTACAGGATGCGCACATTTCGAGACGTATAACATTCAGTTCCGCGGGGTGAGCAGACTCCCCTGAGGCCCTTCCGAACTCTAGTGGACAGCTGCCCTCTGAGGTATGTCGCTGTTTCTCCCTGTTGACAGCTATAGCAATGCGTACTCTTCGAAACCTATACCATTCGATACACAGCGTCGAGTAGAGTTCGTTACGGGGCGGAAGGGGCTTCGAAGAGCCCGGGCCCCTGACCCTTTGCCCGCCCCACCCCACTCAACAGCCTGGAGCGCTGTGGTCTTTTCAGCATTCCCTGGCCCTGTCCCCTCTCAGGCCCCCACCCCACTCATATCCCAGACTGGTCCCCGTTAAAAATACATGGTAACAAACAAGCCCCCGTTCAGGCCATGAGTGAAGGTAGGCCCCAGACGGGGGTGGGGCGGGCATTACACGAAACAAACCCTCCCCGGCTCTGTGTAAGGGGGGTGCCTGGCAAGTGAAAACCGGCCCATCCATGCTCCGTAACGAACACTCGCGGCGAGCAGACTCCAACGAGACCCTTCTCACCTCTGGTGGACATCTCCCAGGTGAGGTAACTGCCTCTTTCTCCCTGGTGACCTGTATAGCAATGCGGATACTTCGCGACCTATACAGTTCAATTCCCCTCGCCGAGCTGACTCCAGTGCAACCCTTCCCACATCTTCCCACTGAGGTATCTCCCTTTTTCTCCCTTCTGATCTCTACTGTCTTGTGGATTCTGCGAAACCTACACCATTCGATCCCCCTCGACCCGTGGATTCCAACGCTATCTGTCCCAATTCTGTCTGACCGCTGGTTCAATAGCTACTATCCATACCTTTCTCCCTTAGTTCCCTGGCCAACTACTTTCGAATTGTTAGTTACCAAGTACTACAGTTTTCTATAAGAGCTTTAATAAATATATTCCTATTCCGGTATCTAAATGACTCCAATAAGTAAACATGAGTAATGCTTTGTGGACCTTTCCGGACAACTCCCGCAGAATTTGGGTATTTTCCACGGTTTTCACTAACTTATTCAAAGTGCTCGAATGTAGAGTTGTTCACTTAGCAGATATCAGCTGATAGCTCGTTATACCTGAGTACTTCAACTATTCTCCTATCGCATCAGGTTGTGTCCAGAGAACCTTTCTGCGTCTGGTACATTCTGAGACCTTCGTTACCTCTGGTACATCCAGGTAGGATGAACCCCTGTCTACCAACACCCGGTAAAAGCCCTCACACCCAGGATGCGAGTGTACTGTCTATGGGCCTGGACCGCTGGACACACCGGGAGTACGAGGTGCATCCTGCTGTCACTTGTTTTTTTTACTGCTCTTTTAGCTTCCTTTGAGGGTCAGGCCCGTCTCCGATTTCTTGACTTCTGTCTATCGGTAAACTGGTGGTAAATACCCATATTGAGGCTATTTGTCCTGCAATATTACTCATGTAAGGCAGGGAATACTTGCATACTTGAGAACTTATTTTTGGCACCCTTAATTCAAGTGAGACACTATCACCATTGTAGAATCCATGGAAACCCCAAGTTTGATTAAGAAAAGCTTTCTTTGAACCTAAAATTGTGATAAAAATAGGATATCCTACTGCTTGGCGGGCCTAGTGTGACTCGCCCTGGCCAAGCTGCTTGCAGTAATTTGAACTGTTCTGTGGTTCTGATTTCCAGTATTCGACTACCTTTGACTTTTAATCGGACTAGCTACTCGAGTCCTGTCTTCCTCTACGCATTTACAAACATATGCCCGGCCTCTCTGACCCCTCCAGCCACGAGGTACCTGGTCTATTACAAGGCCAGCCTGGCAGGTCGCCTGGGGTGGTTGGAAACGTTCGTGCCAGATGCCAAGCTCTCATCGTCGCAAATGGTTGCAGGTGATTCACGTCGCCCTCCTGTGATTATGAATTTGACAATTGTATCAGGACTGCAATATAATTAGAGTTCTTCACGGGGCGGACGGGGCCCTGAAAAATGCGGGCCCCCGGCCCTTTTCCCCGCCCCGCGCCGTAACCAACACTAAATAGAATACTCATACAGAAGATAACAGAAAGGGTGTAACAAGACGAAGGGAATATATGTTGATAAAGCAACACATCTTTTAACCAACTGGGAAGGAATGGTGTGTGAGAAGTTGGACAAAGATGTTGGAGATGACTCAGATAAGGTTGAGGATGTAGAGTCTTTTTCTTTGAAGTCTAGTTTGTGGATAAATAGGAGACAGTTAGCGACATAGTAAAGCACAAGGCCAAAAGGATTCGTCCGATACTGGTTTTAGGGTCAATTTTAACTTTTCAACCCGACAATTCCCAATACTGTGTTCATGGAAACACTTCAAATGAATCCTCCAGCATGAGAATCACAATCTATTCAAACCTCTAGAAGTAGCAGTACAAGGAACCAAAGATGCTTCCATTGTTCATGATTGCATCAGCCTGTGTGAAAGTGACCTCAATTTTTGTATGGGGCTACATACAAACAGGTACATGACAACAAATGCCTTTCTACTTAAACAACCATTTCTCCATCCCTTTGTGATATTCAAGAGTTTTGTAACCCTTATTATATTATCTATGGGTTTTCTGGTGCACAGGCAAACTTTTGTGTATGGTCATAAAGATTGTGGCCTGGGGGAGGGTGGCAATGTCGGCTACTTTGAGTGCACAATGGGCATCGGACGAATCCTTTTGCCCTAGTACTGTACAATAAAGAGCCCATTACACTCCAGGGTAAATATATCCTATGTAAATGCAATAATAGTCATGATTGATGCTGGATGTGTGATGGTAAAAGAATTATTGGAGGTTTTTCATCAAAGTTAGGATGCTAGATAGTTCTGTATAGGTGTACTTCATTTCTTCGCAATACCCTACATGACATGAAATCGGTGCTAGTTGAACTTGCCACCGGATAAGTGTTGAATCGGTTGCAAGGTTGGTTTACACTATCTACCCATGTTTATAAGAGCATGATCTTGACAGGTTGACACTCAAATTTCATCAATTCACTTTAGAATAGCAAAATATGACACAGGTCTACGCGTGGGGGGTACCACATTTGGATGAGTGGGGAGGTTGATAAATTCTCGCTTCACCAAACTAACAAACAGAAAGTAAAGTCCGGAGTGCAGACAACATGGCAGAGTCTTGCTGCCATCCAGTCGTCAGCTACCACAAGTATCAGAACATGAACATCACCTCTACTGACCCCACCAGCAGCAGTACAAATACCATCAGAAACACCATCAAGACGACCGGGAACATCACTAACACAACCGGGAACCCAACCGACGCCATCCTGAACCCCACCAATACCAGCCATAGCGCCACTGACATGACCACCCACACAACCGAAACCACCACTGATGCCACAACCAATGCCACAAGCATTGGCACAAATCCCACGAAGAATACAACATTCCACACCAGGAACACCAATGAAAAAAGCCATCACCACTAGCTGCACCACTAGCTGCACCACCACCAACACCATGGCCACTTCTGGCACCAGCACCAACAGCGTCACTAACACAACAAACCGTACGAGAAAACCCACAAACACCATCAACACAACAGAATCAACATGGAGTACCACCAATACCGCCCCGATCACCAGCGACACCCCTTACCAGCTCTTGTGACGCTAGAATTGCGGGTCTCGGTTGCCGGCTTGCCATTCCAACAAAAGCCTCCATACTCTACCCTGCCCAGCCTGGAGGCAATGCTCAATCGCAGTGTGGCCCTCATTGTCTCGTATATTGATGTTGATATCCGCTCTGCCCAGTAGTAGCCTAACTACTTGCTCATGGCCACAGATTCCAGCTTGTGTCACTGGTGTTCGCCCGCGGTTGTCCCAAACATTGGGGTTAACATCTTCCCGCTCCAATAGCTATTCTACTACGTGATTGTGCCCGCAGTATGCCGCAACCCAGAGTGCGGTTTTACCCACACTGCATTGCACATTGGGGTTGATATCTTCCCGTTCCAACAGTCGCTGAATGGTGGCATCGTGCCCATTAACAGTGGCATACAGGAGCGGTGTTTGGCCAACGTTGTCTGCGGTATTAGGGTTGATATCTCCCCGCTGTAGTAGGTAGCCCACGACCGAATCGCGTCCACTCTCTGCAGCAAAACACAGCGGGGTTCTGCCCAACTGGTCTGGTATATTTGCGTCCGTGCCGCTCAATCCCAAAAGCAATTCAATGATAGTAAGATAACCCGCTTGGGCGGCCCAGGAAACCGCAGTTCGGAGCCTCATATTTTGAGCATTGAGATTAATTTCCGGCTGTTGCAATAGGACTCTGAGCAGTTCAACCTCCTGCATCATAGCGGCACAAAGGAGGGGGGTTTGGTTTAGGTTATTCGAAGCGTTTAGGTTGAGGCTAATGTCGTCTCGTTGCAATAGTCCCCGTACGACAGCTATGTGACCGTTGGCGGCTGCCCACCAGAAGGGTGTTCGGCCTTGGTTGTCAGCTAAATCGGCCTGGGGTGGGACATCGGGGTGCTCTAAGAGGAGCTCGACGTTTCTATTGTGCCCATTCCCGGCTGCCCAAGAGAGTGGCGTTCGGCCATCCCAGTCTTGTTTATTCGGCTTTGCGGTTCTCATTTGCAAGAGGAGTTCCAAGGTCTCGTATCGACCTTCGCCTGCCGCCCAGGAAATTGGTGTTCGGCCAGTTATGGTGTTCATGGTCCAAATGGGAAAGTCCTATCCCAAATACCGGGTAAGTATGAAAAGGCAGAAACTAGCATACGGCAGTGGAGAAAACAAATGGGGAGCTTGAATAGCACCTGTTGGCAGCAGGGGGATGGCTACTTCCTACGGGTAATGAGTGCCCTAACCTTGCGAATTTAAAGAGAGAAAAAAGTCGGAGATTGCGGGTGCAAAGTAGGTGGGCGGCTCAGAGGTAGTTAGAAGGGCTGAGTAGGGAGAATGAGAAGTCGGGAAAGGATAGAGAGCGAGAGAAAATGGGGGGAAAATGAGCGGGGAGGGGAAACGTAGAGTGGGGGAAGAATACCAATATGGGGAAGAAGGGGAAGTAAGAGAAGTGGGGGAAGAGTGAGAAGCGGTAGGGAAATGAGAGGTGGGACGGAAATAAGAAGTGGGACGGAAATGAGAAGTGACACAGAAATCCGAAGTGGGACAGATATTAGATGTGAGGAAAGGATGAGAAGTAGGGAAAGAATAAGAAGCGGTGCAAAGGCGTGCGGAGGAAAGAGGTGAGTAAGGGGGAAAGGTGAGAGAGGGGGGAAAGATGAGCAGAAGGGAAGAGGTAAGAGGAAGGGGTGAAGCGGGATAGCGGTGTAAAAATGGTCTGATTGTAGGCAGTCTAAAGGATAAATCGGCAGGGGAGCGTTAAGGAAAGCAGAATAAGGGAGGAAGTGAGAGAGCAGGCAATGAACTGGGCAGACAAGCTCTGCAAATTGTTTGTTTTTTATTTGCGTATTTGTTCTAAACCCAACATCATCGGTGAAGGAAAGGGAATCTGAAGCAGATGCGTAAATGCTTTACATCCACTCGATTTTGCGACCGCAAATACTCTACATGATTCCCAACTCTGCCAACACTTTTAGAACCCTCCGTAGCTGACACTAATTAAATTCATGTAACATGATTTGCTTCTCGTATCATGAGATTTTGAGTCTGGTTTAATATCAGTCAGGTGAAAAATATCATTTTCCAAAAACAATAACAAACCTTCGCCCCAAATGCCAATACTCTTGCCTTCCTCTACAACTCACTACCATTTTACCTATTTGTGTACTTAAATGGGTGACAGCTCCTCCAACTCAATACCCTAAATAACACCCGAGATTATGAGTTCTAGGTTGGGTTCCTTACCAATACACGGCCATCAAGCAACCGGATGCGGTGGAGGTGGTGTAGGGAAAATTGATGTATGTGTTTACCAAATATGGTATCTAGTAAGGGGAAAGGGGTGGTGAACAAGCGGGAAGTATACGACCAGGTACCTTTGAATCCTCAACAGTGCCCGGCAGCTGAGATATTGGACTAACCAACACCACCCTCGGGGAAGTCAAAGATGAGAATTTGTCACTAAACTCAGTCTAATTAGGAGGAAGGAATCGCTGATTGTGCAAGGAAAATAGAGCCTATTGATAGCTACTCCTGTGATTGTGGGCATGGCATATTGGTCGCATTTTGGGGCTTCCAGTAGGGGAGGTTGAAATTCAACCGCTTGAGACATGTCCGGTTATGACTCTCCAACAGCCATAATTCTTGACGGTTGAAAATAGGGTACACTGTTTTGTCACGTCTATGTGAATATGATGTTGGTTGTGACGCTATCATCTTGTTTCCACGCCAAAATCTCGAAACGTGACAGATCGATAAACAGGACCTTGTTCTTTCTACAGCCCCAAAGGTTCTTTATTTATATACAGTGTTCTTTATGAGGCGTTCGAGGCTCCAAAGCGCAGTCCCCCCAGGCTGGATTTCATGCTTAGGCCCGCCCACAAGCCTACAGGGGGTGTTGGTTTTGGCTAGCTCTACCTTGGCCCAATCCAAAGACACGATCAAACTTTGCTGGTGGAAAATAGGAATCTGTTCAGTCAACCAGCAGGTTCAGGCCTAGGAAGCGGAGGGGCCGGGAGAAAGGTGGAAATATCCCCCCCCCCAGCCCATGAGACCGTGGGATGAGGAATTGAACAACCTGCCCTGCGCTGCTTTGTCACTGAAACTATTTATATCCAATCTTGCCTTTGACGAACACCTTTCTCACCAGACACAATTTAGACTTTCCTTGCACTCCATCACGTTGCTCTTTTCCCTGACCCCACCTTCTCCCTTCTGCCCTTGGACATCTCGCTTGTCCAACTCGTGTGATCTAGTTTATAAAAATTCAGGTGTAGGTGAGGTGCCAGGAGGAAAAAGTCTTGTGAGAAAAAAGAGGGATAAACCAATAATTTACCCACTCAGAAATATAAAATAATATGATAGGATAAAAACCACAAGCACAACCATCCTGCAAGATCAAATCTCTCTCACCCTATTCACGAAACCTGACCGTACCCTCTAATCTAAAGCCCAGACGCTTGCTAGTCTACAAAACCAAATATCTAGGTAAGTGGAGTCAGGTGTGATCATCGAAGGGTGCGCTCCCATCTTCTAAATTTCCCTATTTTATCCAGGGTAGATGCCCGAATAATTGCCGTGCATGTGGGAAGAAGGTAGGGGCATCAGTAATTTCTACCCTGGAGTGCCTGCAAGGCCTGAAATTGTGCTACATGCTAGCGTTTTTCCTGACTGCAGCAGAAGTACTCCCCCTCCACGCGCATTTCCCACAGCGGGAGAGACGGGTGATTAGCGGTAGCAATCTTTCTTGGTGGGATCGACCTCTCCCCATTCCCATCCCCAGCGGGGGGCAGTGTTCTCAACAGGGCAGTCCGTTCGTCCTGAAGGCGGAGGGTGGTGGACGGCGTTAAGCGGTGCAGTCCGGTCTTTTTCACAACTTACCCTGCGCCCCATTGCGAAGGACTATAAGCCCCACCGTCCCCGCCGTCCCCAGTGAAACAGGTTTCATGCCAAGGAACACGCCCAAATTAGTAAGAAATCTCGCCTCAGGGCAAGATTGCTTATGTCATCCTAGCTTTCCTCAGTGCCTGGAGGCGGGAATATTCTTATTATTCTTATAGCAGGAATCTGAGTGCTAGTGTATGATAGAAAAAAAGAAGCAGGGAAACATACAACGAGCACAATGCCAGCAGGTTTTTCCATCAGAAGTTGTATACTCCAAACCATTTTTAGAACAGACGCAACTCTTTCTCGGCTTACGCCTTCTGTCATAAATCTTAGAGGGTTTCTTGTGATGCAGGCTCCGTGTGTTTATCCGACATATTTTGCTAGCTTGGATCAGGGCTTAATGATGCCAGAGAAGTAAGAAACATTGGAATAAGAGGATGGTAGGTAGGTATGATTTCTGGATTAAGTGATATGCCCGATGCCCGGCCCTAGCGGTATATTATGGGATATATTCTACACCTATTTATCTCTCCTACATAGGCTCAGGTTTCTTTTAATCTTATTAGATGAATTTCTGTATTTTCTCGAGAAGGGTGTCATGAAATGCTGTTAATAGGATTCATAGTCCCCTGTAGTCACCAGCAGTAACCCACAGTCAATCGCAGTCCCCGGTCGTCCCCCGCAGTCCCCTGCCGTCCCCTGCCGTCCTCCACGCTAAAATGTCTTACCTTGCAGGGCCGGCCGTCCGCCACAAAGACGGCCGTCCTAAGGTTTCCAGGACGGGTGTGGACCGCATTTTGCCGTCCCGTCCGGTCCAGGGCTCTTGGCAGACCCCCCGTCGGGCCCTACGGGGGCCCGGACCGTTCAGAACACTGGCGGGGGGGCACGAGCGGTGTTCGGCCATAGTTACCCTGTTCGTCATGCTTGACCTCATCCCGTCTGAGAAGTACTATATATCGACAAACCCCAGATTATCGCAGGCAACTCCAAGTACTTTCAGTATTTGGTTGTGGCCATCTGGCTTACTGGTACCAACCCCTTGTGACCTAAGGGGTACTTCCACCACCCACTCATGGCCATCCTGATCTGCAAATATGGGTGGTGTTGGGCTGTAATAATCAGATTCGTAGAGGCAGATGGTTTCCTATCTGAGGGAAATTTTACTACTTCATGGCTCTAAGCGGGGCAGCAAACAAGAGCTGTATTCGGCTATGCTTATGCACCTTACTGGGATTTACCGCTTCGCCCTCAACTATTATTTCTACTCCTTGATGCCCAGGGTTCCGAATAGTCCGACCGGTGAAGTCCTGAGGAGAGGACCAGTCTCTATACCACTGTTGCATAAACGCACCTGACGCCCGAACACTACGAGCAATCGGGGTTGTGATTGTATTCATCTTTCTTTTATTAGAATAGAAGTCTGTGAAAGAGCCAAGGAGGAGTGTACACATGCTAGATGTCCGAATGAGATGGGTAATAGAAGTTTATGATCATTGCCTTTCGTTGGTTACCATGGAAATTTGTGAAAACGGTAGGGAAGGTGGAAAGACTGGGAGGATTTGGGGATGCCATGAGCAATGGGAGTCACGACAAGCACCCTCCCCTATGTTAGCTTCGAGGGCCAGATAAGGAGGAACGGAATAGACTTTGAACAGAGAGGACATGTGTTGCGATCAATGCAACATGAGACAGCTTTTCTGATGCATATATATTCTTGTCTCAACTATTAGTATAGGAGTTAGTGGAGTGTGCTGGTCAGTGGGGGTGAATAAGAGAGAACTTCCACATAGCTGTATTACAGATCGAAGTCTGAGGGTGCTTTACTTCTGGCGTTGCATCTAGTTTCTCTGCAGGGGTTTTAACAAGATGGTGGTTGCCTTTCAGCAAATTAGCCGCAATGGAATGCACCTTGCATCACTCGGTTTTCACCCTGTCCACCATGTCTTTCTGAATCCGGTGGAGTCTGTTTCAATGATCACGACCCTGTGGTAAGTCTAATTTCTACCATTGCCCTAGACTAGCTTTGGACCAGGCCTAGCTAGTCTGAGCCACTCCTCGGCTGAGCACTCGGAACCTTGTTCATGCTCATACTTCACTGGAAGCAAGAATTCTCTTTGGCCATAGATATTAAGTTGGTTGGGATTGACTACGTTCGGTTCAAGTATTATTTTGACAACACCCACTTGGCATTTCAAATGCTCAGGGTTAGATGTGTTCTGCTGCTAGTATCCTTGCTCCTACAGCAACCAAGGCCACCCGGCCCAGTTCAAATACAATTTCCCCACCGCTTCCATGTGACGTCCGGGCTGCACGTGCAAGTCGCCTTAGCTCAAACGATTGGACTGGGCAATATTGACATCCTCTGCAGTGATTTGAACTTTGACTACGCCATCCAAGTATGAACAGCCCAAAATAGCTCTCCTTTTGATAATATGATTACATTCTTTATCAATCACAGCTTTTCCAGTGTTAACTTTATGAAAGCTTATAAGCAATATTGTCTACTAAACTCCGGATATACACCCCCTGCCTTTGCATCGTCATGAGCCCACCTCGCCAACAAGTGATTCAGTCCATAACTCCCCAAACTCCATTTTCACATGTCCAAACCACAGAAATGCAGCATTGTCTTGGGGCAGTAGTATTTGGTTGATTCTTGGTAAAGCTACAAGTCAAAAGAGTTGCTGATGCTGAGTCAACTGACTCAGCAATGTTATTAAATCAAAGTAAAGATGTGAGAGAATGTAACACCAACAAACATGCCTCCAAGGAATACCTTTTCACATCAGAGGCCAGGAACAATAGGAGTGGGATAACCAATGTGGAAAAACACATGATAAATGGCTTTTTCTTCCCCACCTTTTCAACATGATCTCTGCCGTTATTCGACAGCTAAACTAAAGTTCATTGGATGACCCCAGTTGTCCAGAAAAAAGTAGGCCCCGAGCCCCTTTCCCTGCTCTGCCCAACTCAAGAGTGACGGGTAGGGCGAAGTCTTACACATTCCCTGCCCCTCTCCAGGCCCTGGCCCTAGAGAGATCTGCCTTAATGATTTGTGATTACAAATGGGGTCCCAGCCAGGGAATGTGTGCTGGTGGGCACGAGACAGGATCCTGGTAGGGATCACGCAAAGAATATCTTCCCCTAGCGTGTGAACGAGCGGGCCTTGTGAGTGAAAACCCGCCCGCCCCGCCACCCCCTGCTATGTAATGAACACTACGCTAAACTGGTGCAGGTCCCATTAATATAATCTGATCGCCCGCACCGTGTATCAATGGTCTATGGTCAATGCGCCTCATTCTGGGACACCAACCATTCTTACTTGGTGTCAGCTGCAACCAAATATATGAACCACCTGAAAGAACATGAGAATGACAAGGCTGGAGCTTTTAAATCCCAATGCGCCTCAATGACATCTTGCTATGCAAACAGTTAATCTGGACGTATTCATAGACAACATTGAAAGCTGGCATGCACAAACCAGCTTGTGATTAACGACTGCCCATAGCAAGATACACTTGGACTAAGGCTTGATGAATTGTAATTTGTTGGCCAAATATTAAAAATGTATCTCATCTTATGGCAGTACTTAAGAACAAAGGTCCAACAACGAAAATGCGTCTATGGCAACCAACGTGAGAACCAAATGCCAAGCTCGAAGCAATAAATGTGTTTGTATAGTGAACCACATTTTCACTTCCTGCAGTAGAAGTGATAGTATAGCTCATATGGTGAACAAAAATGAGCAGGTCCTATCGTTCTCAGATCATAAGCTTCCCCTCCAGTGGTAGTCAGCTTCACTGTTGCGAACCGTCCAATCCGTCCGTCCCGGAGGTAGGACCCAACCGACCGACCGCCCGCGGTTGTCCGTCTTTTTTCAAGTCTATGGACGGACTAGGGCAGAGGGAGGTACGACCGGACGCCCTACCGGGCCCTATGAAACTTTGCTGTTACGTTTTGTTCATCTCATATAATCGTGCGAAGGTTGCCGCGTGCGGAGGCAACCCAGGATATTCGCGGGCTCAGAACCTGGGCTCTCCTCCAGAGTGCCTGACACCTCAACGTGAGATTGTGGCTCAACATGACTTTGTGGCTTATCATACTAAATTTGTGGCTCAATGTACCTTTGTTGCCAAATGTGACCCGAGAAATGTATGAAATATCTTATTCTGCTTTATATCTCTCTTTACAACCTTCCTAGTTATCTAATACTTGGTGTTCTCACCTTAGATATTTTCTTGAGCAATAAAGTTACATCAAACTGAAAAGCTGTTGTAAGCCATAAAGCTATGTTGAGCCACAAAGTCATGTTGAGCCACAATCTCAGGTTGAGCTGTCAGGAACTCTGGAGGAGTGCCCAGGTTGTGAGCCCGCGAATATCCTGGGTTGCGGCCGCACGCCGCAACCTTGTCACGATTACTCACAAACCTGATGTTCTTGATTTCATCCCCCTAAAACGTTATGATTTTCCAAATCTTGTGATGTGTGTAAGCAAATAAGGAAGAATAGGTCTTTAGGAAATACAATAGATAAAATCCTGTGCCGAAATAGAACTCAAAAACCACCGGCATCAATCTGCCAGGCTACAAGCATATCTTCAAACATTTGAACATCCCTTCCCCTCCAACCGTGCACTAGAAAGAGCACTCTTATTGCAGTCCGAAAGTCCTGATAGTGGATGTAGATATGCGGATCCACGATTGCCGATTGAGTTTCCTTGATCTCATCTGGAAAATCCCCTGCATTGGCCTGTCAGTCTACCTCGGTTGCATCGGTACGTCATCACGAAAAGAGTTAATGCAAAGTCTTATTCAATAACCCCACCCAGCCTATAAAAGTAAGGAGTCGACACCGGTCCAGGCTCTCCACCACTTAACAGTAGTACAATCCCGGGGTACACCAGCCCAACCTGCCTATTCCACAGTACATCTGGAATGTACCACCTGCGCGATATGTAGGAAACGCACCACAGGAACCGGAACACCCGGCCAGAATACCGCAATCTTCCAAGCCTTAGAGAATAATGTTAAAGAGAAATAAGACTCGTAGCAGAATGACTTGTTCAGTCTTATCTTAACACTCACAGCTTGATAATCTATTTAATCTTCTTCTCTTTCTTGTAGGAATATTGTTTACTGTGTCAGCAGCATTGAATCACCATATATCACTCATAGGTGATCTGTCGTTCCCTGTTGGAAATAGCAGTTGATGGCCACACTTGGTGCGGGATGTACCTGCTCTCTGTGGCCGCAGGGGCACACGTATCATACGCATTAGCTAAAGGACGCGCAAGCTCTGAAAATGTTTTCACCCCACTTGTTTTTCCTTCCTTCATACCTTCTCCTCGCAACACACCTTCCTTCCTGTACAGAACTTTTCTCAAGTCTTTCCTTCCACCAAGTTGTCATCAATCAATCATGATTCTCATCTCCGCCTAAGCGGTTTTAGTCCACTGGGTAAAATCCCCACAGTAAATCATTACCTCCACAACCAATATTGTCAACATCCCCGGCCGTCCTTAGCCGCCCCCTGCCGTCACCTGTGGTCCCTCTCATTACTCGTGCTCTAGTATTTATCCTCATGTGCACGGCAGTCATTCCTAAAACCAGCTGTCTGTCTCCCCCCCCGCCATCGTTGCCTACACGCTACCGTCTTTTGACACCTCCTATAGTCTCCCGCAAAATCCCGGCTGGCCTTCCATCTCCCCTGGCACCCCCCTTAGCAGTCGCTATCAAGTGTGCCTCACCATACTAAGAAAGGCCTAGAGTGTAGGGCCCGGCGGTCCCAGCCTAGCCTGGCTATGCACATTTATAGGTACTCGAGTAGTTTATGGCCTTGGCGCCATGCCAGAAGCAATAATGTGGATTACTTCACAAACAAAACAATCACTTGCAGCACTGTAAGCGAAAATGTGGTTTACCGTATAAACAAATTTGTCGCTTCCAGCTTGGCAATTGGTTGTCATGTTGGTTGCCATGGGCGCACTTTCGTTATTAGACTTTTGTTCTTAAGTACCTCCTTACATCTAGTCACTAGTGCACACTTAGAAAGTCAGCCAACCCAGTTCCGAAATGAGTCTTTCAAACTGGAACCGAAATGGATTGCCAATTGGATCAAGTATATGGGCGAAGCAAATGCGATAGGCGTGATAATGGCGGGAGTTTGTGTTCAAAATGGGAACGCCAGGGGCACAATCTATTCTATGTGGATAATACTGCGCAAGTGCGAGGGGGGTTGCGAGGGACGCTTGGTGAGGAGTGGAGAGCAGATTTGGTAGGAGTTCTGGTTCTTAATTATTCCAAAACAGGTGGGCGGTAGCAAGCATATTTATACAAAAGTGTGCGCCCATATGTATGAAAGAAATATAGGGAAAACTATGTAAGAAACACAAGTGCGAACATGTTTGACCCTGAAATCCTGCCAAGTAATCCTAAACAATGTGCGTGAAACTATGAGGGTGTGATGTGAATATTAGAAATATCATGACCAATAATAGTGCATAAGAGATGCATAAAATCCTTAACACCGGATAGAAAAGCACATGTTAAATCCCCAAATATTATCCCAAAACAATCAATAAAACACCATAATATATATCTTAGCTGTAGTAATGTAAGCGGTGTACAGGTGGAGCCGAAACACAAACTAAGTAAAAGAATACACGGTAATGTTATGAAATGCACATAGGAAATATAACGGAATTTCAACAGTTTGTGGGATGGGCAGGGGGCTGGGCACTTGCCAGTGCCTATTCTTGTCATTATGGTAGACAGTTGTATTTACATTACCGGATTGGATAGGGGCCTCCAGCCTTTGTGCTACGGCCTCACATTGGTGACAAAGCCGCGGACCCCATTTTCCAAATAGACAATACACAACTACACATAGCAAAGGACACCCTGCAGTACTTTTGATCTTTGTCGTCCGCTCCACCTCCAGCAATTGAAATCTCAACACCCGGGGAAATCATGGTGAGAGTGTCCTCCGCCTCTGGTCTACCCGGTCCGTGGCAACTGCTCGGGGGTTTATCACGCCTTCATCTCCTTCCTCACTCTGGGGCCTTTGGCCTCCCCTCCCGGGGGTTATGGATTCCATTCTGGTTCTGTTGGTCTTCGTTGAGCACGCTCGCGTTGATGTTCCTACCCATTACCCCGCACTTCGGGACGCGTTTCGCTTAGCAATTTGCACGGTCGGCAACCCTCCTTCCTCCGTCAACACACGGTCGCTAGTTTCGGACTATCAGTGAAGTAGTTGCCCTGGTGGCCCTGCTCTCTGGTATTGCACTCTCTCCTGAGTTGCAGGATCCGTACGGTCGGCATTCGAAAAACTGTGACCCCCTTCTCGGTCCTCCGTGTTCGTACTTCTCGGTTGTTTGGCGAGCCTTCCTCCTGCAGCTTCCCAGGCGTTGGATCCGCTAGCACTGTACGCTCCACCCTCTCTAGCTGGCACCTTATCGGCCTCCCCGGGTGGCATCCTACTGCCCCTCACGATAGCTGGCACCTTCACTGGCGAGTGGCACTCCTCACCCGGTGGCTCCCCTAGCCCTCCTCATCCGCTCCAGCGATTTACTCTAAGGTCGTGAACCTCGCATTAGGTTACGCTGTGTCATGGTATACCACTACCTCCTTGGGCGATGCTAAAGTCCCAAGCGTCGCCGATTTTCTGGGCTCTCCGCCCGTGACAAACGCCTGCCCCACAACCGCATAGGTCGTGGTCATTCCGTTAGGCATCCGGCAACAGTAGTTTCATCTTCCGTCTCCGTCGGCACTTGGTGCCGTAACATTCTTTCCTTAGTTTTTGGGGGGCCCGCCGAAGGGTTTGTGTCTTTCCCTCTTTTTGTTTCTATACTTGTTTTTCCTTACGTGTCTGGAGGCGGGTATTGCTCCGTCTTGCTCTCGTCTTAGGTGCTAGACGGGGGAAGGATGGGCTATGGGTTCCAGGGGTTTGAATTTTCCCATGAGGGGGTGAAGCGCGTCGTTGGATTGCTTGAAGGTTTTGTTCACGCCATAGCTAGCGCTCCACGCGAGTTCTTGTATCTTAGGTTGCCTGAAATCAACGAATATATCATTAAAAAAAAAAAAGAGAAAAAAAAAAGACCCTGCAGTACTTTTGTGAGCATGGTAATGTCCTGGAAGGCAATACTCCTCTCTCTCCTGACATCAACCCTATTTCAAACACAACGCTACAGCTCACATGATTCTCTTACATACAGTATCCACATATATTGAATATGGGTGTTGGTCCTCCTAGGCTCCCAGGACTGGTCCTAGAAGTGCTACCCCTTTTCTCCTCCTTGGTTCTGGACTCCTTTTTCAAAAAACTCTGGGTTTCCATATCATCTCATGTTGTAGCTTTCATTGATGTGAAAGGATTATAGACCAGATATTAGCCTACCTTTATACTATTCACATTTCATTTTTACATAATCCATAATTCTGAAATTTTCATTTGTACACTCTCATCCGATATCCTCTCTCCCCAGAAGCTATAGGCTGGTGGGCTGATCTGACCCTATTTGGAAGGGGACAGACTTTGTTTCATATGCCATTATGAAGCCTTTTGTCTGGTGGCTATAACTAAATACCGCTGCAGACCAGGCATGTCCTGCAAGCCAGGAGAAACCACTGTTGAAGCATCTTGACCTTTCCAGAATTTAAACAGGTTTTGGCAGCTTTCCACCATTGGGGAGCCAAGTCTACTAAGGGATATATTCTATCGCGGTAGTAGAGGGAAGGCAGTAACTATATGGGAACCTATGGCTCCCTCGTCAATGGTAAGCGATTTATTTATAACCGCCAGATGTATCCACCATATATCCACCATATATCAACCCTATATCATCCTCTCAAAACCTCAAATTCTCCCCATACTCAATACATACACATATATTCCTACCTTTTTTAGCTTCTGATTTTTATGGGAACAATTTCATCAGAACTTAAGTCATTGCCTCGGATGTTAGAAGTCTTGTCTCACTCCTCGGTCATCAACTGTTACCTGCTGTTTATGCCAATTCCCTGGAGGAACCTCTCCGTCACCTTGGGGGACCACCCGTCATGTGATGGCGCAGGGTAGATTCTGAAATCTGAGGCACCTATATTGGCAGTCTTCTGGACGGAAGCCAAGATACCAGTCCGTCCCGAGCGTCATTTCAGGTACGCTGTCGGTCCTGCCCGGACCCGAAGGCTGACAGATTGGACCCTTGGGCTCACTCTATTTACGATATGTTTTGGGAAATAATCCCCGAATCATTAGCACCAGGATCTTCACCGGCATTAGGTGGTTCGGTCCTTGTCCCGTCTAACACGGAGGTATTCGATAATATCATCCTTGCCAGGCCCGATAGATACATTTGTCGCTCTCCCAGAAAAGGATTCCAGATCCCAGCCCAGAAAAGAGGCTAATAAGTTATGAATATTGGTATAATATGGAGAAAAATAGTCGGGCGAAACCTAGAATAGGCAATAAACCAAACCGCGCCCGACGTACCGTCGTACCCTGGGACAGGTGTTACTCCAAGGGATCTGCCAACTTGGGCTTGTAAGGCTTGTCTACATAGGGAGTTGTACTCGAGTATCGCATCGGCAAATCTTTTTTTTTTAATTGTCCCTATCCGAGTTCTGTACTTGTGCCAGGAAAACTCTAGCTATTCGCTATCTCCCGGTGAGTACCTCAGTAAAAACCGCAATATCCGCTCAAGAAATGTTTAGCATAGGAAGTTAATGGAAGCACGAAAGACTAGTACTTACTACCTCGCCTTACTAAAAAAAAAAGTATGATAAAAGAAGCAAAAATTTTCTTTCTATGATATTCTTTTTTTTTTCACTTTTTTTTTCACTTTTTTCACACTTTTTTTCACTTATCTATTTCTTATTTCTTTCTTATTTAATTCTTTGCCAACCCCCCCATCCGCTTCTGCTACCTGCCGATTGCCAACCTTTAAGGTCCAGAGTCGGATTCTACCGCCTCGTAGCAAAATTGTTAAACCCCACAGTCTTATTGATGAGAGCTAAGTTGTTCAATCTCCCAGTCCCCATAGGGTAGGATTTTTTAATTCTCCTGCCCTACATGACGGATCGTTCAATAATAAATGATGGTCAGCATGGGTTGAATTCCTGGACTCCCGCTATTGCGACAGGAGTATTAACCGCGGCGCCAGCCAATTATTTCATGAGATGTCAATTTGGGAACTAATACTTATTCTACTAGAAACCAGATTTGGGATTTTAATGAGTGGGTAGCCCGGCTCCTCCCGAGCTGCGGCTAGATTTCAATGGAGGTATTTCTTACTCCTTAGGTGTTTAATGAGAGATTCTCCGTGGTCTCAAGCGGAACAAGCGCTTTGTGCACTTGGTGTTATAAAGTAACTTTTATCGCTGTATTTTTCCCACATCCCTTTCCTATGTCCGGCCAAAACCGCGGTCTAATATACTACCAGAACGCAGTCACAATGGAAAGTACTCATGTCCTCATCTTGGCTTCTATATACAAAATGTATATGATGAGGTCAACCACTCGTAACCAGATCTAGAGCTAACCCTTCTGATCATATACACTAACGCTTCCACTTCCCATACTGTCCAACTCTAGCTAAACCAGATCTCTCCTTTTCTCTAGTCGTCCATGTCATACGTATAGAACCTTGGTGAAAATTCTAACACGCCCCATCGCGAAGAGTTCTATACTGCTTCCCGGCCCCATCCACCATTCCCATTGCAATAGTAAGTATCTCATGCGTTGTGCGTGGCAAGGCCTTGGTCATGATATCTGCGATCATGTCAGAGCTTGGACAGAACACAAGGTAGACCTTTTCAGCCATAACAAGTTCCCGAATGAAGTGGTACTGAATATCAATGTCCTTTGTACGCGCATGATATTCAGGATTACGAGCTAACACAAGCGCTCCTTGGTTGTGACTATGTAACTGTGAGATCCGTATAATGTGTTCGATGGCCCTCAATTCCTCCAACCGAACTCGAAGCCAAACTACCTCCTTGGCCGCTTGGGTCATGGACATATATTCTGCCTCTGTAGAAGACAGGGCGACTGAGGTCTGCTTCTTGCTGGACCAGGATACTGCCCCTCCATTGAGGAGAAATCCAGATCCCCCTACAGACTTCCTATTATGGCCCGAGCCCTAGTCAGCATCGGAATAGCCTGCACTTGCATCTGTAGTTCCGTACCTTAATCCAAAATGCCTGGTTCCCACAAGATAACCAAAGATCCGTTTCACTGCCATCCAGTGTTCCCACAAAGGTGAGTGGTTAAACTGACTCACTAAACCCGCGGCATAGGCAATGTCTTGTCTGGTCCCAAGCATTGCGTACATTAGGGACCTGACAGCTGACTGGTAGAGCTCCTGGCTTACAGCTCTAGGTTCCCCCTCACCCGTAATCCTATCCTTACACGATGATAACGGGGTACCAGGATCAAGTGGTGTGAGACTTGGTCGTGCATCCTGCATACCATGTCGGGCAAGTATCTGTCGATATAATTTGTCTGATGTAGTGTAAGTAACCGGTGACCTCTTTGCCTAGAAACCTCTAGTCCTAAGAACATTCTAAGCTCAGCCAAGTCAGTCATTTCGAATGCCTGGGTGAGCGAGTTCTTGATCCAGGTAATATCCTGCATGTCTGCTGCTGGAAGAACAAGATCATCAACGTACACAAGAAGAAGCAGCTTCCTTCCATAATTGATATACAAGCTGTAGTCTTGAGTACTCCGGATAAACTGATGCTGTATTAAGAAGGAGTGAACCTTCTGATACCAGGCCCGGGGTGACTGCCGTAACCCATATATTGCCGTAATCAAACGACACACCTTGCTTCCTGGTGATCCCTCTATTACTCCCTCCAGCCACTCCATATATATTTCTTTCTCCAGTATCCCATTAAGAAAAGCTGTCTTGACATCCATACTATGTAGCTCCCAATTATTCTCAGCTATAAGAGCGAGCAGTACACGGAGTGTGGTAAACTTTGCCACCGGGGCAAAGGTTTCCTGGAAGTCTATCCCCGGCTCTTGTGAAAATCCTTTCGCCACTGGACGAACTTTAAACCGCCCAACTTCTTTCCGTTTCATCAGCAAAAAATATTCTCCCTCATGTATTACATACATATCTCCCTGTATCACCTGGTAATACCATCTCCCCCTATACCCCCCATGCCTCTCATTTTTCCGTCCTTTTCTAAAGGCCCATGGGG
>Ga0307513_10002198_pt1 | contig 27257 bp, 23 predicted proteins | sample 15_EM_MG_FD_202174 | JGI IMG/M metagenome (GOLD analysis project Ga0307513, IMG submission 202174) | Populus trichocarpa ectomycorrhiza microbial communities from riparian zone in the Pacific Northwest, United States - 15_EM | ecosystem: Host-associated > Plants > Roots > Unclassified | place...
CCGCCCCGCCGTAACCCGTGCCCGCCTGAGCTGCCGCCTGCGCAGCCGAGCCGCCCGGCATCGCGCCGCCCTGGGCGGCGCCGCCCAGCGCTGCCGTCCCCGGTTGGCCTGTCGCTGTCCGTGCTGCCGTCCCAGCCTGGGCTGATGCCCCTGTCCGTGCTGTCCCCGGCTGGGCGGCTATCCCCGGCCGGGCGCCAGACCCCGGCTGGGCGGCTATCCCCGGCCGGGCGCCAGACCCCGGCTGCCGCGTCCCAGCGCCCGACGAGCTGACCGGCGGCGTGCTGATCGGGACGACCGCCGCAGCGAACGGCGACACGCCGCCGGTGACCGTCGCGGTCGCGACCGCCGCCCCCATCGCGATGCTGTGCTCCGGATGCGGGTCGGCCACCACGGGCCGCCCCAGCGCCGTCGACAGCAGCTGCGCGACCATCGGGATCCGCGACGACCCCCCGGCGAGCAGCACCGCGCTCACCTCGTCCGAGACCACCCCGGCCGAGCGCAGCGCCCGGTGCATAGCCGCCACCGTGTCCTCGAGGGACGGCGTGATCATGGCTTCCAACTCGGACCGGTTCAGCCGGATCCGGGTGTGCAGGCCCGGCAGCGCCACCGGGATCATCACCTCGGTGTCGAAGGAGAGCGCCTCCTTGGCCTCCACGCAGTCGCGCCGCAGCCGGGCCAGCGCGGTCACCACGTCCGGCTCGTTCGGGTCCAGGCCGTCGGCCATGCTGCCCAGCGTCTGCAGCACGTGCGCGAACACAGCCTCGTCGAAGTCGGCCCCGCCCAGCTGCTCGATCCCCTCCGGCTCGCCCAGCAGCACGAAGCCGTCGCCGTCGCGGCGCAACACGGCCGCGTCGAACGTGCCGCCGCCCAGGTCGTACACCGCAACGGTCTCGCCCGGCGCGATCTTGCGTGCCGTGGCGTGCTGCAGCGCGGCCGCCTCGGGCTCGGTGCGCAGCAGCACCGGCCCGGCGTCGGCGAGCCGGACCGCCTGGTCCAACTGCTCCCGCTTGTACGGCCCCCAGTTCGCCGGGTGGGTCAGCGTCACCACCGCGGGCGGGCCGCCCTGCAACTCGGCGACCGCGTCCAGGACGTGCCGCAGCAGCTTGCCGGTCAGCGCGTGTGCCGAGAACGGCACGCCGCCGACCAGGATCGGCACCGGGTCGCCGATCCGCCGCTTGAACTCGCGGGCCAGCCGGGCCGGCTCGGTGCCGCCGCGGCGCTCGGCCGCCTCGCCGATGAGCAGGCCGCCGTCGGGCTTCACGAACACCAGGGACGGGATCTCGGGGCGCCGGCCGCCGAGGCGTACGACCTCGACCCGGCCGTCCACCCGCACGGCCGCCGCCGTCTGGGTGGTGCCGAGGTCGATACCCAGGCCGTACTGCATTGTCACGTCCAAAACCTTAGGTGCCCGAGTGTGTGGCGGTCATGAGGTGACCCGGCATTTCGGGGCGACGAGTCGCCATTGTGTGCAGTACTCGGTCGCGGCCTCGGTGGTCGCGAAGCCGTCCTGCAGCAGCACCCAGAAGCCGTCCTCGTTGTCGGCGAGCACGTCGGACGCGAGGCTGTCGACCAGCCGCACCGGCATGCCCGCCGCGACCAGCTTGGCCCGCTCGGCCTCGGCGGCCGCCTTGCCGCCGTCGGCGCCGCGGTGCGGAATGACATCCACCAGCGCGTACGGCCGGCCGACGGTGACCGGCGTGGTCGTCGGGGCCGCGGCCGTGGCGGCCGGCTCGCCGCGGTTGCGGCCGGGCAGCGGCAACTTGACGTTGGAGAACGCCAGCGCGGCCGTCGCGCCGAGGGCCAGGATGATCGCGACGGTGGCGACCAGCCAGTTCGCCACCCGGGGCCGGCGGATGCCCGTGCCGACCTCGGAGAGCAGCGCGGAGCCGTGCGGGTCGGCCGCGTCGTGCACGGCCACGATCACCGCGTACGGCTTCGGCGTACCGAAGATGGGTCGTCCGGGTTTGGCGAGGATCGTCGCGGTGAGGGTGCTGCCCGGCTCGAGGCGCACGGCGGGCGGCTCCGCCGAGGACGTGCCGACCGGCGGGTCGAGCTTGGTGCTGATCCGCACCGACGTCGGCCAGTCGCTGCGATTCGCCAGCCAGAGATCGTAGGAATTCGCCGTGCCGCCGCGTTTGGCCAGGCCGCCGGTGACCGGCACGGGCAGCGCGACCGTGAGCAGGCCGGTGGCGTAACCGGCCGGCTCGCCGCTGGACGACTCCTGCGCCGACACGGTGAACGGCACGAGCGACGGGCTGGGCGGCTGGTTGGCGGGCGGGCGCAGGACGAGATCCACGGTGCCCGTCGCGCCGCCCTCGAGGGTGGCGATGACCGGCTCGCTCGCGGCCCAGCCGGCGGCCCGCCCGGGCGCCATCGACACCTGCACGCTGACCCGCCGGCCGTACGGATTGCGCAGCTCGACGGGCACGCGCGTGGCGACGCCCGGGGCCAGGGCCACGGGCGTCTGCGGCAGGGTCAGTTCCACGTCCACGATCGTCGCACCCGGCCGGTCAGTGCAGGTCGGCTGCGTCGTCTAGCTGACCCGCGCCGAGGCCCGGGGTGCTGCCCGGCAGCTGGGCCGAACCGGGGAGCTGGGTCGAGCCGGGGATCTGGGCGGAGCCGGGGATCTGGGTCGAGCCGGGCAGTTGGGCGCCGTGCAGCAGCGGGTTGTCCTGCGCGTCGAGGGCGTTCGAGCCGGAGTGGTATTCGAGCGCGTCGCTGAAGCCGTCGGAGTCGCTGTCGGCCAGCGTCGCGTTGAAGCCGAGCACCTGCTCCAGCGAGTCGTCCAGCCCGTCGGCGTCGGTGTCGACCTGCAACGGGCCGAGGCTGCCGTCCATGTGCCCGTCGGCGTCGCTGTCCGGCGAGGTCGGGTCGAGGCCCTGGGCCAGCTCGAAGGCGTCGTTCAGCTGGTCGCCGTCGGTGTCCGCCTTGCGCCCGTCGGTGCGGTATTTGACCATTTCCTCGGCGTCGGTCAGCCCGTCGCCGTCGGTGTCGGCGCGCAGCGGGTCCAGGCCGTAGCGGCGTTCGAGCGCGTCGCTCAGCCCGTCGTGGTCGGTGTCGGCGCCGCCCAGGGCGGGCAGCGGCGCGGCGGCGACCGGCGTGACGGGCGTGGTCAGGTCGGGGATCGGCGTGCCCAGCGCGGTCGGCACGGCCAGCGGGGTGGCGGTGCCGTCGGAGATCCCGGGCAGCACGGCCGCGAACTCGAAGCGACTGCCGGCGCTCGCCTCGCGTACGCCGGCGATGTGGTTTGCCGCCTCCACCACCTTGCCGTCGCCGAGGCTGATCGCGACGTGCGCGCCCGGGGTGCGGCCGTCGCCGGGCCGGGGCTCACGATCGAAGGAGAACAGCAGCGCACCCGGCGTGTCCTTCGCCTTGTCGACCGGAATCAGCAGACCTTTCTGCTTAAGGTCGAGATATTGTGCCGTCGCGCCGTCCGGTATTTTCGTGCCCGCCTGATGCGCCGCCCACTGGGTGAATTCGGAACAGTCCCAAACGCTCGGGTTCGCGTCGTTGAGCTTGACTTCGGCGCCGAAAACGTATCGATCGCCGACTTGTGCCTTGGCAACTCGCAGGAATGTTTCGAGCGAGGCATTGTCGCCACCCGCGCTCGCGCCGGCGCCCCCGGCGGGTGCGGCCAGCTCGGCCAGGCCGGCCGACGGCGTCCCGGCCACGTCGTGCGGGGCCACGCCCGGCGTCTCGTTCGGGCCGTGCGCCGCCTCGTGGTCGCCGTAACCGGAGGTGCCCGTCCACATGCCCCGCCCGCCGCCGTCGCCGTAGGCCACCGCGGCCGCCTGGGCCTCCTCCTTGAACCGCACATATCGCGAGCTGAGGCCGCCGTGCGTGGTGGTCCACGGCGAGACGTCCTCGCCGCGGTGCGAGATCTCGAACGCCGCCTTGGCGTTGTCCTGTGGGTCGTAGAGGTTGTACTTGGTCAGGAAGGACGGGTGTGCCTTGCCGTTGATCTGCCACAGCCCGCGGGAGTCCTCGCCGCGCGGGTTGTGCGCCTTGCTGTTGCCGCCGGACTCCGCGAGCGCGACCGCGGTCATGGTCGCCGCCTCGTCCGGCGTGAAACCGGCGCGGCGCGCGAAACCGTAGATCTGTTCGGCCGAGTATCTGGGCATAGGCCGAGCCTAGAACGCCTCGTCCACTCTGTATACCGTTGGTTGATCATGCCCATTGGCGCTGGCAAACGTGCAGTAGAGTCGGACCACCGACAGAGCCGAGCGAAGTATTGTTCTGATCGACTTTGCAGAGGCATCATGTGCAGGCGGCCGCGGGGGCTCGCCGCTTACCAGGGGGAATGATGCTCGCGCATAGGCCGCCGACCGTTTGGATTGACGATAGTCACGCCATCGTCCGGCGCGGCATGGCCGCGTGCCTGCAGCAGGCCGATTTCATCGTACGGGGGGAGAGCGCGACCCTCGCGCCGGTGCCCGAGGTGGCCGGCCTCGACGTTCTGGTCTTCGAGTACGCGGGCACGACGCTGCGCCGCGCGGTCCGGCTCGCCGAGGGCAAGCCCACCCGGCTGGTGGCCACCGTCCGCGACGTCAGCGAGCAGTCGGTGCGCGAGCTGGTGGACGCCGGTGTCGGCGCCGTCCTGCCGCACAGCACGCTGACCCCCGACACGCTGATCGCCAGCCTGCGCGCCGTGGTGGCCGGCACGGTCACCCTGCCCGGCGACATGCTCGCCCGGCTGCTGCTCTACGTCACCCAGACCTCGCACCTGGGCCCCGGCGGGCTCAACGTCCGGGAGAAGTCGGTGCTCCGGCTGCTGGCCGACGGGCTGGACACCCGCGGCATCGCCGAGGACCTGTGCTTTTCCGAGCGTACGGTCAAAAACGTGGTGCACGACGTGCTGACCAAGCTGAACTGCCGGACCCGGGCCCAGGCCGTCGCGGTGGCCACCCGCGAAGGCGTGATCTGAGCCGCCCATGACCTCGCCGGCCGACCCCTGGGCCACCCTGGCCGACACGCTGCTGCAGCGCGAGGCGCTGATCTGCCGGCTGGCCGAGGGCCGCCCGCCACGCGACTTCGCGGGCCTGTACGTGGCCGACGAGGAGGTCGAACGCGTCCTCAACGCGCTGCCCGGCCTCGACGGGCCCGGCCCGGAGCGGGTCGCCGCGGTGCGGGCCGGGACGGCGTCGACGATCGCCGAGGCCCGGGCGGCGTTCGCGACGGAGCTCGAGGGCACGTCCCGTCCGGCGCTGCTCGCCCGCTGCGCCCAGCTGACCGTCGCCGAGGCCGAGGTGCTCGCGCTGCTGATCGCCGTCGAGCTGTCGCCGGCCCGGCAGCGGCTGGTCGCGTACATCCAGGATTCGGTGCAACTGCCCCGGCTGACCCTGGCCAGCCTCGCCCGGATCTTCGGCGACGAGCCCGGCCATCCCGCCGAGCGCACCTTGGCGCCGGCGTCCGGCCTGCGCCGGGCCGCGCTGGTGCGGCTCACCGGGGACGGGCCGTGGGCCACCCTGGTCGGCGAGCCGGCCACCCGGCTGATGTGGCATCTGCGCGGCGACACGTCGAGCGATCCCGACCTCCCACCGGGAGCCGTCCGGGTCCCGGCCGAGTCGGCGGCGCGCCCCGGCGGGCTGACCCTGGTGCACGGCGGCGACCGGGACAGCCGGTTGCGGGCGGCGCTGGCCGAGCGTCCGGGCGCCGGCTATCTGGTCACGCCGCCGGGTGCCTGGGACGCGGTGATCCGCGAGGCCACGATCGGCAACCTCGTGGTCGTCCTCGAGCTGGACGCCCCGCTCGGGCTGGACGGCCAGGAGCGGGTGGCCCGGGCCGGCCATCTCGACTGGGTGCTGTCGTCGGCGGGGGAGCAGCCGCTGGAGTCGGTGCCGGATCTGCGCTGGCGGGAGATCTTCGTGACCGACGGGCTGGCCGACGACGCCGACTGGGCGCGGGCGCTGGGCCGCGAGCCCGACCCGGCGTACCGGCTGAGCCGCGAGCAGCTGCGGCTCGTCACGGCCGCGGCCGCCGCCGACTCCGGGCAGGTCGCCCCGGCCGTACGCAGGCTGGCGGGCGGCCACCTCGACGGCGTCGCCGTCCGGATCCGCCCGAGGCGCAGCTGGGACGATCTGATCCTGCCCGCCGACGAGTCCAGCCAGCTGCACGAGCTCGCCGCACGGCACCGGGGGCGCGAGATCGTCTACGGCCGCTGGCAGTTCAGCCCCGCGCCGTCCACCGGGGTGGTGGCGCTCTTCGCCGGGCCGTCCGGCACCGGCAAGACCCTCGCCGCCGAGGTGGTGGCCGGCGAGCTCGGCCTCGACCTCTACAAGGTCGACCTGTCCGCGGTGGTGAGCAAGTACATCGGCGAGACCGAGAAGAATCTGGAACGCATCTTCGGCGCCGCCGCCGCGGGCGACCTGGTGCTCTTCTTCGACGAGGCGGACGCCCTGTTCGGCAAGCGCTCCGAGGTCAGCGACGCGCACGACCGGTACGCCAACATCGAGGTCGCCTACCTGCTGCAGCGGCTCGAGACGTACGACGGGCTGGTCGTGCTCGCCACCAACCTGCAGCGCAACATCGACCCGGCGTTCCTGCGCCGGATCTCGGTGGCGGTCGACTTCGTGCCGCCCGAGGAGCCGGAACGCCGGGCGATCTGGGCCCGCTCGTTCCCGCCGACCGCGCCGGTGGACGACCTCGACCTGGACTTCTTGGCCCGGCAGTTCAAGGTGACCGGCGGCGTGATCAGCAACGCGGCGCTCGGCGCGGCCTTCCTCGCCGCCGCCGAGGACGGCCCGATCACGATGCGGCACGCCGTGCTGAGCGTCAAACGCGAGTTCCAGAAGCTCGGGCGGCTGCGCACCGAGAAGGAGTTCGAACGCTACTTCGACCTCGTGACAGGGGATACCGGTGCTGCACCTGCTCGATGAGACGCTCGAGACCTTCCTGCGTACGACGGTGCCGCTGCCGGCCCGCGACGTGGACGTGGTGTTCGAGGCCCCCGACGGCGAATGGTCGGCGGCCCTCTCCTCGAAGCCGACGGTCGACCTGTACCTCTGGGACATCCGCCCCAACCTGGCCGAACGCGACTTCGGCGAGATGATCGTCGAGGAGACCGACGGCCGCCGGTTCCGCCGCGACCCGCTGCCCCGGATCGACTGCCGCTATCTGGTGACGGCCTGGACGAGCGAGGTCCGCGACGAGCACTCGTTGCTCGGCGACGTGCTGGCCGCGCTGCTGCTGCACCCGGTGATCGAGCCGGAACACTTGCAGGGCGTCTTCGCCAGCGTGCGCCCGCTGCCGAGCCTGCGCCTGCGCAGCGGCGACGGCTCGGAAAACTCGGACTTCTGGTCGGCGCTGGGCGGCCAGCTGAAGCCGGGCCTGGACCTGGTGGTCACGGTGACACTGGACGCGGCGCTGCGCGCGGCGGCCGGCCCGCCGACCGAAACCATCACGGTGCAGGCGGTCACCGCGGAGGGCTGAGCCCGCCCGCGGCCGGCAGCTCAACTCTCGTCGTTGTCGGCGAGAAGTTGCTCGTGCCACTGTGCGAAGCGCTCGCGCAGTGCGGAAATACGAGCCGGATCGGCGCCGTACGCGGCGAGACGCCGATCCGGATAGCGCTCCAGCATGGCGAACAGGTCCGCCAGAACCCGCCGCTCAAACCCGGCGTCGGCCTCCTCGGCGAGTTCAAGCAGCCGCGCTCGGGTGTATCGGCGCGTGCTCAACGCGGCGTCGATGTCGAGGAAGTCCCGGGGCTCCGCCCGCGTGTACAACGCGGACATCTTCCCAACGCGAATCCGTAGCGGCCGGCCACTCGTAGGCCGAGTTCCGCCAGCCGGAGGTGTACCGGATCCACCTCAGCCGGCCATCCCTTGCGGGGGCGTGGCCAGTTCGGGGAAACGCGCTTGCCGCAGTGCGACCAACGGGGCCGGCAGCCACAGACTGGGCCATAGCCGGCGCAGCGTGTCCCCGTTGAGCCAGCGATTCAGGTCGGCGATCGTGGTGGCTTGGTTCAGGACGGTCGTCCAGGTCGTATGTGCTGGTCCACATATCGTGAACCAGGCGGTGCGCCACCCGCTCTCCTCATTCCGAAACCTCGACGCCCTGATCGTACGTCCGAACCGGCCCATGGCCGTGTGACCCTGCGCTTTCGCGGCCGCCGCCGGGCGGGCTCAGCAGGTCAGCGAGACGCTGGTGAAAGCGGCGTTGAAGGCGGTCGGCTTGGCGTTGTTCTGGGCCCGGTTGAGGACCGCCACCCCGACCTTCAGGGCGGCCGGCAGGGTCATTGTGATGGTGCCCAGGTCGTGCCAGTCCGTGGCGGTCGACGGGCGCCAGCGGGCGCGTAGGACGGTGCCGCTGCGAGTCAGTTCGAGGACGACCCGGTCGGCGGTGGCGCGGGCCGCCTTTCTGGTGCCCGGCTCCAGTACGCGTTTGTGTGCGCCGCCGTCGCGGTACTCGAAGATGATCTCGTTGTAGTCGCCGTAGCCCAGCTCGACCCGGGCGTACCGGGCCGCGCCGGCCCAGAGCACCAGGCCGGCGCCCTGGTAGAACTGGCTCGGCTGGGCGACCACCTCGGCGCGCAGCACGAAGTCGCCGGTCGCTGGGCGCAGCAGCCGGGGCGCGTCGACGTAGTTCTGGTAGATGTCCGAGCCCTCGGGCGCGGCCATCTCGACCACGCCGCCCGCGACGACCAGGTTGGCGTCCGGCCGGGTCCGTTCCCAGGCCGGGTCGAGCACGCGGCCGTCGAACTCGTCGGTGAAGCCGCAGCTGGCCGGGGCGGACGAGACCGGCGCGCCGGTGAGCGGTGGCTTTTTCTCCTCGTCGCGGTTGGACAGCAAGATGACCGCCGTCACCGTCACGGCGACGACCAGCACGATGGCGGCGGCCTGTCCGATCCGGCGCCACCGCCGGCTCGCCGCCGGCTCGCCCGACCCCGGAATCGACCCCGGAATCGACCCCGGAATCGACCCCGGGACCGGTCCCGGGATCGGGACGGACACGGGCGCCGATCGCACCAGGGGCATCGGCGTGGCTTTCACCGCGACCGGCGCCGGGCCGATCACCGGGACCCGGCCAGCCGTCGGGGCCGAGCGCCCCGTCGTGGCCGGGACCACGCCAGGCGCCGGGCCAGGCGCCGAGCCGGGTGCGGGTGCGGGTGCGGAGCCGGGCGCGGGTGCAAGGCCGGGTGCGGGAGAGAAGCCGGGTGCGGGAGAGAAGCCCGGCGCGGGTGCGAAGCCAGGCGCGCGGCCGGATGCGGGCGCTGAGCCGAGTGGGGGTGCGGGTGTGAAGCCGGGCGCGGGTGCGAAGCCGGGCGCAGGGCCGGGGGCGGGTGGGGAGCTGGGCCCGGTCAGCCGGGCCGCGCCCAGCGCGACGCTGTGCTCCGGGTGCGGGTCGAGCACCGTGGGCCGGCCGAACTCCGCGCCCAGCACCTGGCTCACCAGCGGGATCCGGGCCGAGCCACCGGCCAGCAGGATCGCCCGCAACTGGCCGGCCTCGACCCCGGCCGAACGCAACGCCCGGCGCAGCGCACCGACCGTGTCCTCCAGCGCCGGCCCGATCATCGCCTCGAACTCCGAGCGGGTCAGGCGGACCCGGGTGTGCAGTCCGGGCAGGGCGACCGGCACCAGCACCTCGGTGTCCTCGGACAGCGCCTCCTTCGCCTCGATGCAGTCGCGGCGCAGCCGTACGAGCGCCGCGCGCACCTCGGGGTCCTCGGCGTCGAACTTGGCGCTCAGGGTGGTCAACACGTGCTCGAAGACGGCCTCGTCGAAGTCCACGCCGCCCAGTTGCTCGATGCCCTCAGGCTCGCCGCGCAGCTCGAACCCGGTCGCCGTACGCCGCAGCACCGCCGCGTCGAAGGTGCCGCCGCCCAGGTCGTACACCGCGATGGTCTCGCCCTGCCGGACCCGCTCGCCGGCGGCGAACTCGACCGCGGCGGCCTCCGGCTCGCTGACCAGCCGCACCTCCGGAAGGTCGGCCAGCCGGGCCGCCTGCAGCGCCAGGTCCCGCTTGTACGGGCCCCAGTTCGCCGGGCAGGTCAGCACCACGGATGACGGCTTCGCGCCCGCGCTGGCGACCGCCGCCCGGACGGTGTGCTCGAGTTGCCGGGCCATCAGGGCATGTGCCGAATACGGCGACCCGCCCACCAGCACCGGCACCGGGTCGCCCAGCCGGCGCTTGAACTCCCGGGCCACCCGGGCGGGCTCCTGTTCGCCCCGCCGCGCGGCGGCCTCGCCGACCAGCACCGTCCCGTCCGTGGCCAGGAACACCACCGAGGGCACCTCGGCCCGCCGCGCGCCGAGCCGCACCACCTCGACGCTGTCGCCCCGCCGGATGGCCGCGGCCGTGTAGGTGGTCCCCAGGTCCACCCCGAGTCCATAGCCGAGCGTGCTCACGACGACTGGACCAGCTCGATCTCGGCCGTCCGGCTCGGCAGCACCATTCCCACGTCCTCCGCCACCACGTCAGCCCCTGAGCAATTGATGAAGATAACCATAGCGTCGGGCGTCGGCATCTCGCGCGCGGGCGGTTTCGGCAAACCTCCGTCCAAAGCAGCAACGCCGCGCCGCCCATCCGTGCACCTTCGGCTGCACCGCCGCACCTTCTGTCCCGCGCGTGGGCGGGGGAGGCTCGGCTGGTCTGCGCGACCAGGAGGTGAGGCGATGACGCGGGTCCTGATGGGGGATTTCAGCGCCCTGCACCGTCTCGGCCTGGAGGACATCCTGCGGGTGGACGGCATCGAGCTGATCAACACGGCCGGCACCGACGTTCTGGCCCGGCTGCTCGAGGCCCTGCCCGACGTCATCGTCCTGGACCTGGACAAGCGTGCGACCGGCGATCTCGTGCACGTGATCGTGCACCGGTTTCCGGCGGTGAAGGTGGTTGCCTGCTCGTCGAGCCACCCGATGATGCGGGTCTTCCCGCCACTGCACTACGGCGAGTTCTACGAGTCCGATCTTGATCCCGCGCTGTTGACCAGCGCGGTGCAGGCCTGACAGCGAGGGGTGCGAGCCATGGCCGCGTCGTACGGAGCACCGGGTGTCTACATCGAGGAGCAGCCGAGCGGCTCCATGCCCATCGAGGGGGTGGGAACCGCCGTGGCGGCGTTCGTCGGCTTCACCGAACGCTACGACCGTGAGCAGGGCGATCCCACCGACCCCGCGGGCGTGAAACCGCAGCTGGTCACCAGCTGGCCGCAGTACGAGCGGGTGTACGGCGGCTTCGTCCGCGGTGCGATGCTCCCGCACGCGGTGCGCGGCTTCTTCGAGAACGGCGGCAGCGCCGCGTACATCTGCCGGATCCCCGGCACGAACGGCGGCCCCGACGGCTCCGCCGGCCGGCCCACGCTGACCCTGCCGTCGGCCGACAACCCGCAGAACGCGAGCCTGCAGCTGTCCGCGCTCGAGCCGGGCGCCAACCTCGAGGTCGAGGTCGTGCCGCCGCCGGCCCCGCCGGCGCCGGCCGAGGGCGAGTCGTCGGACGCCGCGGGCGGCAACGGCACGGGCGAGTACACATTGCGGGTGTACGAGGGCGGCGCGCTCCGCGAGGAGCTCGGCGGGCTGCAGTTCAGCGGCCGCAGCCCCCGCACGGTGGAGCGGACGGTCAACGACCGCTCCAAGTTCGTCCGGATCGAGATGCAGCCGCTGCAGGGCGTCTCGCTGGCCGAGCGGGTCCCGGCCTCCGGCCGCTACACGCTGCAGGCCCCGCCCGTCTCGACCGTCTCGGTCACCCCGGCCGACCTGGTGGGCTCGGAGAGCGAGCGCACCGGCTACCAGGGCCTGGCCATCGCCGAGAACGTCACGATGGTCGCGATCCCCGACCTGATCACCGTCGCCACCAAGAAGGACGGCTCGGTCGACGAGGAGATGTTCCTCGGCGCGCAGAAGCAGCTGATCGACTGGTGCGAGGCCGCCCACAACAAGATGGCCATCCTCGACACCCCGCCCGGCCTGAACGCGACCCGGGCGCTGGAATGGCGCTCCCGGCTGGCCCGCGACTCGGCGTTCGCCGCGCTGTACTACCCGAACGTGGTGGTCAGCAACCCGCTCGCCCGGCCGGGCGCGACCAACGGCGAGCTCTATCTCACCGTGCCGACCGGCGGCCACGTCGCCGGCGTCTGGGCCCGCACCGACGGCGCCCGCGGCGTATGGAAGGCGCCGGCCAACGAGGCGGTCCGCGGGATCGTCCGGCTCGAGACCGACGTCACGAACGGCGAGCAGGACCTGCTGAACCCCGAAGGGGTCAACTGCATCCGGTCGTTCGGCAGCTACGGCACCAAGATCTGGGGCGCCCGTACGCTCGCCAAGACCGACCCGAGCTGGCGTTACATCAACGTGCGGCGGCTGTTCAACTTCATCGAGGAGTCCATCCAGCGCGGCACCCAGTGGGCGGTGTTCGAGCCGAACGACTACGACCTCTGGCAGCGGGTCAAGCGCAACATCACGTCGTTCCTGCGCGGCCTGTGGAGCCAGGGTGCGCTGGTCGGAGCCACCCCGGAGCAGGCGTTCTATGTCCTCTGTGACGCGAGCAACAACCCGGCTTCCTCAGTGGACGAGGGCAAGCTCATCGTCGAGGTCGGCATCGCACCGGTGAAGCCCGCCGAGTTCGTGATCTTCCGTATCAGTCAGTGGCAGGGCGGCGGCGCCGCATCCGAGTAAGGGGTTCACATGCCTGACCTGATGGCCACCTTCAACTTCACCCTGGAAATCGGCGGGGTGGAGATGGCCAGCTTCCGCAAGTGCTCCGGCGTCGAGTCGGAGACGGAGACGATCGAGTACAAGGAAGCCACCAAAGAGGGAAAGCTGATCTACCGCAAGATGCCCGGGGCGATGAAGTGGAGCGACATCACCCTGGAACGCCGCATCGACGAGTCCAAGGCCCTCTGGGAGTGGCGCAAGCAGGTCGAGGACGGTGACATCGACGCGGCCCGCCGGGACGGCTCCATCGTGATCAAGGACTCGCAGAAGGCGGAGGTCGCCCGCTGGAACTTCGAGCGCGGCTGGGTCTCCAAGTGGACCGGCGCCGAACTCGACGCCGGCAGCAACGAGGTGGCCACAGAGAAGGTGACCATCACGCACGAAGGTCTGCACCGGGCATGAGTGGGTTGCAGACCGAGTTCCCGTTCACGTTGCCGAAGGGCTACGTCGACGACAACGGCACTTTGCATCGTACGGGCGTGATGCGGCTGGCCTGCGCGCGCGACGAGATCGAGCCGCTGCGCGACGGCCGGGTCAAGGAGAACGAGGCGTACGCGACGGTGATCGTGCTGTCCCGGGTCGTCACCGAGCTCGGCACGGTCTCCCGGGTCACCACGAAGACGATCGAGTCGCTGTTCGTCAGCGACTTCGGTTACCTGCAGGATCTGTACCGGATCGTCAACTTCCAGGACCCGAGCATCCTCGAGGCGCTGGAGCCCGGCGACCCTTTCCCGCAGACATCCGTGGAGGTGGGCTAGGGCACTACGCCCACGACGAGCTGTGGCAGGAGATCGCCTTCCTGGCGTACCACCTGCACTGGGATCTCGACCGCCTGCTGGATCTGGAACACGGCGACCGGATCAGGTTGCTGCGCGAGGTCGGCGGGCTGAACGAACGGGCATGGCAAGGAGTGCAGGGTGGCTAAGGCGTACACGATGGACCCCCCGTTCGTCGGGAAGTTCACGCTCGAGATCGGCGGGTCGATCATCGGCTCGTTCACCGAGGTCTCCGGCCTCTCCGTCCAGCTCGACGTCGAGGAGCTCGCCGAGGGCGGCCAGAACGCGTTCACGCACAAGCTGATCGGCCGGATGAAGTGGCCGAACATCGTCCTCAAGCGCGGGCTCACCGACACCGACGCGCTGTTCGAGTGGGTCCAGAAATGCTCGGGTGCCGGCCTGACCCAGGCCCACAACAAGGTGACGCCGGTCGACGGCAAGATCAGCGTGCTGGACGCCAAGGGCGGGAAGGTGCGGACCTGGACCATCCTGCAGGCGAAGCCCGTGAAGTGGACGGGTCCCCGGCTCGCCGCGTCGTCGCGCGACCTGGCGATCGAAGAGCTGGAGGTGTGCCACAGTGGCTTCAGCTCCGGGAAGGGATGACGGCCGCCCGCGCGTGCTGCGCCGGGTCGTCCGCCGCCTCGCCGGCCGCCTGCTGAGCGACCGGTGGCGGCCGAGCGCGCCGGGCCCGGCCATGTCGGCGCAGGTCGCCGGCACGTTGCCGGTCCGCGCGCCGTGGTCGGTGCTGCGCTGGTGGCAGCGGATGCGCCGGCGGCCGGCGAGCCCGGCTGCCGCGACTGCGGCCGCCACCGCGCCGGCCCCGCGCCCAGCTGGCCGCCCGATCGGCGCGCCCCCGACGATGCTGCGCCGCAGCCCGGCCCTCGCCAGGTCCAGATCGGCCGTGTCCAGATCAGCTGTGTCCAGGTCTGCCGCAGCTAGTTCTGCTGCTGCCGGGTCCCGGTCCGCCGGGCGCGGCCTCACCGGGGACGGACCCGCCGCGGCCGAGGCGGTCGGCGCCGGGCACCCCAACACCGCAGGGTCGCCAGAAGCGGCGCCCGGTGGGCTGGCCCGCCGGTTGCTCGCCGGTGCCCTCGCCCGGCTGCCCTTCGCCCGCGCACACCGTCCGCTGACCGGCGCGCCCGACCCCGGTCCGGACGTGCGCCCCGGCCACGATCTCATCCTGCGCCCGGCGTTCGGCCGAAGCCTCGGCGCCGACCCGGCGCCGAGCGCGCACGACGGGCCCGGCGGGCACTACGGTCGCGGTCATTCCGGCGATGGGGACTCCGGTCGCGGGCACTCCGGTCACGGGCACTCCGGTCGCTTGCCGAACGGCATCGACGCGGCCCGGCGAATCTCCGATCCCCGCGCGGCGGCGGCCTTCACCGGGCCCGGCCCTGGTTCCGTGGCGTCCACGGCCCCGGGTGCGACCCGGGCGGCGCCGCGCGGCTCGACCCCCGGCCGCCTCGGCCGCACCGCGCTCGCCGCCGGTGCGCGCGGCCTGTTCGGCGCCGGTGGCCCGCTGACCGCCGGCGCGAACGGCCCGACCGGCACCAGGCCGAACGGCCCGACCGTCACCGGCCCCGACGGCCCGGCCGTGGTCGGCCCGGGTGGCCTGCTGATCACCCGTCCGGCGGGCCGGTCCGCCACCGACCCGGCCGCACCCGCCGCTAGTGCGAGCGGGCTGGCCGCCACCGGCTCGACCGCGCCGGCCGACCTCGGTTGGAGCGCGCCGGCCGGCCCCGGTCGGCTGCGCGCGGCAATGGGCCGGCTGGCCCGCGCCGGAACGATCGGCCGGACCGGCGCCGGCGGGCCCGGCACCGCGTCGACCGAGACGGCGCCGGGCGCGGCCCGCGGATCGCTCGCGTCCCGCCCGGTCTCCGGCCCGCAGGTGCACAGCCCACATCCCGCCGAAAACCTGCGGGTGCTCGGCGCGGCGACACTTCCGCCCGGCAGCGAGCCCGACCCGACCGGCGCCGTCTCGGTCAGCCCGGCCCGGCCCGGCGGAGCCGCCCAGCGCAGCCTGCTCGGCGGTTACGCTTCTGTGCCCGTACCGGAAAAGGCTTCTCCCCGGGATCGCTGGGCGGCCGCGGTGGCCGCCCGGCCGCTGGAAGCACCCAGGCCGCTGCCGTCGGCGTTGCACGCGATGGCGTCGGCGATCACCGGGCGGGCCCGGCCGCCGCTGTTCACGACCGGCCCGGCCACCCGCAACGCCCTGGCCGCCGCCGGTGCGCTCGGCGCGACCACCGGCACGGTCGTGCACCTGCCGTCCGTGCCCGCCGCCGCGCCCGCGATGTCCGCCGTGCTGGCCCACGAGCTGATGCACACCCGCAGCCCGGTGCGCCGGCCCCGGTTCCTGCTGGACGGGATGTCCGGCCTGCTCGACGACGACGAGCGCCAGGCCCTCGCGGCGGGCCGGGACCGGCTGGCGGGCGCGGGGAGCGGATTGCTCGGCGCCGGGCAGGGACTCGTCGAGTCCGGCCGGCAGCGGGTGGCCGACGCCCTGCCATCCGGGGCCGGGATCGTGGACCAGTTGCCGGTGGGCGGCGGCCTCGGCGCGGTCGGCGACGTGGCCACCCGGGCCGCGAAGGCCGCCATGCTCGAGGCCACGTCCGGGCCGCTGGGCGCCGCGCAGGGCTGGGCCGGCGGCGCGCAGAACGCGCTGACCGGGGCGGTCGACTCCGCTAGCGGAATGGCGTCGGGCGCGATGTCCGCGGCCTCCGGCGCCGTCGACTCCGCCACCGACGCCGTCTCCGGGGCAGCCGGGCAGGCGATGTCCGCGGTGCAGGGCGCCGTCCAGACCGCCGGCGGGCTCGCGTCCGGCGGGAAGAACGCAATGGATCCGGACAAGATCGTCGAGATCGTCGAGTCCCGGCTGCTGCGCGAGATCGAGCGCCGCGGCGGGCGATGGGCAGGGATGTTCTGATGACCGAACCCACCGCGCCTGTGAAGGCGTTCCTCAAGACCGAGAAGAACGAGCAGATCGACTTCCTGTTCAACCCGGCGGAACTGACCATCACCAAGGCGAACACCTGGACCGCCACCGAGAAGAAGGGCGGCAACGCCCCCGAGCTGCGCTTCCAGGCCGGCCAGTCCGGGACGCTCACGCTCAGCATCACCCTGGACACCACCGACACGGGCACCGACGTCGCCGAGCACACCAACAAGCTGCTCGACCTGCTCAAGGTGGACCCGGCCCTGGCCGGCTCGGACAAGGGGCGCAACAAGGCGCGGCCGCCCTGGGTGGAGTTCCACTGGGGCAAGCTGTCCTCGTTCAAGGCGATCGTCGACCGGCTGCAGATCAAGTTCACCTACTTCGCGGCGAGCGGGATGCCGTTGCGGGCCAAGGCCGACCTGACCCTGAAGCAGTACAAGGACGAGGCCGAGCGCCCGCTGCAGAACCCGACCTCGCACACCGACACGCTGCACACCGTGCACCGGCTCGGGTACGGCGAGACGCTCGACCGGGTGGCCGCGAAGCACTACGCCGACTCGACCCGCTGGCGGCTGATCGCCGAGGCGAACAACGTGATCGACCCGCTCGCGCTCAAAGCCGGGACCATGCTGATAGTCCCCGAGTTGCCGGTGCGGCGCCGTGGCTGAGGCCACGAAGCGCCTGGACGGCGTGGTGCTGACGGTGGACGGCAAGCCGCTCGCCGCCGAGCTGTACCCACGGGTGGCGCTGGTGCGGGTGGAGGAGTCGGTGCAACTGCCCGACTTCTTCGCCGTGCACTTCGACGACCCGCACTTCGAGCTGTTCGACAAGGGCACCTTCACCCTGGGCACCCGGATGGAGATCGCGTTCCGGGCCGAGGGCGACCCGGTCGTGGTCACCTCCGGCGAGGTCACCGCGGTGGTCGTCGAGCCGGGCCAGGCCGGCCGGCACGAGCTGGTGCTGACCGGCTTCGACCTGACCCACCGGATGACCCGCGAGCCCAAGTCGCGCAGCTTCCAGCGGGTCACCGACGCCGACATCGCCTCCCGGATCGCCGGCGAGTACGGCCTCGACCCGGATGTCGACGGCACCGGCGCGGCGCACGACTACGTGTTGCAGGCGGGCGAGACCGACTACGCGTTCCTGCGCCGCCGGGCCGCCCGGATCGGCTTCAACGTCTGGGTCACCGACCGCAAGTTCTTCTTCAAGAAGACCCCCCGCTCGTCGGTCACCCCGCCCAAGCTGCGGTACGGGCAGAACCTGAGCACCTTCAAGGTCCGGTTCTCGGCGGCCGAGCGCTGCGACGAGGTGCAGATCCGCGGCTGGGACCAGCTCGGCAAGCAGGCCCTTACCGGCAAGGCCACCGAGACCGACCCGGGCACCGACGCGCCGGCCGCGCAGGAGATGGACGCCGCGGCGAAGCGGGCGTTCGGGCGGGTGAAGCGGTCGGCGGGGCAGTTCCCGGTGACCGACCAGGCCCAGGCCGACGCGCTGGCGTCGTCGTTGCTGTTGCGCGCCTCCGGCGAAGAGGTGGTGCTGCGCGGCGAGGCGGCCGGCGACCCGAACATCTCCGCCGGGGCCAAGGTGCACATCGAGGGCGTGGGATCGCGGCTGACCGGCGACTACCGGGTCACCGGGGTCGAGCACACCTACGGGGCGGGCCGCAACTATGTGACCCGGTTCGTCTGCGGCGGCAAGGAGCCCGGCGGGCTGGCCGACCTGACCGGCGGGGGCGGCACCGGCAGCGGCGTGGAGAAGCGCGGCTGGACCGGGCTCGTCGTCGGGGTGGTCACCAACAACGACGATCCCGAGAAGCTGGGCCGGGTCCGGGTGCAGTTCCCGACGCTGTCGGCCGACGACGAGAGCGCCTGGGCGCGGATCGCCACCCCGGGCGGCGGCAAGCAGCGCGGGCTGCAGTGGCTGCCCGAGGTGGACGACGAGGTACTGGTGGGTTTCGAACTGGACGACCAGACCCGGCCCGTCGTGCTCGGCGGCCTGTGGAACCGCACCGACACCCCGCCGCAGCCGGACGCGGCCGCCAACGGCACCGTGACCAAGCGCCTGCTGGCCAGCCGCAAGGACTCCCGGCTGGTGTTCGACGACGAGGCGCCGCTGATCGAGCTGTCGCTGGGCGGCAGCCCGTGCCTGGTCAAGCTGGAGAAGTCGGAGTCCAAGCTGACCGGGGACCAGAAGCTCGTGCTCTCCGCGACCCAGATCGAGATCAAGGCGACCTCCAAGCTCACGCTCAGCGGCGCCACGGTCGAGATCTCCGGCAAGCCGATCAAGCTCAACTAGACAGGGGGAGAAGACCATGCCACAGCCCGCGGCCCGGCAGAATGACCCGGTCCTCGCCACCGACACGCACATCCTGGCGACGCCCGGCGGCCCGGTCCCGACCCCGCTGCCGTTCGTCGGCAAGCTGGTCATCGCGCTGTCCCCCGACGTGCTGATCGACGGGCTGCCCGCCGCGACCAAGGACAGCATCGCGCAGAACATGCCGCCGCACATCGCGCCGCCGCCGGCCAGCTTCACCAAGCCGCCCACCAACCAGGGCCGGGTGGTCACCGGGTCGCCGATGGTGCTGGTCAACGGCAAGCCGCTGGCCCGGGTCGGCGATCCCGTGCTGACCTGCAACGACCCGGTCGACCTGCCGGTCGGCACGATCACCGCCGGCTCCACCGACGTGCTGGTGGGCTGAGGCGTGCGACACGGCGACTTCATCGGCAGCGGCTGGGCGTTCCCGGCCGCGATCTCGCGTACCGGGTCGGTGCGGCTGGTCGGCGGGGTCGAGGAGATCGACGCGTCGATCCGGATGATCCTCTCCACGGTGCCGGGCGAACGGGTGATGCGGCCCGAGTTCGGCTGCTCGATGTGGGATCAGCTCTTCGCCCCGCTCACCCCGGGCACGCTCGGGCTGATCGAGCAGGCGGTCCGCGAGGCGCTCGCCCGCTGGGAGCCGCGGATCGAGGTCTCCTCGGTGCTGGCGACCGCCGACCAGGGCAACGGGACCGTGCACATCGCGCTCGGCTACACGATCCACTCCACCAACGACATCCGGAACCTGGTCTTCCCGTTCTACACGATTCCGACCGAGGAGCCCGCGCCGTGAGCCTGCCCACTCCGTCCCTGGACGACCGGCGCTTCCAGGACATCGTCGACGAGGCGAAACGCCGGATCAACCGGCTCTGTCCCGAGTGGACCGACCACAACGTCTCCGACCCCGGCGTCGCGCTGATCGAGCTGTTCGCCTGGATGACCGAGATGACCCTGTACCGGCTCAACCAGGTGCCCGACCGGCTCTACGTCAAGTTCCTCGAGCTGGTCGGCGTCGAGCTGTTCTCCGCGGTGCCGTCGCGGGCCGACCTGATGTTCACGCTCACGGCGCCGCGCGAGGAGGTGGTCCGGGTGCCGGCCGGCACCCAGGTCAGCACCGAGCGCCGCGACGACGAGGCGCCGGTCGTCTTCCTCACCGACTCCGAGCTGCAGGTCATCCCGCCCAAGGTGGTCGCCTGCCTGACACACACCGGCGAACGCTACGCCGACCACTGGGACGAGCTGCGCACCGAGGCGTCGTCGGTGCAGCTGTTCCCGACCCTGCGCCCCGACGAGGCCGTCTACTTCGGCCTGGCCGACTCGGCCGGCGGCAACCTGCTGCGGCTCGACGTCACCACCGGCCCCGAGGGTGCCGGCGTCGACCCGCGCCGCCCGCCCCGGGTGTGGGAGTCCTGGGACGGCCAGACCTGGAGCAACGTGCGGATCCTCGAGGACACCAGCGCGGGCTTCAACAGCCCGGGCCAGGTCACCCTGCTGCTGCCGGCCAAGCACGAGGCGCTCGCCCTCGGGTCCCGCCGGGCGCACTGGTTGCGCTGCCGGCTGATCAAGGCCATGGAGGGCCAGCCCGAGTACACGAACCCGCCGGTGCTGGAATCGCTCTCCGCGGTCGCCCTGGGCGGGGCCGTCCCCGCGCACCACGCCGAGCCCGCGCCGGCGGAGCTGCTCGGCACCAGCGACGGCAAACCCGGCCAGGTCTTTCAGGTACGCCGGGTGCCGGTCCTGCCGCGCCGGCACGACGAGAACGTCCGGATCGTGCTGCCCCGGCACGAGCGCACCGGCGAGCCCGAGGAACAGGACTGGACCGAGGTGGCCGACCTGGCCGACGCCGAGGACGACGACCGCGTCTACACCTGGTCGGGCGCCACCGGCGAGATCCGCTTCGGCCCCCGGGTGCTCGACCGGGGCGGCCGGGTCTGGCAGCATGGCGCCATCCCACCGATCGACGCGCAGGTGTACGTGACCGGCTACCGGTTCGGCGGCGGCCGGCGCGGTAACGTGGCCGCCGAACGGCTCACCGTGCTGCACACCTCGATCCCGTTCGTGGCGTCGGTGACCAACCTGGACGCCAGCACCGGCGGCGTCGACGCCGAGACGGTCGAGAACGCCAAGGTGCGCGGGCCGCTGCTGCTGCGCGGCGGCCGCCGGGCGGTCACCGTCGAGGACGTCGAGCGGCTCACCCTGGACGCCGCCCCGAGCGTGGCCCGGGCCCGCTGCCTGCCGCCCGCGTCGCCGGGGGAGCCGGCCCGGCTGCTGGTCGTGCCGCGCGTCGACATCTCGCCCGAGGCGCTCAACCTGGACGATCTGGCCGTCTCGGACGAGCTCGAGGAGCAGATCAAGGCGTATCTCGAGCCCCGCCGGCTGCTGACCATGCGGCTGCGCATCGAGGCGCCCCGCTACCAGGGCGTCAAGGTCGTCGCGGAGGTGCGGGCCGGTCCGGGGGTACGCACCGAGACGGTCCGGGAGCGGGCCGAGCGGGCGCTGTATGAATACCTGAACCCGCTCACCGGCGGCCCGAGCGGGCAGGGCTGGCCGTTCGACACCGACCTGCGCCTGGGCGACGTCTACGGTGTGCTGCACGGCTCGTTCGGGGTGCTCGGCGTCGAGGCCGTGCACTTCTTCTCGGCCGACCTGCGCCGCAAGCGCACCCTGGACCAGGTCGAGCAGCGGTTGCGGTTGCTGCCGGAGGCACTGTTCATGTCGTACGAGCACCGGGTGGTGGTGAAGCAATGACCTGGCTGGTCGATCAACTGCCGCGGGTGATGTCCTCGGATCCGGTCCTGCACGACCTGGTGCTGGCGTTCGAAGAGGTCGCGGACACGGTCCGGGAACGCATCGACAACATCGAGTACCAGATGGACACCGGACTGGCGAGCCCGGAGATGCTGCAGTTCCTGGGCTCGTGGCTGGGCGTCGAGCTGGAACCGACCGACCCCGCCGAGTACCGCCGCACGATGGTCCGCGAGGTGGGCCGGCTGCTCGGCTGGCGCGGCACCCGCTTCGGCGTCGAGGCACTGCTCGAGGCGGCCACCGGCGCCCGCGTCACGGTGACCGACAACGGCGGCGTGTACGGCCACAACGACACCATCCCGCCCGCCGACCCGGTCGTGGTGGTGCAGATGGACCACACCGGGCACCTCACCGAACGGCAGGTCCTCGGCTTCCTGCAGAGCGAGATGCCGCTCGGCGCCCAGATCCAGCTGGACGTCCGCTTCGCGCCGCAACCGGCGCGCGGCCGGGCCCGCCCGGTGGCCTCCGATGAGTAACCATGGCGTGCGGCAGTTGCCGTGCCCCGACTGCGGGTCCCCGGTCCAGCCGGACCGCGACCAGCTCTGCCCGCGCTGCGGCTACCCGCTGATGTTCCTGCGCCAGAACACCGAGGACGACGCCCGGGCGGTCCCGCGTTCCCCGAACGAACGCGACGACGGCACCGGCATGGTGTCCCGGACGACCCCGCGCGTCGAGACCCGCCAGTTCGCCGCCACGACGTACGGCGCCCAGCGCGCGGTGCCCGGCCAGTTGCAGTGCCCGCGCTGCGGCTACGCCAACGACCCGGCCCGCTTCCGCTGCGAACGCTGCGGCAACGAGCTGCGCCAGGCCCGCCCGCACGCCGTACGGCTGGGCCCGCCCCCGCAGCAGGCGAGCGCCCGCAGCTCGGGCTGGGGCTGGCTGATCGCCCTGATCATCCTGGCGGTGCTTTCCTTGATCATCCTGGCGGTGGCGCTGGTCTGGACGTTCGTACTCTGAGTTTCCCGCGCTGGGCTTCCCCGCGCTGGGCCTGCTAGTCGTCCGGGCCGGGCACCGGTGCTCGCGACCACCACGCCTCGGCGCCCACCGCACCGGCGCCGAGTCCCCGGCGGCGCAGGTTCCGGGCGTCCTCGAGCCGGCCGTGGCGTTCGAGAATGAAGGCGAGGCGCCGCCACGCGTACGGGTCGGTGCCGTCGGTCGCCCCGCGAAGTGCGGCGCCGATCTCGGCGTCCGGCGTTCCCGGCGGCGTCGTCGACAAGTCCAGGTGCGGCGCTTGCGGGCCGGGCGGCATCGGTCTCAGGCCGGAGAGATGCCGGTCGGCCGGCGCGGGCGCTGGATCGCCGAGCTCCCGGATCGCCTGGGCCTCGCCGGCCCGGCCGAGCCGGTCGAGCAGCTCGATCAGCCGTTGCCGGGCCGTCGGCTCGCCGGCCTGTAGGGCCTCGCGCAACGCCTGCTCCAGCTCCGCGGTCCGGCCGAGGCGCTCCAGCAGGATGGCGAGTCGCCGGCGGCCACCCGGCTCCCCGTTCGCCACCGCGACCCGCAACTGCTGCTCGGCCTCGTCGTAGCGGTGCAGGCGTTCGAGCAGCACGGCAAGCCGCCAGCGGGCGTCCGGGTCGTTCGCTTCGATGCCCTCGCGCCAGGTCTCTTCGGCCTCCGCATGCCGGTCGAGGCGTTCCAGCAGGAGCGCGAGCCGCCACCGGGTGGCCCACGGCGACTCCATCGACGCGGTCGCCAGCACCTTGGCGGCCTCCTCGTCGCGGCCCTGGAACTCGAGCAGATCGACCAGCGCGCGGGTCGCGCGCGGCACCCCGGCCGCGACGGCCGTTTCCAGGAGCCGCACGGCTTCCGCCTCCCGGTCGCGGGCCCCCACGAGCGAGGCGAGTGGCATGGCGGCGGCCGCGTCGCCGGCGGCGACGGCGCTGCGGTAGAAGTCCTCGGCGTGATCCAGCAGGCCCCGGCTCTCGGCCGCGTTGCCCAGCCGCACCTGGCCGTCCGGCGGAGTGCTGAGCTCGCGCAGCGCGCACCAGAAAGCGTCCGGCGCTCCGGTGGCCTGCCGCACGGATTTGCCGTACTGGACGAGATATTCGGCGACTTCATAGCCGGTCGCCTGACCCATGTCGTGCCCGACCGTCGTCAATACCGCCGCGGCACCCCGGACCTTCTCGGCGCAGTACCGCAGACCCGCGGCCAGCCAGTCGCCGCACGCGCCGGCGATCTGGTCCGACCGCAGATAGCCGGGCACCGCCTTACGGAAGAACGCCGGCGTCAGCGGCACCTCGGCGCCCATCCGGCGGGCGTCGATCGCCGCCGTGATGATCGCCCGGGCGTCGCCCGGCGCATGTTCCCAGCGCCGCACCAGATCCGGCGCTGCCGCCAGCACCTGAGTCATGCCGTAGTCGGTCGCCTTCAACGCGGCGGCGACCCGCGGGTCGATCTCGGCGATAAGTTGCGCACGCTTGCGCTCGGCGCTAGTCAACCGGTCACCGATGTCGACGATCGCGGCCAGATCGAGCACTTCGCGTTCGTGTGCGTACCTGTCCTCGACCACCTGGCCGCGCTCGTCGCGGACCGGGTCCGAGGTCAGCAGCAGGTAGCGGTCCGGCCAGATCGTGCCGACCACCACCACCGGGTCGTCGGCGGTCAGCAGCCGGCGGACCGGTACCGCGATCAGCCCGCTGGCGCCGTCCAGGAACCGCTGCATCTCGTCGAGCCACACCACCGTCCGGCGCAGCATCGCGGGCACCCCGGCCGCCCGGGTGACGGCGGCCGCGTCGTCGGGCTGCCAGAGCCGCCAGTCGCCGAGAACCTCCCGGACCGCTTCGTACGCGCTGCGGGACTTGCCGGTCGACGAGCGGCCGATGAGCACGATGAGACCACCTTGGACGGCTGCCGCCTGCAACGCCGCCCGCACCAGCGCGTCGGCGTCCCGTGGCACGTACGTCGGCAGTCCGTTGCCCGTCTCGCCGGCTTCGTCGGCGATCGAGGCGTGCACGCCGAGCCGCCGGGCGTCGCATTCGGACACCTTCGGCAGGTCGCGGCTGAGCCCGTGCTGCGCCGCCAGCATGTCCCGGACGCCGGCCGCACGGTCCAACTCGGCCTGCCGGCGCTTCAGACTCGACGAGCGTTCGACCTCCAGCCGGGCGTTCAGGCCGACGCCGAGAAAGGTGAGGACCGCGGCGCCGCCCGCCGAAACCGGCGCCCACCACCAGTTCTCCACCCCCAGCACCGGAATCACCGCGGCGAGCACCGCGACCGCGGCCGCGGCCGGCGCGAGCACCGAGGCACGGCCGGGGCGGGGGAGGCTCATCCCGTCATCGTCGCGTATCTCCGCTAGGCGGGCATAGTAGAGCCCGGCTCAGCCGAGCGGGCGGAACTTGATCGTGGTCACCGCGACCGGGTCGGTTGTTGTCGGCCGGAGCAGGACCGAGTCGATGCCGTCGCGGTTTTCCGCCTTTTTGGCCGACACCTTGAGGGTCGGCGTGGAGCTGGTGGATTCGTCGACGTAGGTGACCTCCATCGTCAGCGTGCCCTCGGTAACCGGGGTGATCTCGAGCGAGCCGGCCGGGGTCAGGAAGTCGATGAAAAGCGGGACGGTGTGGCAGTTCGCCGGGTCCTCGGTCCACGAGGTCACGAAGCTTCCGGTGGCGTCCGTGACGACGGCCGCGCTCTGCACGTACGCGCACTCGCCCGGGTCCGGTTTCGCGCTGATCAGGAAGCCCTGGTCGCTGAACTCCTTGTGGTTGAGCTCGCCGTCCCCGGGTGCGGTCAGGTCGATCTCGCGTTCGACCGGGGCGATGTCGGCGTGGCGGGTGGGGGAGGACGCCGGCTCGGAAATGGACGGCTGCGGGTCGGGAGTGGTGGCGCTGGTCTGGGCCGGAGCCACCGTCGGGGACGCGTTCGGCGTCCGCACAGCGGCGGAGTTGCCGATCACGGCGACCAGCGCGGGGACGGAGATCGCGCCCGCCAGCAGGGCGACGGCTGCGGTGATGCCGCCGACTCTGGCGAACTTGGAGGCGAATCGGGGGTGTTGCACAAAAGTGGCCGTGGCGGTGGCGCCGGGTAGGCCGGGGTTGTTGGCGGTGATGTTGAGCTGGTGCTGCTTCTCCTTGTTCCACGGCAGTGGCGCCTTGACCGTCAGCAGGGCCTGCGCCGAGGTGCCGGGTGCCAGATCCACCCAGGCGGGTTCAAATTGGGTGTTGACCTTGCGTTCGGGGTCGGTCGCGGCGAGATACAGCCGTACGGGTGCGTTGCCGCCGTTGGCGACCTCGATGGTGTACCGGCCGGCGCGGCCGCCGGTGACCACCTCGGGCGCGGCCCGCACGGTGATCTGCTCGACCGCGGCGAGGACGACCGGCACCTCGACGCAGCGCGACACGCCGTCGCGGAACCTCGACTTGACCAGCACGCCCACCACATACGTCCCCGCCGGGGCCGGGGGATGGACCGGCAGCGCCACCCGGACCGACACGGTCGCGGTTTCGGCGGGGCGGAGTTTGGCGGTGTCGGGTTCGGTGCGGACGGTGGCGCCGTCGGGCAGGCCGAGCATTTCGACGCCGTAGTGTTCGACGATGTCGCTGGCGTTGCGTACGGTCACGTCGAAGGAGAGGTTGTCGCCGGGGGCCGCGTCGGCCCGTTCGGGGGCAACCGTCACTCGCAGCGGCAGGGTCATCGTCACAAGCCATGCTCGCACCGGGAGCGGGCCGGCAGCGGAGGAACTGCGGGAGATCAGCCGAGCGGGGCGAACTTGATCGCGGTGATCGCGATCGGGTTGGCCGCCACCTTCGGGCGCAGCAGGATCGCGTCGATGCCGCCGCGCACCTTGGCCTTGTCGGCGCCGACGGCCAGGTCCGGTTCGGTGCTGCGGGACAGGTCGCGGTAGAGGACCTCCATCACCAGGGAGTCGTCCTGCACCGGGATGACCTCGATCGAGCCGGCCGGGGCGTCGGCCAGGAAGTCGATCAGCAGCGGCACGTTGTTGCACTTGGTCGGGTCGTCGGCCGTCGACGAGGTCAGGAAACGCTTGCCGGTCGCGTCCGTGACGACCGCCGCGCTGCGGGCCTGCTCGCAGCCCGCGACGATCACCGCGCCCGGGTCCGCGCCGATCAGGAAACCCTGGTCGCGGAACACGTCGCTGGCCAGCACGCCGTCCTTGGGCGCGGTCAGGTCGACCGTGCGTTCGCCGCCGCCCGCGTCGGCGGTGGCGGTCGGGGGCGTGGTCGTCGCCTCGGCCGGGGGCGCGCTCGCCGCCTCGGTGGTGGGCGGCGGGGGCGCCGACGAGGGCGCGTCGGCGGGTGGGGCGGCGGCGGTGGTCGGCGCCGGGGCCGCCGTCGCCGGCGCGTTCGGCTGGTTCACCGCGGCGGGGTTCTGGTTGTTGGTGGCCATCTTGGTGATCAGCGCGGGCACGGCGATCGCGGCCGCCAGCAGGGCGACGGCCGCGGCGATGCCGCCGACCTTGGCGAACTTGGAGGCGAACCGGGGCTTCTGGATGAACGAGGCCGTCGCGGTGTTCGCCGTCGCGCCGGGCAGGTCGGGGTTGGCGGTGATGCTGAGCTGGTGCTGCTTCTCCTTGTTCCAGGGCAGCGAGGCCTCGACGGTGAGCAGGGCCTGCGCCGAGGTGCCGGGTGGCAGGTCGACCCAGGCGGGCTGGAACTGGGTGTTGACCTTGCGTTCGGGGTCGGTCGCGGCGAGATACAGCCGTACGGGTGCGTTGCCGCCGTTGGCGACCTCGATGGTGTACCGGCCGGCGCGGCCGCCGGTGACCACCTCGGGGGCGGCCTTCACGGTGATCTGTTCGATGGCGGCGAGGGCGATGGGCACCTCGACGCAGCG
>Ga0307513_10002199_pt1 | contig 27255 bp, 32 predicted proteins | sample 15_EM_MG_FD_202174 | JGI IMG/M metagenome (GOLD analysis project Ga0307513, IMG submission 202174) | Populus trichocarpa ectomycorrhiza microbial communities from riparian zone in the Pacific Northwest, United States - 15_EM | ecosystem: Host-associated > Plants > Roots > Unclassified | place...
TCGCAAGTGCATAGTCATGTGAGAACTATGAGTCAAGTAACGTCATAGTGTGAAATCCAACATACCTTATGACTCATAAGTATGAGTCATGTGAAATCTGCCTTGCTTAGTCACGATTTGTGACATCGGCAACAACTTTACGGTCATTCTGACCCGCAGTCTTGGGATTATTTCTGTCCACCTGACAGTAGACCAAGCCCGCCAACATCTTGCGTTCAAGTGGTAGACGGAGTACGGAAGTAAAAATGTCTGGCACAGACGTGTTGAAGATTAAATTTTAATGAGAAGTTGTTAGGAGGATGAATGTGGAGATCGAGAAGGGCGGAGAGAAAATGGAGAGTGGGTGAGAGGGAAAAAGAGAAAGGAGTGGTGTTTTGATCTACCCGTAGAATCTGGCAAGATAGAGACCGTTGCCAAGGTGGTGGTTCGCTGGACTATACCACTTTCGGGGCGGAATCATGTCACCTGGGCTGCACAACTCAGCTCACTAGCAAATTAGCAGGAGAAATCAGGTTAGATTGCCAGTTCGCTTTGATGTTTTTTCGCTTTTTCTTCCACATATAGTATAGCCCAACACCAATTTTAGCTTCCACCCACTTGGCAACGGTCTCTATCTCGCCAGATTCTACGGTATATACAAGTACCCACCGGAAAGTTAATGAAAAGTTAATTTAGGTTGACCCGCGAAATAATCCTTGTCCTGCCCGAAGGCATCCCCCCTGTGCCTTGTACATTCAGGGGTATCTAGCTTGGTGGGAAATTCATCCAAATTATGTCAGCTTTGTGTAAAAAGGCTGTCCCTTTGTGGGTTCTGTGGGGTCGGTGGAAAGTTATCTCTTATCAGCCTCATACAAGAAATTATCGTCTACTACTCCGGAGCGCATAGGGAGCGTCTGGTGGGGGGCTCAAAAACTGACTCCAGGAGTCTCTTTACGGCCTCAAACTACCACTTCGGGGATTGTACTGCTGTTGGTGCTCGTATGCCACGGAGTGGCGGTGACTCCATTATTTAGTTATAAGAATAAAATACTTGAAGAGGCACTTTGGAGCATCATCCTCATATCAGTCGAGTGATAGTTAATGATAGGAGCTAGGAACGGCAAACCAGGTTTCTCAGTCAAACTACCGTAAAAACTTGAATAATTGAACCGTGTGCTATGAAGTCCAGAATTTCCTTCTCTGGAACGGGGGGAAAAAACACAGCAAAAACACAGCAAAAACACAGCCCCTTTCCCCCTTCCGAGACAGAAAAAAAAACAAAAATTTCTTGACCTTACTGAGAGAGGAAAGTCCAACGACATAGCACACGGTTCAATTATTCAAGTTTCTACGGTAGCATATTCCACACCTACTGCAAACCAGATGCATATTAAAGCACGCCTGTTTTCCTCTCCGCCCCCAAAAAGAACACAGAGCAAAAAAGTGAACCATATGTTGGGAATCGAAAAAGAAAGAAATGAGTCCCAAGTGAAAAAAGCTACTCAGGAGCAAAGGAAAGTAATTAAACAAACAAGCTATAGTAATAATCATCATCTACTCCATCTCTTGATGGAAGATCCGGAGGGTTGGTGTGGAAATCGTCCGTATACCTCACGTTAAGAAGTCTGATCTTGAGTCCATAATTTGTCACCACATTGGTCAATTTTGACGTCTCGGAGGTGATGGGCTGTTGGTTTAGGAGCATCAGTAGCCCGTCTAGCCACTCTGATGCAACGCTATGGGTTTGGGGATGGAGAGCTAACAGCACGGACTCCTTTGCACGCTGTGGGTTGGAATCGGTGTATCCGTGAATCGTTATTTTGGTGCTAGCAAGCTTGGAGGCCCCCGGGGTCAAAGTGCCATGAGACGAGCCGGAATCAATACTCGCAGGTACTACGTTTGACACAACACTAGAGACAATTGAGAGGTCGACTGTTTAATTAAGTTAGATCAGGCTTCCCCACCCAATTACCGATGGTGTAATGGCTTACTCTTTTCAGGAAGCTCCTCTAGCTTGGGCTCATATACCGTTTCATTCTCATAGTCGCAGTAATGGAGATATCTCCTATTGTGGGAAAGTCGGACGTATCTCCATCCATCCGTAGACTTTTTATTATCCATTTGTATCTTCAACCCAGACGTCTCTGTTCTGGGAGCTGATACAGGAAACCACGCACCACGTAACAGGCACCGTATGCGTTGCTCCTTAACGAACTGCAGAGCTTCGGTTTTTAGCTCTCCCCTCACATGCCTATAAGTGGTAAATGAGTTAGACCAGTGCTTCAGCTACAATTCATACTGAAAAGGGAAACAGACTTCAGATGATTGCCCCATGCACTCTCATAGGTGTTCTCTAGGATCTCCATTTGGAGGTCTCGCAAACGCGGGTATTCAAAAAGCGCAAGCTCTTCTTCCACCTCTTGGACCTCTTTTGTTCGTGGGGCTTGACCAATAACATGGTAGATCAGAACCCTCAATAACTCTGTAACTTTTTCATAATCCTCCAGACTGGCTCCAGTCTCTCTCCAGAGACGTATAAATGCAAGTAAAGCTCCGGTATGGAGTCTAGACCACTGAAGCAATAACGGACGAAAGGCCCTTTCATAATTCGTTCGCGATTCGAGAACTTGATAAGTCTTGATATCATCGACCTCCGATTTGTCCACCCGGAATTGATGATAGAGGATCGAAGTGACAGTGATGCTTGCACGGGCAACGGGGCATCTATACTCCATTGCTTTCGCGTTTTGCTCCAGGAGAACCTTGCGGAATCCGTCCTCATCTTTCCTAACAAAGTCTGTCAAATCCATCATGCCTAGAAACCCAACCTCTCCAAATTCCCATGCCGGAGACTCGGTCTCAAATCCCAAGCGCCTCCATTTTTCTGGATTATGTTTTTTTTTCGCCGGCGAGTCTGCCTTCGGGTCCGCCCCGGGATCCGACCTCTCTGGTGCACTTGCTAGGTGTAGACCCTTCAACGCTATCCGATGTTCCTTGACCTCTAAGTCTACTTTGACGTCTCTCCACCTCCGCAGCAAAACCTTAGTCAATGCTTGGAATTCCAACAATGGGTGCGCAAGATCCTGCAATGCTGAACTTTGCATAAGAATCTGCAGTCCAGATTGTCAGCCAATTAATTTCACAAATAGAGCCTTCAGTCCATAACAAAGTGAATCGTACAAAGACAGCCTTGATAACACCTAAATCCTGCAATCTCTTGATAAACCTTGGCCACTCACCGTCCACATCATTGGTGATAGCATCCCTCATAAGAGAATTTATGAGCTGTAATGAATTCGCGCATAGAGCGTGGTCCGCAGACGACAACCTGCTAACCAACATCTCCAAAAACTGCGGGTGCATGGAAATAGCCGGCTTTAGTGCTCGAAACCCAAAAGGACCGCTATAGGAACCTCTAGTCGAGGAAGTATGTGGGTGAGAAACAATCGAAACGAGTATCGACATAGCGCCACGAAGAATATTAACAAGAGGATGCGTGACAATTAATTCCACAACCTAATTCACCAGCCACGCGGCATCAGCGTGAGCCCCCGTCGGTAGCAAAAACCAAGAGCACCGGAGGGAAGTAGGTACCCGTGAAATTAGTTCTGAATTGACAAAGTCCCACCCTTTGTCGAGTTCCAGAAGCCTCGAAAAAGATGTTAGAGAGTAGGCAAGTGTATTCCCGCTGGCCGTTAATGCTAGCTTCCGAAGCTTCGCGAGTCCTCCTTGAGCTATGAATATCTCAGCAAACGACGGATCCCCGATATTAGATTGGAGCTTGAAGACGGCCATTTTTTTAACGGCATCCTAATAAAGTGTCAGCCGGAGAGCTGGTGAGGGGGGGGCACAGCTAGGAAGGAGCTAGAATACTTCGTCGTTCGAGAGTCTCTCAATGAGTTCTGAGATGTTGTCCATTGAAGCGCGAGGGTGTTGCTGTATATCTCACAAAAAGGGGCACAATCCCAAACCGAGGCTTTCAGGTAAATATTATGGCAACGATGAGCGAAATAGGTATGTACAGAATAAATGAATATTAAAGCTATTAAACCAAGATGAAGATGAAATGTAGACAATAGCTGTTTTCCGAGCTGGGGCAGAGGTCCTGGGGGTGGAAGTTCATTGGGGGGCAACTACCGGTAAGTCACTCCAGTGCCAGCGGGAACCGCGGTCAGGGTTAGGTTTGATTTGAGGTGGCCTTAGGACGATTTGCAGAAAAGCCAACACCAACCCATTACCGTACCGGAGTTCCTTGATCTCTACCGGCGGTGCCTTGCATTTAAAACATGCACCACACCATGCAACATGTAACACGTAACACTCAACCCTGTAAGGAACCCGGGCTATATCCAGGAACAAAATACGGTATTCTGTAGATCTTATGTTCAACAACTTCACATTATTAATAATATTTTAATTTCCATAGCAACTAATTATAAAGCCACAATACAAATTTCCTATAATACCTCTAAAAGTCTCAATTTTAAGTTTGCTATCCTTACTTCCTCCCTTTAGATATCACCAAAAGTGTTCATAAATCAACCAGATAAATTAATGCCCAGGTGCTCATGCTGCATCATTTGATGTCTGAACAGAATCTGATATATTTCAACCAAATTTTCCTCTGTTGAATTATCTGGTATAAAAAAGAACATAAGAGTTTTAGAGGTAAGAAAGTTGGAATTATAAGCTTAGGATTGATGATTACCGGAATTCAGAAATCATTTATGTGAAATCGTCGTGAATTGAACTAAAGATCTTATGAAAGTTGTTTTCAAGAAATAGCCCCAGACCTTATAGAGTTGAGTGTTACATAGAGCACGGTGCATGTTGGGGAATTATATCCGTTATCCCACGACGAGGATGATAATATGGCTAGCAAATGCTGCATTATGGTCGTACGAGAGCCAAGCATTACCAATAACAATGGGTGAATTGAGATTCAGTACCGTATCATAGTTACAAGTACAACATCACAAGGAAACCTTAGGCTCTAGGTCTCCGACAGCGGCCCGGCACTAACATTTATACGGCGATGGGACTCTTTTGAAACTTTGTGGTCGAGGCCCACTAGCAACATCCTATAATCATACCAATTATTCTAACTACCGAACTATCGGCAAGCGCCAACTGCCAGAAGCATGCCATAACCATCGTCTATCTATAGTATTACAAAATTTCCCACGATAATCCATCCCAACTCCTGATGCGTTCGCCCACCAAGCCAGTAGGAAGAAGAACCCCATTGCCGACGTCCTCACGTGTAAGGATACACAGGTTGCAAGTAGATACTTGAAACAACTAGAGAGAAAACAGAACGCCGGAACCATCACCTCATACCAATTTGTTGAAGAGAGCCCCCTGTGCCGCTACTACTTCTTCAGCCGCGCCATCACTTTCCCAACAGCTTGCCTAACCACACTTCCGGCTTTCTCCACTTCCTTCTTAGTATGGCCAATGGTTATGCAAGCCTTGAAAGATGGCACACACTGCCAGCCGAAAGGCTTAGTACCTTGAGTTTCACGGACGTGCTTGACACGTGAGATCATGACGCCATTTGCGAGAGCCTATAGAACATCTTATCAGTTCAATAGGCCGGTGAAAGATCAAGGCCAACCAGGTCGGAAGAAAAACGAACCTCATCAACAATGTCCATCAAGATCTTTTCTTCATTATCAAATACCCTTCCCTCGAGACCATCACGCTTAAGGATGAATATACAGACTGGATTGTCCATAGCACTAGTGCACTCGACATATTCGCATCTATCCATCTGAGTTCTAAAGGCTCTAGTGTTCTCTCTCAACGCCGTTAAAACCTGAGGATTTCCCTCGAGCAACTTGAGAGTCTCCGATGTAGTAACAGCAAGCATAGCTGGAAGAGCGGCAGAAAATACGTAAGCAGAGCTGGAAATACGTTGGTGATCAACGACTGCTGGGCTTCCAGCACAAAACCCTCCACCAGAACAGATACCATGAGCGAGTGAGCCAACGAGCATCTCCACGGATTGAGGGTCAACGTTCTGATGTTCAGTGACACCACGACCAGTTCGGCCGAGAACGCCAAAGGAGTAAGATTCATCGAGGATTAGACGGTACTTGTAACGCTGCTTAAGTTCAATCTAGATTGCCACAATACAGCGGTCAACACTATCTCACCTTGTGAAACCGTAGTAGCACAAGTTAACTCACGATGGCCGGCAGATCAACGATATCACCGGTATTCTCAAAAAGCCCCTCTGTAACGATAAATCTTCTTGTCAAAGGTTTTCTAGCCATATCCTTCTTAACCTGTTCAAGCACCCTCTCCAAGTCCTCCATGTCGTTGTGCTCGTACCACCTAATGGTGCTTCGAGAGATCTGTAGTCCTTTCTGGATTGCAAAGTTGACTGCCTTGTCGGCAACAATAATATCGCCACGTTTGGAAAAAGCCGGAATGACAGAAGAGATTGTAGAGAATGCCTGTGCATAAATAATGCAAGCCGGCATACCGAGGAATTTAGCAATGTCTCGTTCCGTGTCCATGTGAACATCCTGGGTTCCATAAAAATTTGGGGGACCACAAGCGCCGACACCATAGTTGCGAAGAATCTGGACGGCACGGTCTTTCAAAAGCTCATTGGAAACAAAGTTAAAGAAATTGTAAGAGGCGAAATTATTGACGGTGCGGCCATTAGAAAGTTTAACTTTGGGACCTGTAGGTCTAGTAACCAGGCACTAGTTAGTATAGGAACCATTGGGACTATTTCGGAATATGAAAACAAACCCAACGATTACTGGACGCTTCTCATTCTCAGCTTGTTCGACCTCCGTAAGACCCGGTACAAGTGGCTCGGGAGTCCAATCCTCAACAAGTTCGTCAATCTCCTATTTGGGTTTAATCAGCTCCGGTGTAATGATATAGAATCTCCGTTTATTTTTAGGAAGAGAGGAGGAACTTTAGCTTACATCTTCAGTGAGCTCAATAGCCCCCTTCTGAGTAGTCGAATATCGGGGAGCTAGGAGGTACCTAATAGCAAAGAGAAATAAACACAGCTCAACAACACTACGAACAGGATCGTTTTGGTACGAGCTTTTGATGTAGCGTAAAAGAATTTGTGAGCCGGGAACACGTTGAAACCGAGTAGAAAGCTCCCCGGCTGACCGGTTGAGAAGAACGTATGCATCATGAAGATCCATTGTGCGCTCAAGGGTTGGTGTTGGGAGTTTAAATGCCCAGAAGAAAAGGAGACAAGACAAGACAATGCACGAGTACCGAGAGTACGTAAGCGGTCCAGAGGACTAGATTGCCGAAAACAACCACTCTCAAAAGTTCTATCAGTTACCCGGCTACAGGGCTTGGCACCAAACCCAAGATCTTCGGCAGCCACGCGACAGGATACTTGTAACTGTTTGCAAAAGGGGCACAGGGCAGGAACTATCGGTATTGACCAGAACAGACAGGGGTATATTTGGCCGGTTAACCTTAAATAACTGTTCCATAAATTATTGCCGGACCCTGTATCGTATTACAGTACATGTACTAGTACGATCACCAGGGGACCACCAGTGCTATTCGCACTTCGGCATACCGCACCGGCCCGGGATGTGCATCCTTAAGGGCTATCAAAGCTCTGTTTAACCATAAATTCTAAAACACTCCTCACCCCCACTTATTAGGCTATCTCACTACGGAGGTACAGCGCCTAAGTATTGTATGTTCCACAAGCGAGGTTGGCTGCCCCTACCTCCTGTGGAACATACAATACTTAGGAGCTGTACCTCCGTAGGTCAGCTATCGAATGTTGCCTCGGCACCCTCCGCAGAGTTCCTTTAATCGGGTCACCAAGAATCACTCATGACCGATTTACTAGTAGACCGAAGTGTTGTAAAATAGTTTGATTTAAGGAAAAGTATATCCACCGACCTCTCAACCCCCAGCCAGCTCCTGCAAGAAAGGAGCACTAATATACTACATGGACTTAGCAGTCACTCCGGACAGCCTGTCCTATACTCGAGTACCATACAGACTACATCTCTAACATGACGCACTAGCGACACCCGATCTCGGTATCCATACAAAAATAATCCAGTGTGATCACCCACTAGTGACCGGGTCCTGAGCAGCCAACACGAAAGCTGAGCACGAGTATTCTCTCGAACGGGAAGAAAGGCTCTATCGGGAGAACCTACAGCGGCGCGCAGTGTTAAAAAATACTGCCTATCTTTCCCCTTGTGAGGTTTGCTAGGTTCTATAGCTACAACAACCGATGGGTTGGGTTGTAGGTACAAACGCGGACGTAGATTTAGGGGTTCACGTTCACAGGATTGCCATAATGTGGCGACCGTAAAGCTCTGGTGAGGGAGTTATAATAAGTCTAAATACTATTGATATTCTATTTCACAAATTGGACAAAGAGGTGAAATTTAGGGGAGGATAGAGAAGCGCCTACCAGTCAACCTCTGTATATGAATAGTGTTAATTTACTGAAGAACCCTTATAGAGGGCAAAGGTGATACTGACAGTAGAACGCGCCGTAGGTGAAGGTAGAAGCAGCCGTACCGTTGGCAAATAAATGGGGCGCTCTGTCTTCAGCGGGGAAGGAAATCTGTGAACTCTTGAAAATTTATGTGGGGTATGATAACTAGTATTAAAACTGGTGATCTTTCTCTTTTTCTCTTGGGACACCCATCTACCCAACGAGAAGCCGTCTATGGCCAGTGCGGTTGGTAGGAGCAAACGGGGAAAGCTCCATTTTCGCCTAATATACATCCTACTCTTCCACCCTTATTACTGCAACCCGTTCCATCCTTAACTTACGAGTAGGTAGCGTGAGGGGCTTGATAGAAGGCATTTAACAGGCGATGATCGTAACAATTGGTGTGCGAGAACGCGAGCAGGAATGGTGAGGCTATGGGGAGCTAATATAATTTAACCACGACCGATCCTGGTGCGCTCTTGCGGGTTGTATCTAAATAGTTACGGAATGTCAATAGGTGTCACCCCTTTGTAGAAAGATATAGAGCCTACCGCAAGAGCTTCTCAATGAGGTCCACATGAGTCATCAACATTCTCCGACAGCAGTAGCGCTTGCACCCAAGTTGGTCCATGGCATCACTGTAGAAACAAGTCAGGTTCGTTCGTGTAGATGAAAGGCGGGGCAAATACCCTTCCGCAACCCCATCTTCGAGAAGCTTGAGGTACCGCTCCCAGAGATCACCGACAACCTGGGCAGAGTCAGTCATTCAACTAGGCCTGCAAATAGGAAGAGATTTAAGGGTATCCAAACCTTGCCACATGAGAAACAGCGAATTGGAATGATCATCTTGCGGATGTAGTGAAAGGTGTTGTTAAGAAGTATCGGGAAAGGAGGGGGCGTAGAAGTAGGAGTGGGAACAGGTGTTGGGAGTGCACGGTAATGTGGAGAAGGGCTGCGTTGCGATCGATGTACTAGTACTAGACTACCGTAGCTCTGCAGATGATGCCCGCCAAGATCTTGCTGCAGCCGCAACCCCAGGAAAAATGAGAAACCTCGACAGAGCTTTGAGATCTTTTTCAACCCACCACTATTTCCCCGAGCCGTTTTAGCACCACCACTATGTCTTCTACGAAGACCCCTGGGGGAAGGAATTCCGAGATTTCTACGAAAGAACTGGGTGCGAACCCTGATACTCCTGCAACCCTGACCAGGCAGGAAGCCAAGCGCAAGAGGAGGAATAGGGATAGGCAAAGGCGTAGAAGGGAGAAGGAACAAAATTCCGAGGAATCAAAAGCCGCCACCCATAATGCTGTAGTTTCGGCTGAAGACAATGGAGGTTCTGGTGTTTCTGGTTGGAGGATGTCATCTGCTTTGGGAGGAAGATTCCTTCCTTTGGACATGGTGTTTTCGGAAGATGAGCAGTAAAGTGTTCTCAATGTCACTATTAGGGGATAAATGCTAATTGATTTATCACAGGTTCTTTCTACTGGCACACAGCTGCTCTCTCAAGATCTATTCTGCAAAGACCTCACTGCAAGTTCGCGAGTTCAGCTTGGACAGCAAACCCTCCGAAGTAATCGTGTGCTTCAAGTTGGACCCACTAGATTCAAGCAAAGTATATATAGGTACTTCTGCTTCTACAATTTACTTTGTGGATTGGACAACCGGAAAGCTCGTTAAATCGTGGCAATTGGGCAACATCCGTACCATTCAGCGCCTCGCCATTTGTGTGGGTGAAATGACTCGGAGGGAAGATGATGAGACGCATGGAATTCTTTATGTTGGTGGCTCTGGGTCTAATAGTCCGTCTACTATAATCCAGCGGGTTAAGTTGTCGCTGTCGGTAACGCCAATCGAGGATGGGGTCTATGTAGTCCCAAAACCTTCCCCGATAGAATGTATGCAAGTTCTTGATCAGGGAAATATTGTTACTGCGATAGCGGGTAACACCTTGATAATAGGAAATAAGAGCACTGAGGAGGATTCATCCGATAAGAAACCTTGGGGAGTTTTTCGCCATTATCCGATGTCATTCCACCTGGCCTGTATGGATGCCTACCTCCCCGGTGAGCCTGATATCATAAACCATAAGGGAGGGGGGTCCAACCGGGGGAGCGGGCGTGGGAAAAATCAATTGGGGGATGTCGTAGTTGGCGATAATCACGGCGCCTTGCATTTGTTTCACAATGTACTGAGGATGGAAGGGATATCAAAGGGATCACCAGTAATCAGTAAAATGCACTGGCATAGGTCTCGAGTTCAGGCCGTCAAATGGGCCCTAGATGGTAACGTCTTGCTATTCATTTAACATTGATTCAACCTACTGACTTATTGGTAGGAAAATATGTAATCTCTGGTGGTTCGGAAACTGTCTTGGTCATCTGGCAGCTGGAAACAGGCTTCAAGCAATTCCTGCCGCATTTGGGAGCAACAATCCAAAACATTGCAATTTCTCCCAGAGGTTCCTCTTACGGCGTCGGCTTCACCAACAATTCCGTCATGGTGCTCTCAACAACAGAGTTCAAGCCTACATCAAGTGTCACCGGTATTCAGTCTCGAGTATTCCATCTTGAGAAAGGCATCGAATACCCGAGGTTCACCTGTGTTATGCATCCAACATTGCCGAATCGTCTACTGCTGGCATCCCCCTCTTCACAGACCGATCTCTATTCTTCCGCATCCTCTCTTCAAACATTCGATATCTCCTCCACTAGGCAAATATATAGACAGACTTTGACTAGGAGCAATATCACAAGTGTCAACCAGGGCCCTGATGAGTATAAAATTAAGGAGCCAAATCTACCGCACCTGGCTATCACCAAGGATGGCATATGGCTGGCTTCGATCGACGAATGGAAGCCTCCAAAGAAAAAGGCATTCTATTCTAATGAGGATGGTCGTTCCTCGCAGGAGGATGACAGTGATCAGAGTGAAGTGTCTCTGAAGTTTTGGAAATGGGGCGAGAAATCTCTATCATGGGAATTGGCCACTATCGTCAAGTCTCCTCATCCTTCATCCGGTAGCCCAGGGCCTGAGGAAGTCCTAGATCTAGTTGCTGCGCCGAAAGGCCACCTGTTCGCAACACTAGCTAGCGACGGAAGTATCCGCCTCTGGAAGCCAAAAGTGCGGGCAAGGGACGGCTCCAGACTGCGAAGGGAGGATAGCGAAATAACTGTCTGGTCCTGCCGAAAGGTCATTAAATTCTCCAAAGGCAAAAGAGGGCAACAAATCCTGGCACAAAACCTCCTCAGCGGTATGAGCCCACAGAAGGCCTGGTGGGGGAGCGCCGCCTTCTCAGAAGACAGCTCAGTAATTGCCGCGGCAGTCCCCAATTCCCTCGGCGGCGACTCAGCAATCTACCTTGCGGACTCGTCGTCGGGTACGATAGCGCACTTCCTTATCGGCCTGCAGGTGGGTGAAACCGCAGATATCGCGATCTTGGAGCGCTACCTCGTCATACTCGGAACATCGAAGCTGCTCGTGTGGAACATGGTCAATGGGACCGTGCAATGGGAATTCAATCTCAGGACCTTATTACCCGTCGACAACCCGGTCACCCATCTCGCGGTGGACTACGTCAGTCAAACCTTCGCCATCACAATCTCTCAGCGCAACGCCCCATGCCCCAAAATATTCGTCTTTGAAGCGCCCCATCCGACGCCAGTTCACGTCCAGCGCTTCGAATGCGGGTACCAGATCATGGCGCTCATAGGAACAGATACGGGGAAGGGCTATGTTGCGCTGGATAACCAAGCCAGGGTCCGTTGCCTATCCCCCATCCTCGCCGGACCGGTGCAGCGCATCCCAGCCGAGGGCAGAGAGGAGGAACAAGGAGCACTAGCGGCCGCAGGAGAAGATGAGCCCACAATCGGTACCCTTTCAGGCGCATACTTATCCACCACCGCCCCTGCCATGAGCGTGGAAGACCGCATGGACTCAGACTACTCCAAAGATGACGGCGTCGTCGATCACGTTGTTTCTCGCGAAGCTCTAGAGAATATTCTAGACTCTACCCCTTCGCACGCCATCGGTTCGCTAGAGCATAAATTTGACCAGGTCCTTCAGCTCTTTGCGAAGGCGCCGCTGCTGAATGATGATGGTGATGACGATGCTGATTGTGAGGGGATGGAGGAGGAGGGTGGGCCCCAGAACGGGAGTGGGGATGAAGAGGATGATAATGGGGAGGATGCGATGGATGTATAGTATTAGTGATTCGGTATTTTTTCCGCTCGGTTTCGCTGTAAGATACTTAGGCCCGGTATCTCGTTTGTATTTGCTAGTTGAGAGTATAAACGATAATGCAGTCTAAAAGTTTCCCTCTCTGGGGGAGGAAGAGATTTTTCACACGGTTTTATTTTGAGGGAAGTTTAAGCTAGACTAGAATGGATGTTGGTACATTGGGTTACCTGTATCGTTATTGGTGAATTCTCCACAAGTCAAATCTTGCCTATCATTGATTCGGCCTGAGTCACTTGGCACTTGACGAGTGAGAAATTGTGATGTCACTAGCGACTCGATACTCGTGTCTCCGCGCCAAGGATAGGCACCTCTTTTGGAATAGCGACCACCAGCCCATAAAAAGTATAGTTTTCGACCTGTTTGAAAAAGTGAGGAAAGTGCTAGTAGCCGGTAAGGTCATATATCAAAATGACCTCACGATTGACCACAGGATTGGGTATTTTGTGAACTCCGGTGGGTCAGTATTGATTTTTCTTAGGAAGTGGGAGCGTATGCCCCAAGAACTTATTGATCGTTTCTGTATGAACTTTCATGTAAATTTATTACAAGTACGAGCATGTGGAGGAGATAATAGGTTTAATGGTTAACGGTAAGCTCTGGGATCAGAAGATATTGAGCTCACTCATTCGCTCTTGTAACAGGTTCGGGGTTTAGCCGTCATCATGCTCATCGAGAAAAGCGGCCTCAACGCTCTCCTCCATATGGGTCCGGAGTGGCTATTCTAAAGGGGTGCCCATTCTTGGCGTGGAGACACGAGTACTGGAATAGCCACTCGGGGCCCATATGGAGGATAGTGTAGAGGCTGCTTTTCTCAAGAAGTATGATGGCGGGTAACCTGCAGGTTGAACTTGTTGCAAGAGTCGATGAGGGAGCTTAATATCTTCTGATCCCAGCCCTTGACTGTTAACCATTAAACCTATTATCTCCTCCACATTTCATATCCTCTTTTTTAATTAAATAATATTATGGTTGTCCTTACAGGAATCCGCGTGTAGGTCATGCATATGGTTTCTGGTAGAATATTCACTACTGCTCCAATTGCTAAAAACGACATCTGATTGTACTTATACAGAGCGATAATGGCTCTCCTTGTAGCATAGGAAAGGCTTCTCCCTTTTGTCATTCTGGGTTTTAAATTAATTTAACTTATTAGGTTCTAGTATTCTCACAATGCTGAAGACTTACTTGCTTGGAAAAAGTGATAACCGGCTGGTAAGAGTTCACAAATCGCCAATCCTGTGGTCAATCCCCAGGTCACCAGCTAGTGGAACCTTTCCGCCCAATCATTCAAACAGCTCGACCACTATACCTTTTATGGGCTGGTGGTCACTATTCCAAAAGAGGTGCCCATTCTTGGCGCGGAGACACGAGTACATCAGCTCGGACGCGCTTCAGTTGCTCACCGGAAGAAATTTAATTAACGGCGGATAGTTTTATCCCAACCTATCTCACAAATATCTGATATAATACAAGCGCTCCCTACTGCTACCACTACCCCCCTCGCCTCATAAGATTAACCTCAATCTTCGAGCATATGGGCGTAGTCCTCAGCGCTTGCGAACGTCGGCAAGTGCTTCAACTTGCGTTTCTTCTTCTTACTTTCCCCTTCCACCGCAGAATCCTCCCCTTCGTCCTTCCCCATCGCAGTTTCCAACTCTGCTTCAAACGCCTTTTGGAGGTTCTTCGGTGCTTCCCTCTCGTCGTCTTCGTCGTCTTCACTCTCCCAGACATCATCCTCTTCTGCGATATCTTGCATCTCCTCATCGCTATCATCTGAGATATCAGACAACCCCGCAATGTCGTCCTCGTCGTCAAAGCTCACATCCCCCTCTTCGATATCCGGCCGACTATGAACCATGGCCTTCCAAATTTCACTCTCGGCTTCGGAAGCCTCCTCGTTGTCTTCATCCTCTTCACCCTTCCTAGCCTTCTTCGCTTTCTTCTTCTCGCCAGCAGTCTTTTTCGGCGCAATCTGGTTGAAGTATTTGTGGAAAAATACCTCGTCGACATCCACGTCCTCGATTTTGCGCTTCCAAAAGGCTTCCGAGTTGACCGGGGTTTGGGCTTTGCTGACGCCCCGGGTGGAGAGGATTACACCTCTTGTGTCGCTGCCGCCAAGAGGTTGCATGATTGAGGAGCCGCGGCTCTGGACGGGGGCTGCTTTTGCGTTCCTGTAAATGAAGCGGTCGAGGAAGTGTGTTAGGGTGTGCATTCCTAAGTCGGGTTTGCTAGGCATGGGTTTGTGCTCTAGGAAGCTGGTGGCGAAGAGGGCCGCTGAGGGATGGTAGCAGCGGAGGAGAGGTATCTGCGGCTTCAGTTAGTAATGACCTATGGTTTTGATGCACGGAAGGATAGTCTTGCCAGTTCCCAGAGACAAGTCCTGTCAGCATTTGTAAACAATGGGTCTCTTCTCCTTCCATCGTATTCCACTCGTTTTGCGGAAGATTCTTTTGTGGTGCCTTCTGCTCGCTCTTCTCCTTCCTCAGGAACATCCTTGAAAACCTCTTCTTCATCATCCTCTAGCTGCTCGGGCTCTTCCAGCAGAGAGCGGCCGGAAGGTACACTATCGCATAGCTCGTTAAGTAGATACAGAACGCCACAGATGAAAGGAGGTTGGTGGAATGTTGCAGCAATCTGAACTAATCGCTTCACGAACGCCTTAGTACGCTTTGCCTGGGTATCCGCTTTGAGTGCTCTGAATAGTAGATTCAAATACATGGCTTGTTTTGAAGAATTCACAAGCCGCTGATCCAAAAGCGATTCATATAGTGTTCTATAGAACCTATCCGAAACAGCCTTGATAGTGTTAGCGTAAGATAACCTTAGGGAGTCGGAGGGTTCTACCTGTTTGCTATTTGAAACCTGGAAAATCAGCATCATAGCCTGAATGCTAGTATTGAAGTTGCCGGAATGCGTGATCTTGAACAGCGTATCTATGTGTTTCTCGAGCACATCGTCGTCCACTTGTGAAAATGGGAACGCACGGTTTACACCAGTCAGGACTGCCGACAGCAGTTTTGCGATCAGATCGGATTGGGATTGCTTGTTCTTCTCCTCTGCCTCCGCGCGTGCCTTGGCTTTGCGGTTCATCTTGTCACCCTTTCGGGGTGGCTTGAGAGCGCTGTTGAACTTTATGTGCTTTGCGCCCTCTAGAGAAGCGGTTGTAGATTCGCCTTGGAGGAGAGATGTGAATGTAGCAAAGTATACTCCAAGAAGCTTGTTCGCAGCTTCGTGCTTGTCTCTGGTCGACAAAATTGTTTGATTAAGGGTGATTATGGCGTAATATTTGGCATTAAGCCCGTTTCCGGGACGGAATAGAACCTCCGATTCAATAGCGCTAATAATAATGGTTTTCATAGCAGGGTGGGTCGTCTGTAATTGGAGCAACAAATAAGAGACTTTGGAGGCGACTTTTTTGTCGGTATCACCCTATTCCGCGAGATTAGCCAATGGATTTCCGGTGTGAGGTTTGGGTTAACTTACCAATTTATTAACCAACAGTCTAAGTAGATTGGCTTCTTGCTCAGGCTTGGAACTCAAAAGTGAGTAAATGAATCCGGTCGCATTTATCCTCGGGAACACCAATGGATCCGTGCAAAGTCCCTCGAGGGTTGTCAAAACTTCGAAGTAAAAGTTCTTGAGCCAATCCTCGTAAGCCCAGATGATCAGATGCTCTGCAGTTGTCTCCATAGCCCCTATCTCGGGCTGCTTTGAAAAGAATCTTAATTTCCTATCCTCGGGCAAAACCGACCCAAGACCAAATAAATCCTTAATCGCTGCCATTGAAGATACTGCCTGACTACGAGACTTTTTGCGTGCTAAACCCAGAAGAGTCTCGAGCGACTTCATGGTGTGAAGAGGGGATTCTTGACATATCAAAGTTAGTGCAGATATCTTATCTGAGAGTGTCCCGGATGCCATAATTGTACTCAAGAACTGGCGGTCGGAGGATTTGGTGAGATGAGTCGCTGAGTAAACGGCATTCTCGGTCTGGAGAAGTGACTTCGAGTGATCATGAAGGGATTTAATAGTCGCCGCTGATGGTGTCACCTCTGGGGAAGCTAGAGGGGGCAGTTTGCAGGCATGCCAGTCAGGGCGAGGCGCCACTTTCTAGAGGCGAAAAATTAGCACAAGGGACTAGAAAATATGAGTTCTGTAATTCGGGGAAATATCAACTTGCCAATTTACTACCCTTTAACTTTGGATCCAGCTTAGCCTGTAAGGGTTTAATAGTAGGAGCAAGTGAGTTTAGTTCCTCTTCTGCGTCATCCATGCCTCCGGCTTCATTCTCGTCCTCAGTTTCTGCATCTTCATCCCCTTCGCCACTATCTTCGTCTACCCATTCCTCATCTTCGTTCTCGCACCCATCTTCCACAGTTGAAAACTTCCCAGCTTCTAACCCAATTTCTTTAAGAAAGCCCCGCAGCTCCTTTTGCAGCCCCTTACCAGTTTTGCCGGACTCCGCAAAGATAATTTCATCCTCATCCTCATCCTCATCAGAGTCTATCCCCTCAACGAGATCAAGGTCTTCCTGAGTACCGCCGAGCTCAACTATTTCTTTCAACAAGCGCTCTTTGTCAATTCCTCCCTCCCCCCCCGGTTTCCTAGGAAGGCCATCCTTGGTTTTATTTGCCGGCTGAGGAGGCTTTGGATTGGTGTACGCCGGTTTAGGGACGTCTGCGCCACGAGCTCGCTTCTTTCCTCTAGGGACATCAGGAATCTCCGCCGGCTTCGCTTTCGGTTGTTTGGTCTTTTTAGATTGTTTATGGGGCTTCTTTTCGTACACCTTTGGGTTCCCATTTGTAGGCTCGTTGGCGCCCTCTTCTTTCTGATTCCTCTTTCCTCCATTCGTAGCCCCCCGCTGTTTCCCGGAATTCTTATTGTCTTCCTTCTTGGACCTTTCTGCATCATCGAATCCTGATTGTATGCGTTCCGCGAGTTTGCTCAATGCATCCGCTGAAAACGTAGGTATCTCTGATGTTGCTGGAGGTGCGGCCAGCCCTCCCGCTTTTGATTTCGATGAGTGTTTCTTAGCCATCGTTACCATATAATCTAGCAAAAGTCAGATTGACGCTACTGAGGATTTTCTTGAACCTGTCCAACCACCGTGGTCTATATCGAATTCGCCTTCTTCGCGCCCTCCTGCTGGCTGGGTTGCCTTGTTTCGCTTTAGCTCCAGTCCGACTTTTGCCAGATTATACGGTATTTGAGGGAAGAATGGCGGGGAAATAAAGTTTTTGCCTCTCTCTGGGCAGGTTGGGGCGCGTATGCGATAGGATCCGCAATTGTTGTCTTAGTATTCCGGAGCATTTCCGTGACTTCATTTTTTTCTATCAAGTGAGGTGCGTGTGGGTTAGGGTTTCTTTATTTCGAACTTGCGCTTGTCGTGTCTGTGGCGTCTGTTGCATCCCCCGCAGCGGACCACCGGGGTGGGCCACAGTCAAAACACAGGACGACCAGACGCGGTCTTTTTCACCCACTAAAAAAATCGCACACTCGTAGATATAATAGCTTGGCGTGCAGAATGTTCTGCAAAAAGCATCCTCCCATGTTTCTTTAGTTAGACAAGCTCAACTACACCTCTTCAGCATCATCTTCTATCTAAATTGGGTTTAGCTTCACCCCCTTTCGTTCTTTTCTTGTCTGCTACGTTACACCGCATTGAATCAAAATACCTTCTTTCTTTCAGTTTATCAAGCCAGTCACAGAGCTATCTTTCTGACCCAAAGCACCGCTCAGTCGACACGCCATCCACGGTGGGGAGGAAGCGAACCCCTCCCACACTGGTCTGGGCTCGGGCATAGTTGGTAGGGTGTTTTCCGGTGTTGCGCGAGTCTTGTACCCCCAGAATTTCCTATTTGGAAGATACCTTGGCGTGCAGGAATTCTGCATATCTACTCGAGTATATCTGCATAGCAGTCTTTTCCATTGGGTTTGGCCTGGCCGCCGGGTAAGGCAGAAAAGAAACACTTCGGCACCGGTAGCGAGTTGCCGCATGATGCCCCTTTGGATCTGAATGGTCTAATGTTATTGGTATCAACATTATTGTCGAAGCAATGCCTCCAAGGTCTATCCAAACTAGCTTATCCCGGATTTGCCGGCCATGTCCTTACAGAATCGTAACCAATCCCTCCTCATTAACCCGATCTCTGGTGGTGAGTTGCAAAATCGTCCTCCGGAAAAAAAAGTATGTTGACATTCAATCAAAGATTGACCATAGGAACCGGATATCAAACTTCTTCGTTCCCACGGGAGGAATTACCTATAAAAAAGACAGCCAAAGTATTAACCATTCATTGCGACTGCGTTTCTAACAAACAATTTTTGTCTGACAGTAATTAGTGGACGTTCATTCTACCTTAATTCGGGCAGGATATATCCGCCAGGTTAGTTCTGAACCCAGGGCCCACATCTTGTTCCCCTAATCGCGGATCAACTGTGCTAATACGTATTCACATAGCCTTATTCTGGGCTTTTTCATTATCTACCTCTCGGCCAGAAGGTTCACGAAAAGGTGGAGCGACTGATCGATAAGCACATGCGGACCATTGGTTAGCTTAACAAGATGTTAAGATCGTCTAGCATATAGCTGCCCGCTAATATCTAAATAGGTGCCTCAAAACTTGCCCTTTCTACCATCTCTTCCGAGGAGTTATGGCAAAGTTCTGGCAGATTGGAGAATAGCCTCAGTGAGGTACGAATGTCGAAAGGCGAGAGACTGGATTATATTGTCCCTAACACATTTTAGTTATTTAGATTCGAAGATCGTAAAGAGTCTAAATACTTGCTTTCTCCTACTCATGAGGAAGAAATTACCACTTTGGTTTCGTCCCTAGTGAAATCGCACAAGCAACTGCCACTGAGGCTTTATCAAATAAGTACGGTGTTCCTGCCTCGCCTATGGTATGTTGATCTAACTCGAGGGAGGGCAGCTCGGAAGTACCGAGATGAGAGACGCCCCCGACTTGGTCTCATGAGGGGAAGAGAGTTTACTATGAAGGATCTTTACACTTTTGATGTCACAGAAGACGCCGCTCTCAAAACCTATCGAGAGGTGCAGAGCGCCTATAAGGCGCTATTCGAGGAGATTGGTCTTCCTTATATACACGTGAGATCTGTGCTAATTTCCTCCTCCTCAGGCCACTTTCTAACAAATGAGAAAGGCAGAAGCCGACTCCGGAAGCATGGGGGGTTCGCTATCTCATGAGTACCATTTCCCCTCTGCCTTGGGGGAGGATACTGTTATCTCGTGCCCGAATTGCGGCTACTGTGCCAACGAAGAAACTGCTCAAATAGCTCCCCCAAAGCCAATATCAGATCTCCCGGCTTCAAGAATCGCCACATTTCATGGAATCACCAAGAACCGCAAGACATTACTTAACATCCATTACCCCCGATATACGAAGGCTACTAGTGACGGCGTATTGAATGAGGTCCATGCTGGCAAAGTCAAGAACATCATTAGCGATTTTGACCCCAGCGTTATGAACGCATTGGATCTATGGTTTGACGCTTTCGTCGGCTACGCACATCTGGCGGAGGAAGTATCCTATTCCCGCGTTGTCAATATTTTTGATGCACGCATTCCATCCTCGCTCTACCAGGAAATTCCCCCAAATCGTTTCAGTAAAATGATTGAGAAGAAATCCATGGAAGATTTCTCAATCCCAACCACTTCGATAACTCCTAGTAATCCCGAATTTAGCTCCTCACTCAATATGTTAAAAATTCGAGACGGGGATGGATGTCCTAAGTGCGGAGAAGGAGAGCTCAAAACTACAGGGGCTATAGAGCTGGGCCATACTTTCCACCTTGGAACACGATATACAGTCCCCCTACGAGCAGACGTTCTTAATGAGGTCGGTGAATGGAAGCCAATGGTAATGGGATGCCACGGCATTGGGGTATCGAGAATGATCCCAGCCATCGCTGAAGGCTACAGTGATCATAACGGGCTTTGTTGGCCCCGGGTCGTCGCCCCGTACGATGTTGTTTTGGTTTATGGATCCATAAAGAAAAACGCAGCGGTGCCGCCGAAAGAAGATATAGAAGCCGTATATGATGTTCTGGTTTCTCGGGGCTTGGGTAGGACTGATGTGGACGTCATCCTAGATGACCGGGACAAAGATATTATTTGGAAGCTTAAAGATGCTGTTCTTGTTGGATACCCAATCATGTGCATCATGGGAAAATCATGGGTAAATTCCAAAAAGGTTGAGATTGAAGTTAGAAAGACGAAGGCCAGGTTGGAGGTCGAACTTGGCGATTTGAGGACAGTTATTGAAGGTCTTCTTAAAGAGCTGTAGATATCTGTCTTGCAAAATTTGGAGGTTTGTGCTTGAGATTTATTGCATACAACTAATCTGGCACTTGATTTTTTCCGTTCTTAAAGTTAACTCAATCTGGTCTGGCAGAAGTGAGGGTCCCTTCATGAACAAACGTCCACTATTCATTAGTCTTGAGGCTCTTGGCTTACTCTCGCTACTGTACTCGGGCGCAAATTAAATACTCGAGTATGATACTCGTACAACGGCCGCCTCAACGACCTTGCCTCAAAGACCATGCATCAGCGGTGATACCTCAGCAATAATTGACTACCATAAGTAAATAGTACCATAATCCCCTTTTAGAAAAATAATAGAAACCCCATGCCAAGAGAGCCCAGTTAAAGAAAGTATTTGGGAAATTATGCACGAAACAGATCGTGGTAGGAATTATGGTGAGGCAGGTAAAGTACGGGGGCAAAAAGATTCGTCCGATACTGGTTTTAGGGCCAAATTTGACATTTTCAAACCGACAATTCCCAACACTGTGTTCATGGAAACACTTCAAATCGATCCTCCAGCTAGAGAATCACAATCTATTCAAACCTCTAGAAGTAGAAGTACAAGGAATCAAAGCTGCTTCCATTGTTCACGATTGCATCAGCCTGTGTGAAAGTGACCTAGATTTTTGTATGGGGCTGCATACAAAAAGGTACATGACAACCAATGCGTTTCTACTTAAACAACCACTTCTCCATCCCTTTGTGATATTTAAGAGTTTTGTAACCCTCATTATATTATCTATGGGTTTTCTGGTGCACAGCCAAAATTTTGTGGATTCTCATAAAGATTGTGGCCTGGGGGAGGGTGGCGAAGTCGGCTACTTTTGGTGTAAAATGGGCATCGGACGAATCTTTTTGCCCTAGTACTGTAGTTGAGAAGGCAGGTGGTTGAGGAATAACCGCTGTCACACACCATGTACGATACGTATCCAGATTCTACCAAAGCCAGCACCCACCCAGAACCGCCGCCCTCCCGTCGCCACCAACCACGGGAACAAGAAATACCCACATTATGAAATACACAAACTTCAACTTCCTCCCCCTTCGCCTTCTTCTCCTTGATGAACCTCGCCGTAAGACTCCTACACTTGGCATCAACCACATTGCCATTCCTCTCACACTCGGATGCAGGCAAAGATTCTTCCGACTTGTCAACCCCAACCCGCGAAACCCCTCCACATACCCAAGCTCTTTGCTCCGGTATGCCATGAGCGCTTTCAATTCTGCCAGCGCCTTCTCGATCTCGGACACGGTACGGGAGCAGTAAATCAACTTCCTGGGTTCGGGGAACGATTACTGGTAGGCTACGATTAGGGAGAGTAGGGAAACAGTTTTGCCGGTTCCTGAAGGCATCTCGAGGACGCAGTGGCCACCAGCATCTAGGTTCCTACAAAGATTATTAGTACTTCTGCACATTGTAGAAGCTAGAGGAGGGAGGAGCAAGTACTCTTTAGATCTGCCATGTAGCTTCATCAGGAGCAAAGTCGGTCCGAAGATCCGAATAAACATACGCATATTGCTCTAGCCAGCAGCCAACGTTGGCAATCGCTCCCTCACAAGTTCGACAGAAGAGCCGCCGCTCACTAGGATAAATCCTTGGGTAAGGGAAGAGTACTTCGAGCTCACTAAATAGCTTGACATTAATTCTCGCTTTCTCCAATTCGGAGTTATAGAATAACATACCGTAGAAACTTGAATAATTGAACCGTGTGCTGTGTCGTTGGACTTTCCTCTCTCAGTAAGGTCAAGAAATTTTTGTTTTTTTTTCTGTCTCGGAAGGGGGAAAGGGGCTGTGTTTTTGCTGTGTTTTTTTCCCCCGTTCTAGAGAAGGAAATTCTGGACTTCATAGCACACGGTTCAATTATTCAAGTTTTTACGGTACTCAATCTTGAACCTCATAGCGAGCTATAGTGGGGCGGCACGGTGGAGGGGTCGGGGCGGGGCGTTCTTCCTTTAGAATATTTGAGCCTCCGAGGGTGGTTTGGGTGGGAGACGCGTTTGAAGGGTTTCGCGAACATTGCTAAGATTACATTAGCCGGTCCCTTTTAAGAAGCCATTTCTTTCACGAAACCTACAACCCTCGTTTCCATCACTCATCACCGACATCTGTTGGAAATCCTTCATCACCGCCCTTTCAAAGCACCTTCATCAGCTCCCCTCCCCTCATGGAGCAGAGACCCCCCTCATAGTACATCAAGTAGGTCAGGTACATATTCCCCACTCTACAAGACTAATGAATCAATAGAATGATATTCAAGTCCAAACTTCTTGCCTCTATGAAGACAAAAAGTGAAAACTTTACTAGTAAGCCAAAGGGAAAAAGAGGGAACTTTACTGGTAAGTTCCTGTTCCAAATACACTTGTACAAGAGTCAGGCATTTAGTTTTGAATACAACATCAAAGTGGCTTACTGGTAAAACTTTCTCAAAGACTAATGAGCTTACAAAGTGGGATGTTCAATTACAATATACTTGGCTCTAGTATCATGCATCTAGAAATTAAGTATTACGCAAGCTAATCCAGCCCTGTGCCTCCCAGATCAGGCAAAAACAAATTAGCAAGCTTTGCTCAGCTGATTGGTAACTTTATTTATTGACGTAATTCATTCACTATACTATCAGATAACTGTATAAAAAGAAATGACATATCTCAAAAAGGAACTAAAGACTTTTGACCTTGTTATTCACGCTAGATTCATGAATATGAAGGACTAGCTTATTGAAGTTAAGACTCAAGTTTCTAACATTATGCAGTACCATCCAATGCGTAACCAATCAGATATCAGCCATGGACTATAAATTTAATTATATTCAAGTTTTCTTCCTTGAGTCTAGGATGAAGATCATAAAAGGCATAACTGGGAATAGGCCAGAGTGTGCCAGTGAGTAGTTGAAAACCTTTATCAAAGATACAGAAGAGGTCATTCATTACATCAAGAGTAGTGACAATAAGGATTCTGCTTTAAATAAAAAGTATATTATAAAGTGTGGCTTTGGGTATATATATCTGATCTGGTTTGACTATGGACATAGTTTAAGGTATACAATAGACAGGAAGGTTCCTAAGTGAGGACGGTCACTTAGTATGAAGATTTAGAGGTAACTATATCAAAGTTCTCAGATCAGGGCAGATCAAATCATGAGAGATTAGGTTCAGGATACGGGTATTCTTAGCATGAGTATTGGTTCTCAGAATAGAGGATGTGATATTTGAAGGTATAGGAGTTGTGAAAGACATAACAGATAATGTTAAGAACCAAGCAAATAGAAGGTTTTTTATTTTTTATTTTTATTTTTATTTTTAATATCATGTATTCATTGTTAAGTACAAGAAACAGCATGGAGCGCTAGCTATGGCCGAAACAAAACTATGAAAACAATCCAACGGCCCACTTCACCTCGTCATGGGACAAACAAATACCCCCTACCCGTAGGCAAGCAATCAAACATGAAGACCGAAACCGTACTCCCAAGACCGTGACCCTCTGGTATGGGCCTAACCGCACACCAGCCACCAGCCTAAACTAATGGGGAGGAAAGCATAGGAAAGCCAAACACGAAGAAAACCAACATAAAGATGTACAGGAGCAAAGAAACCCTTCAGCAGGCTCCCCTAAACAAAAGAAAAGAATCTTACGGCCCGGGGCCGACGGAGCGGAAAGGAGTAAAACTACGGTTGGCGGGTGCCCTAACAAAATCGTACTGAACCCCAAACCCAAAGGGCTACAGGGGCGAGCGGGTCGGGGTCGGACTGTCCCCAGTAATCGGCGAGCGACAGACTTTAGGAACATCCAAGGAGGTAGTACTATACCATGGAATACCGTAACCATCACGGGGTGCGACCGTAGAGTAAATCGCGGGAGAGGGAGAAGGACGAGGGGAGTGACGCAGCGAGGAGAGCCACTCAGCAGTGGAGGTGCCATCTATCATGAGGGGCAGTAGGGTGCCAGCCGAGGGGGCAGATAAGGTGCCAGCTAAAGAAGGATGTAGCAGTAGGGTGCCAGCGGATCCGACCTGTGGGAAGCGGGAGGAGGAAGGCTCGCCAAACAACAGAGAAGTACGAACACGGAGGATGAAGACCGGGTCACAGTTTTTCGAATGCCGACCGTACCGATCCTGCAACTCAGGAGGGAGTGCAATACCAGAGAGCAGGGCCACCAGGGCAACTACTTCACCGATAGTCCGAAACTAGCAACCGTGCATTGGCGGAGAAAGGAGGGTTGCCGACCGTGCAAATCGCTAGATGAAGCGCGTCGCGAAGTGCGGGGTAAAGGGTAGGAACATCAACGTGAGCGTGCTCAACGAAGACGAACGGGACTAGAAAGGAATCCATAACCCGCGGGAGGGGAGGCCAAAGGCCACAGAAAGAGTAAAGAGATGAAGGCGTGATAACCCTTTGAGCATTTGCCACAGGTGGGGGAGATCAGAGGCGGAGGACACTCTGACGATGATTTCCCATGGTGTTGAGATTTCAATCGCTGGAGGTGGAGCGGACGAGAAAGATGAAGCAAATAGAAGGTTTTTATTTTTATTTTTATTTTTATTTATATTATATATTCGTTGTTAAGGTACAAGAAATCGCATGGAGGGCTAGCTATGGCGAAAACAAAACCCAAAATCCAAAACGAACTAACAAAGGAAATATCCGGCACCAAAACACTTCAACTGGGGTCCGTACCGGTCCCAGGCCCACATACGGGCGCGAAATTAAACCAAGTAAGCCAAAGGAAACTCTCCCCTGAACCAGCGGATAGCATGAAAACAAAAATTTAAACCTAGCTCTCCTGAGACGACAGGAAGTAACCAAAAGAGACTACATTAGAAGATCGGGAAGAAATGGAACCAATGGAGGAAGACGGGTGGGAAAACATGCCCGGGGGAAGGGCCGTAGCGGTAGACTTGATGAAGCGGACGAGTGCGTCCAAGAGGGCAGCTGAAGACCAGACGGGGGCGTCAGGGCCTATGTCAAGGACCCCCTGAAGGTGGCGGGTCCTGGCGGACTCCTTGGCCGAGCAGCGGAGGATAGCTTGCTCGAACGTCTCTGGGGCACTGAAGCAACTAGGACAGGTGGTGGGGGCGTCGCTGTCCCAAGAGGGGTGGGCGCGGAGGTAGCTCTTCCCAGATCTCATCTGGTGGAGGCGGCCCGCAGTGTACTTGTCTAGGCCCATGAACGGGTGGGGCTTTAGCGAGGGTTGGAATGGGTACCTGGCCGGGTCCGGTGCAGCCTTGTCCCACTCTTCCATGACGAGGTTCTTGCATTTAAGCTTAAGTTGCGGGTAGGAGCGGCCCAGGGGGGGCTCTGGATAGAAGTCACTGAGCAAGTGTTGGGAGATAACTGGGAGGGCATCAAGCCCATCGGGGCCCAGGAGGAACACCATTGAGTGGGGGAGGGCGTCGAGGGGGAGGTGGGCCCTGTTCTTCGAGGGTAGTCTAGGCTAGATCCACGGGAGGGGCAGACGACTGCCCCCGTTCTTCGCGCTTAGGGCTCTGAGGTCTGGTGAGTGGCGGTGAAGGGAAGGAGTTTGCACCGAGGGGGGAAGTCTCGCGGCTACGGGGTTGATCTCCGGACGGGAGCAAAGTACCCTAAGGTCAGCCAGTCGGCGTTTATACCTGAGGAGAAGTTCGAGCGGTGGAAGGCAGGCCTCAATGGCCAGGATGTCGGTGGGGGTGCTCATGAAGCAATTGGTCGTCCATCTCTGGACCTTGTGCCAGAACGCGGAGAGTTTCCTGGTCATGTGGACCGGCACCAAATAGAAGGTAGAAGTTACCTTATATAACAAGAAAACTCACCATAGCCTTGCTAAGGGACTCATACTCATGTATGAGTTGCATATCAACAAAGAAAATAATAAAATTGGTTTTAAACTTTACAAAAGAAATCCCTGCATCAGCAAAAAAAAAGTCATCTTGCGCCCCATCTCTCCCCGCTCACCCTGTGCGCCGGACATTCCAGGCACTTATAACGTAAACTCGAGTTCTGGGTGTGTCCGCCCGGGTTTATTCCGTCCAGAAGTGAAACGGCCACCTCCAATGCGTCCGGACACCACAGGCGGCATCTGGATGCATTGGAGGCGGCCCTTTTGCGTCCAGACACCGCAGACCCCCCCCCTCCAGAAACCCTCCCTCCAACGCCCAGCCTCTTCCTCCCTTCATGCCTAAAGTCCACATTCCCATGCTGCCGTTCTGCGGACACCTTTCAACCGCAACCTCTCACATCCCGGCCCCCCCCCCAGGCGCGCCGGGCCGGGGGAGGG
>Ga0307513_10002200_pt1 | contig 27236 bp, 23 predicted proteins | sample 15_EM_MG_FD_202174 | JGI IMG/M metagenome (GOLD analysis project Ga0307513, IMG submission 202174) | Populus trichocarpa ectomycorrhiza microbial communities from riparian zone in the Pacific Northwest, United States - 15_EM | ecosystem: Host-associated > Plants > Roots > Unclassified | place...
CCGCATCGACAACCCCCACACCAAGCCGGTGGAGCTGTGGAAATGGCTGATCGGCGACGTCGCCCTCACCCACCCCGATGTCATCTGGCTGGCCGAGGCGTTCACCCGCCCGGCGATGATGCGGACCCTCGCCAAAGTCGGCTTCCAGCAGTCCTACACCTACTACACCTGGCGGCACTCGCGGGCCGAGCTCACCGAATACTGCACCGAACTGGCCGGGCCCGCCGCGGCCTACATGCGACCGAGTTTCTGGCCCACGACCCACGACATCCTCACGCCCGACCTCAGCCAGGGCGGCCCACCGCCTGGAAACTCCGCGCTGCCCTGGCCGCGACCCTCGTGCCCACGTACGGCATCTACGCCGGCTACGAACTGGTCGAAGACGTCCCCCGTCCAGGCACTCAGGAGCAGATCGACAACGAGAAGTACCAGTACAAGGACCGGCGCTGGTCAGACTATGAGGAGGGCGGCCCCAAGGCCGGGCAGTCCCTCGCGCCGTGGCTGACGATGCTAAACGAGGCACGACGGGCGCACCCCGCCCTGCACTGGCTACGGAACCTGCGTTTCCACACGGCCGACGATGATCAAATCCTCGTCTTCTCCAAGCAACGACGACTGTTCGACCGCGACGACGTGGTCCTTGTCGTCGCGAACCTCGACCCACACAGCACCCGCCGGACCCGGATCCACCTCGACATACCCGCCCTCGGCCTCGACCGGCGCCAGGGCTTCGTGGCGCACGACCTCGTCACCGGTCAGCGCTGGAACTGGCGAGAACATGCCCTCGTCCATCTCGGAACGATGAACGAACCCGTACACATCATTCACGTCGAGAGCCACTGAGCCGCCGACCTCGCGGCCAGACGAACACCCCGTGAGCAGCATCCGGCAGATAGCCGATTTCGCCGGCCCGCCCGTGACGCGCCCCATGACGGAACCCGTGAAAGGTCAGCGGATCAGAAATTCGGGCCAAGCATACGCATCAGTCCAACTAGCTCAAGCCTGGGTGGGACGCAGCCGCCGTCGGTCTTTCTGGAATGCCGTTAGAGCACGGCCGCTCGGCATAGCTGCTCTCCAGAGGCGACCTCTGGGAATCCCGACTACCGTCGGGCGGATGAGATCGCACGCTGGAGATGATCGCGACCTGAATCAGTCCGTGGGCGATCGCTGTGAGCAAGGGCGCGATCGTCTGGAGCGGATCGAGGAACGGATCGAGCACGGGCTCGACACCGTCCGGGACCTGATCAAACCGAAGCTGCGCGGCTGGCTGCACGCCGGCACGTTCCCGCTCTCGGTACTTCTCGGCGCCATCCTGGTGATCCTGGCGCCGGACGAGAGAACCCGGGTCTCCTCGGCCATCTTCGCCGTGACCGCGTCGTTGCTGTTCGGCGTCAGCGCGCTCTACCACCGTGGCACCTGGAGTCCCCGGGCTCGAGGTGTGCTGCAGCGGATGGACCACGCCAACATCTTCCTGATCATCGCCGGTACCTACACGCCGTTCAGCGTGCTGTTGCTGGACTCGGGCCCGGCCCGGACGCTGCTCTGGATCGTCTGGACCGGGGCCCTGCTCGGGGTCGCGTTCCGGGTGTTGTGGGTGGGTGCACCGCGCTGGCTGTACGTGCCGGTGTACATCGCCCTCGGCTGGGTAGCGGTTGCCTACCTGCCCCAGTTCTGGACCGGCGGCGGGGCGGCGGTCTTCGTCCTGGTGCTGGTCGGCGGCGCCCTGTACACCGTGGGCGCGGTCATCTACGGCCTGCGCAAGCCCAACCCCAGCCCGCGCTGGTTCGGTTTCCACGAGGTCTTCCACGCCTTCACCGTGCTGGCCTTCCTTGCCCATTACGTCGGGGTCTCGCTGGCGGTCTACTCCGGCTCCACCCCCACCGGCTAGCCCCGGCGGCTAGCCCCGGCGGCTAGCCCCGGCGGCTAGCCCCGGCGGCTAGCCAAACCTATTTGCCGGGGCCGGAGTCGCGGACCTTCTCCACCTGGGCCATTGCCGTCCGCAGGTCGGTCAGCCAGGTCGCGGTGTTGTCGCCGACCAGTCGCACGCACCAGGCCAGGGCGTGCGCCCGGGAGCGGGCCACCCCGGCGTCCACCAACGTGTCCAGGACCAGCCGCTCGGGCTGGCGCAGCCGGGTCATCACCGGGATCGCGAGGCTGGTGAAGATCTCCTGGCTGCCGCCGGACTCGACGCCCCAGGCCACCTTGCGGCCGAAGCGGTGCTCGGCCTCGCGGGCGATCGCGATCCTCCGGTCGCGGGTCTCCTCGCGGAACCGGGCGATCCGACCGGCTCGGGCTTGCGCCCGCGCCGCGTCTGCTGCGTCACCCGAGACCGGCTCGCCGGCTGCCTCTGCAGCCGCCTCGGAACCGGTTTTCTCTGCGTCGGCTGCCTCGGCGGCCGCTGCCTCCGGGCTGCCCGGCTCCGGCCGGGCCGAGCCGGTCGACTCCGGCGCGGGCACGGTGAGGATCACGATGATCTCTTCACGGTCCACCGTGACCTGCGGCGCTGTCGCCGTCCACTCGCTCGGAAGGCGCTCGCCGAACCAGGCGGCGATCGCCACCCCTGCGCTGTCGGAGGCCGCAGCGTCCGGTACTGCTGAAGTGTTCGTCATGTAATCATGATTACCCAATTACATTGGCCGGGCAAGTCTCGGCATATGCGTTACGGCCCGCTACTCTGTGTCCATGACCAGCCAACACACGGATACCTCCGATCTCAGCGTGGTTGCTGACCCGGCCCCGCAGGTCTGGTCTCCGGGTACTGCGGACGACGGTCTTGATGCCCGTCTGGAGATCGCCCGGCTCGACGCCGAGACCCGGATCGTCATCCGGGACAGCCGATACCCGACCGGGCCGGCGCTGGTTTTCAGCCGGGCAACCTGGAACGCCTTGATCGGCGGCAAGCCCGAGCTCGTCGACCTCCGGTAGAGACTCGGCTGTTTACGGCAGGAGTTTGGCCACGTACGGCGCCAGGGTGCGGGCGAAGGTCGCCGTCATGTGGTGCCCGTCCCGGTAGACAAAGGCGCCGCCGATCTCCGGACTGCAGTAGTCGTCAACGCAGAAGTACTTGCTCAGATCGATCAGCATGGGCTTTCGGTCGGACTGCTTGGCCGCCTCGACCTCGGGATCGTTGAGCAACGCCCGGTCTGCCGCTCGGCCGCACTCCCGCACCGCGCGGTCCGCACTCACCGCGGCCTGGGCACAGGTCACCACATCCGCCCGCGGTCGGGGTACATCGCGCAGCACCACGATCCGGCGGACGCTGTCGGGCAGTTCGTCCCACGCCGTGAGATAGCCCTGGATGGCGGTCTGCTGCCCGCTCTCGCCTGGTTTCGGCACGAACTCGTTCTTCGAGCTCGCGGTGACGATCACCTGGTCGATCTCCGGATGCTTGGCCATCCAGCTCTGAACGGCGTCGTTCCAGCTCACACAGCTGGCCGCGTCCTGTGCACCCATCACCCGGACCGCCTCGGTCAGCGGGCACGAGCCCTTCAGCAGCGCGATCAGTCGCCAGCCGCGCTGCTTGGCAACCGCCTGCAAGGCGGGCATCCAGGCCATCGCATGCGAGTCGCCGATCACCGCGACCTGTCGGGTGGCTTTGGCCGCCGACGGCCCGGTGGCGCAGATCCGCAGCGCTGCCTTGTCGATCGCCTGCATGCAGGTCTTCGGCTTATCGTCGAAAGCGGACACCGGGCTCGGCACCAACACCCGGTCGGCCTGGCCCTTTTGGCCTGCCTGGGCGGCCGTCTCGGCGGCGCAGGTGGGCTTGCGCGGGTCCAGCGCCGCCGCGCCGAAGCACTCGGGCGGGTGCAGCCGGATCGCCCTGATCTGTTGTTCCGCCGCAGCCTGCGCGGATTGCACCCGGGCTTGGCCGACCATGGTGACCGCGGTGACCACCGCCATCCCGGCGGCGGCGAACCCGAGGGTCCAGGCGGTCCGGCGGCGACGCTTGGGAGCCATCCGCCGAATCGGCGCCTCGATCAGGTAGGTACTGGCGACGGCGAGCAGAACCGAGACCCCGAGCAGGACTAGGCGACTGGTCCCGGAGTTCTCGATCCCGCCGGGGTCACGGCCGAACAGGATGATCACCGGCCAGTGCCAGAGGTACAGCGAGTACGAGATCCCACCGGTGAACTGGACCAGCCGACTGCGGATCAGCCGACCCGGACCGAAGCGCCCCGAACCCGATCGCCCGACGCCGGAATCCCCGGATGGCGTGCCTGCGGCGATCACCGCGACCGTGCCGAGGACCGGAATCGCGGCCACCCAACCGGGGAAGCGCAGCGTCTGGCTGAGCAGCAGGCCCGAGCCGATCACCGCCGCCCAACCCAGCCAGGAAAGGGACGTCGTCCACCCCGGGCCGAGCCGACCGACCCGGCCCAGCCATCCCAGCTGACCGAGCCGACCCAGCCCACCGGCCTGAGTCCCGACAATCAGCGCCAGCAGCCCACCGGCGCCGAACTCCCAGGCTCTGGTGAAGGTGGAGAAATACTCGGCGCCGGATCCGTGATGCAGTGCGGACCAGCCGAACGAGAGCACCAGGACCAGAGCCGGGAAGGCCCCGAGTACCAACCGCCGCCGCACCGGGAACCTGGCCGGGACCCGTCGCGAGACCGCGGCAGCCAGCAGGAAGAGCAGCGGCCAGGCGAGGTAGAACTGCTCCTCCACCGAGAGTGACCAGAAGTGCTGGACCAGGGTCGGCGGGTCCTCGGCAGCGAAGTAGTCGACCGAACCGGCTGCCAGCGACCAGTTTTCGAAGTACAGCGCGGACGCCATGATCTCGTGGAAAGATCGCTGCCAGACCGTCATCGGCAGCAGTACAAACACTCCGACGGCGCTGGCGAACAGCACCGTCAGGGCGGCCGGCAGCAGGCGTCGGGCTCGGCGGGCGTAGAACGCGGGCAGCCCGATGGTGCCATCGGCGGCCAGCTCCCGGGCCAGGTGCCCGGTGATCAGGAAGCCGGAGATGACAAAGAAGACGTCTACTCCGGCGAAGCCGCCACGAATCTGGTCCGGCCAGAGGTGGAATCCCACCACCAGCATGACCGCAGCCGCTCGGAGCGCCTGAACGTCAGGACGGAAGCCGGCATTCGGAACCGGCGGCGGCGCAACCGCCGGTCGGACCAGCGCGCTGTCAGTCGCCGTGGCTGCGCACCACTTCCCGCTCGACGACGTCCTCCATCAGCCGGTCGGCATCCGCCTCGGCATCGGAGGTACCCGCGTCGGCAACGGAATCACTGTCCCAGCCGACAACCAGATCCGGAACGTCCACCAGCGCAACCTTGTCCAGCACGGTGAGGCTGCCATCAACCGTCGCATCCAGCAGCCGACGTCCCTCGGCGGCCAGGTCCTGCGCCGTCCGTAGGTAGCCGTACTGCCCGGACCCGACCGCACCCCAGGTTCCGACGAGCTGGGTGGCCTCCGTCGTCCGGGAGGTGTGTTTCCCATCGGCGTAGAAGTACGACCCGGCCGTGCTGCTGTAGTTCGCGTCACACCCGACCAGGACCAGGGTCTGTGCCCCGAGATGGACGGCGATCGGGACGCCCGCGGTCAGCACCCCGGTGCTGGCATCGACGAGCGGCGCGGTCAGGTCCATCCCCACCGTGCCGCGCCGGCTCAGCGGCGCCTTCAGCGGCTTTTCGAACAGGAAGTAACTGACCTGGTAATCCGCCAGCTCGGGGGTCTGCTCGATCAGGGCCTTGAAGTAGTAACTGGTCCAGATCCGCGGCCGGTGCTGATGCTGAGTCAGCGCCGCCAGGAAACCCTCCGGCCAGGTCGGCCGGCTGGTGTGCCAGCCGCCGAAGAACATGTGCGAGGCCAGCACCAGGTGATCCGGGGCGATCTTGTCAAAGTCCTCGTGGTGCACGAACCAGTTGAAGGTCAGCTTCTGGTAGTCGGCGAAGACCGAGAGGTCGGTCCGCTGCAGCGAGGGCCCGTTCCCGATCAGCACGGCCGGGCGAGCCGCGGAGCCGCGCAGCGCCTCCAGGTCCGGACCGCAGTCGGCGTCGAACTGCTTCCGCCGAACACTGGTCAGCGCGGACAGGTGGGTGTGGTTCCAGAGCGCGAAGGTCTGCTTGGAGGCCGCCTTCACCTTGCGCAGCCGTTCCCGGTCGTCGTCCGTGACCAGATCCTGGTCGCAGTACTCGTACCAGGGCTTCGGGCCGGTCATGTGCAGCAGGGCGACGTCGGCCAGCAGGTCCGGCTGGTACCGGTCGATCAGGTTCTTGTTGGTGTTGTAGTTGACCGGCAGGAACTCCACGTCCCGGTCGGCGAGGAAGAGGTTCCAGAACTTCTGGTCGGCGAAGTTGTCCAGCAGCGGGTCGACCAGCTCGAGGACCTTGGGCAGCACGGACAGCGCGTGGGCATGGGCCTTCGACCCCAGCTCCGAGGCCGGCAGCGAGATCATCCCGCTGTTGATCACCGGTCGGCGGAGCGAGCCGGCCGTCAGCCCGAACGGCAGCACTCCGTGATCGGCGACGACCTGGATCCGGTCCCCGGTCCACAGCCGGGAGATGTCGTTGACGACGATCGTGTCTGCGTCGATCACGATCACCCGGTGGTACTCGTCGAGCGTGAACGCCTCGAGGGACAGGTACCCGAGCAGGCCGACTCGGCGGTGGTTCACCGAGTCACCGATCTGACCGACGTCATACGTCGCGGTGTCCCGCGGCAGGAACCGGAAGTGCGAGTACAGGCTGTTCAGCCGGCCGATGCTGAACGGCGACAGGCTCTCGTCGTGGAAGACCACAACGTCGGCGGCGAAGTCCGGGTACTGCCGGATCAGGCTGAGCACCAAGGCTTCCAGGCCGGGGGCGTACTTGTCGTTCACGACTGTGACGAAGGCCACCCCGGGTGGCGGCGGCGCATCGCTGGCCTTGATCTTCTCCGCAGTGAGCCGGACAACGCCGTGCGCGTGGATCGACTCGGCCTCGCGCAGGGTCAGCCGCACCTGCAGCGACTCCAGCTCTATCGTCCGGGTGGTCACATCGCTCGCGCCGGCCTTGTCCGCTGCCCGCAGCAGATCGGTCGTGGCGGCGGTGAACAGCGGGCTGGTGGCCAGCTCGTGATGCAGGCGATGGTCGTCGTACGGCGCCTTCTTCGGCTTCTTCAGCGGTGCCATCCACCCGCCCGCTGACCCGGCCAGCATCGATCCGGAACGAGCCGGCCGCGGTGCCACCCCCCGAACCAGGGCTCGAACTGGGGCGGGCACTCGCCGGGCGAGCCCGCGGCGCACTCGGCGGTACGTGATCTTGCCGGGCCGGAACCAGCGCGTGCTGCCCGTCGTACCCGGCAGCTGGATGACTTCCCGGTACTCCAGCAGCCGGTGCTGGGACTGGAAGTAGGCGGATTCCTGGGCGGCCTGGCTCGGCCGGACCGTACCCGGTTGGAGTAGCTCGACCACCCGGGCGGCCAGCTTCTGTGCCGGGCTCAGGTGCGCGGCCAGGTCGTCAGGGTGGGCAGCGTCCTCCGCGTGCTTGACGAAGTAATCGTCCACCCAGGCCGGGTCCGGCGTCCCGATGTCGTCCTCGGTCAACTGCTGGAAGGTCCGCAGCAACCCCGAGTCGACGAAGATGTGGTTCCCGAGCGGTTCGCGCACCCCGAGGTCAGCGATGAACGCGGTCCGAACGCCGGCCCCGACCGCCTCGAGGGCCGCCGTCGACGACAGCGCCAGCATCAGATCAAGATCGGCCAGCCGCTCGGAGATCGGCGTGTAGTCGATGACGAAGTTGGGCGGTTGGGGGATGCCGTCGAGCACCACCTCGGGGTGGTGCTTCATCCGGTGGATGGTGCCTTCTTCCGGCCGGTGCCGGGGTTTGAGCACCACGGTCCGGTCGGGATGCCGTTCGGCATAAGCGATCAGCTGCTTGTAGACGAAGAGCCGGTCCTTGAGCGCCGACGGCATGGTCGGCTGGTCGGCGTAGAGCACGGTCCGGATCGGGCCGCCGGCCGGCGCCGGCCGGTACTCGGACAGCAGCGGCAGGCCGCTGAGCAGCAGGTTGTCCGTCGGCAAGTCGAGTCCCGCGCAGACGTGACCGAAGGTACGCAGGTCCGAACGCGAGTTGACGGCGACCAGGTCGACCGCGAACCGGTCGAGGAACCCGGCGGTGATCTCGTGGATGATCACGCCGACCCAGCCGGCGATCGTCACCGGTGCGGTGGCCCCGGTCTGCTCCACCAGGTCGTGCAGCTGGTGGCAGAACCGGGAGACGAACGAGCCCTGGATCACCAGCGCGACCACGTCAACGGTCAGCGACTCGGCGAGCAGCTCCTGCCAGGACAGGTACTCGATCCGGACCGCGCTGTCCTGGCTCGCGCCGCCGGATCCACCGGACCCGCCGAAGTCGGCCAGTTGCTCGGCCGAGATCGAGAACCGCAGATCACTGGGGACGATGAACCGACACTCAAAGCCGACCGCCTCCAGGGCGATCCGCAGGCTGTTGGCCCACTTGAGCTGAGAGTCGAACGACACAACCAGAAGTGCCGTGCGCGCCGTCATATTCCAAGCCTCCGGCAGCGCAAAGCCACCCCTCTCGGTTCGTCCCCGGTTGGTTCAATCGCCGGGTTCATGGACGTGCTTCAGCCCGCAGTTGGCGCGACAGGACATCCTCGTCGGTCGTCGGCAACGCACAAGCGAAGTTGCGACAAACGTAGGCGGTCGCCTCACTGTCGATCAAACTCCGGTCGGCCAGCAGCGGAACCCCCACAGCATCGGGCAGACCGACGCTGATCACCAAACCGGGAGCGGTCGCAGCGAGCGCCGCGGAGTGCAGTAGCACCCGGGCGGGGTCGTCGTCCCGACCCACCACGGCCACCTCGCGCGGCCCGTCCAGCAGGGCCTCGGTCACCGCCAGTGCCCAGCCGAACGCCTGCGGTGCCCGCTGGCCCACCGCTCCGGCCGCCGCGAGCGCCGTCTCGGCGGCCTCCCGGTGCCGGGCCGAGCCGGTCAGCGCGGCGTATCCGAGCAGCGCGCCGGCTGCCGCCGAGGCCCCGGACGGATAGGCGTTATCGGTCGGATCGCCGGGACGACGGACTGCTGCCAGTGCGGCATCGGTGGCTCCGGCCGGGGTGTCATGCACTCCGTCCGGCCCGATGAACTCGGCGAGGACGACCTCCAGCAGGTCCCCGGCCGCCGTCAGCCAGCGGGCCGAGCCGGTCACCGCATGCAGTGCCAGCAGTCCTTCGGCCAGGTCGCCGTAGTCCTCCAGCACGCCACCGGGTGCACCGACCACGCCGTCCCGGCTCACCCGTCGCAGCCTGCCCGGGCTCGCGGGTCCGGCCTTGCCCTCGGGTCCGGCCTTGCCCTCGGATCCGGCCTTGCCCTCGGATCCGGCCTTGCCCTCGGGTCCGACGATCCAATGGACGTCGAGCAGCAGTTCGGCGATCCGCTCGGCAGCGCTGACCAGATCGGGCCGGGCGAGCAGCGATCCGGTTTCGGCCAGGGCGGCGACGGCCAGGCCGTTCCACGCGGCGACCACCTTGTCGTCGCGGCCCGGCTGCGGACGCTCGGCCCGGGCCAGGGCCAGCCGGGCGCGGATCGTCGTCCACCGCTCGACGTCCTCTGGTACCGCCCACGGATCCCTGGCCAGCTGCAAGGTAGAGCTGCCGTGCTCGAAACTGCCCGCCGAGCTCACCTTCAGCAGCGCGGCCGCCCACTCGCCGTCCTCGGCGCCGAGCAGCTCCACCAGCTCGGCCGGGGTCCAGACGTAGGTCAGCCCTTCAACCCCGTGTCGGTGCCCGTGCTGGTCCTCGACCTGGGTGTCGGCGTCCAGCGACGAGGCCAGCCCGCCCTCGGCGGTGCCGAGTTCGGCGAGCATCCAGTCACAGGTCTCCAGCGCCACCCGGGCGCCGGTGGCGTCCCCGGTCAGCCGCCACCAGTGCAGGTAAACCCGGGCCAGCTGGGCGCTGTCGTAGAGCATCTTCTCGAAGTGCGGCACCACCCAGGCCCGGTCCACGCTGTACCGGGCGAACCCGCCGGCCAGCTGGTCGTACATCCCGCTGTACGCCATCGCCCGCAATGTCCGGGCGGCAACTCCGAGCGCAACATCGTCCGCCTGCTCGCCGATCGGGTTCGCGGCGGAGTGTCGGAGCAGGAACTCCAGGACGGCGGACGGCGGGAACTTCGGCGCCGAGCCGAAGCCGCCGTGTACCCGGTCCTCGGCCGCGGCCAGCAGCCGGACCGCCTCCGCCAGGACCTCAGCGGACGGCGGCGCTGCGCCCTCGAGTCCGGCCGGGATCGCCTGCTCGGCCAGTGCCTCGGCAATCCTGCCGCCGGCCGTCTCCACCTCATCCCGGCGCGAGCGCCAGGTGTCCCCGATCGCGGACAGCACCTGGCGGAATGAGGGCATCTGGTGCCGTGGTTCGGGCGGGAAGTACGTTCCGGCGTAGAACGGCCGGCCCTGCGGGGTGAGGAACACGGTCATCGGCCAGCCGCCCTGGCCGGTGAGCGCCTGGGTGGCGGACATGTACACGGCATCGACGTCGGGCCGCTCCTCGCGGTCGACCTTCACGTTGACGAAGCCCGCATTCATCTCGGCCGCCGTCGTGTCGTCCTCAAACGACTCGTGCGCCATCACGTGGCACCAGTGACAGGCCGCGTAGCCAACACTCAGAAGGACGGGGACGTCGCGGCGCTTGGCCTCTTCGAATGCCTCGTCGCCCCATTCCTGCCAGTCCACCGGGTTGTCCTGGTGCTGCAGCAGGTACGGAGACGTCGCGTTCGCAAGACGGTTGGCCACCCATCGAACCTACTCGTGCTCCCCAGCCGCTCACCCACGTATGCACGAACAAGCCGGGTTTGGGCCTTTCCTCCCTCACCACGGCAGCCCTAGACATCGCTCACTCTGCGGATGACGCGCTGATGGGCCACCATGAACCACCAGCACAACGATCACCACGGAGGACGCCAGGACAGGCCGCCGACCGAGGCCGGCGCCGTGCCGTGTCGTTCGAGATGGCGTGCCGATACGGCCAGAGCGTGGTGCCCGTGTATAGCCTGAGCTATATTTCTGCTATGTCTACGGGGGCTACGCGAGGCTGGACGATCAAGACAACGGCTGAGGTCCGACGATGGCTGCGTTCGCTGCGTCAGACCGATCCGGAGACTTACCGTTCCGTCAATGTCGCGATCGACATGCTTGCCGAGACTGGTCCTGGGCTCGGACGTCCGTTGGTGGACACACTGCAAGGATCGAGTATCAGCAACCTGAAGGAACTGCGGCCACGATCTGGCCGCGACGTGGCGATTCGCGTGCTGTTCGTCTTCGACCCTTGGTCGCAAGCTGTACTGCTCACTGCCGGAAACAAGGCAGCCGATTGGTCACGGTGGTACAAATCGGCGATTCCGATCGCTGAGGTCGCCTACGAGGGCTGGTTGGCCTTCGAAAGAAAGCGGAGGGCGGAATCATGACTGAATTCCATGACTGGGATGACATCCGGGCCGAACTGGACGACGGGGACAGCGACGCGCTCGCCAAAGAGCGGGCCCGGACCGAGGCCTGGGCAAGTGCCTTTCACCTGGCCGAGGAGCGTAAGCGCTTGGGCCTGACCCAACGCCAGGTAGCCGACCTCATGGGTGTCACGCCCGGGCGGGTCAGCCAGATCGAGAACGGTGATCTCGACGTCAATGAGGTCGCGACCCTGAGCCGGTACGCCCAGGCACTGGGTGCACGCATGCGCATCATCTTCGACTACGGAAACGACCTCCGTCAGATCGCCTGATCGACCAGGACATCACCCAACGTGACTGGTTCCGACGAGGATTGTTGTCGAAAGAGGGAGCCCGATCATGCGTCGAGCGCAAGGTTCCACGAGCCACCACGAGATGGCCGCGCGCATCGCGGCCCTCGACCCGATCACCGAAGCGGCGACCGTGTACCGGCTCACTACCCTCTTCGATTTCCCCTTTGAGCTGCGGTTCGGCCTGAACCTGGCCTTCTATCGAACCTTTGCCATCCCCAGTATCGCCGCAGTACTGGCGGAGAGCGGCCAGATCGGCCAGCACCCTAGGAAGCGCGCGTACGACACCGGTCTGTTCATGTACGAACTCATCGAATCCGGCGGCTTCGATACCCGAACCGCGCGAGATGTGGTCAGTGGGCTCAATCGAGCACATCGCCACTGGGAGATCTCCAATGAGGATTTCCTCTACGTGCTGGCAGCTTTCGTCGTCGTGCCAGCTCGGTGGATCAATCAGTTCGGTTGGCGGCAGCTTACCGGCAACGAACTCACCGCGATGGCGGCCTTCTACACCGAGCTCGGGACCAGAATGGGGATCAGGAACATCCCCGAGACCTATCAGGCCTTCGCCGACCTACTCGACGAGTACGAGCGAGCGCACCTTGCTCCGTCCTTCTCCGGTATCAGTCACATGAGTGCCACCAACGGGATCATCGCTGGCAGGCTGCCCCGCCCATTGCGTCGTCTTGCACCGCTTCTGACCAGCGCCGTCACCGACGACCGGATTTGCCGCAGCCTCGGGATCAAACCGGCGAACGCCCTGGCGAAGAACCTGGCGAAGTTCCTTCTGCGGGTCCGCGGAGTGATCGTCCGTCGGATGCCGGCCCGCAAGACATCCTGGTTCGTCCCCGGCACCCGCGCCGGCTCCGTTTACCCGCGTGGGTACACCATCGCCGACCTGGGACCGGCAGAACGCCCCCAGTCCAGCGAAAGTTCAGGCCGCTGAACGATCGAAAGTGTCCCCGCCGAAAGCAGCCGACCAGGCACTTCTTTCATATCTACGATCGTGACTACAGAAAGAGAAAGTACTCATGTCCCGCCCCGCACTCAGCGCCCGATCAAGCCCCTAGCCCGCTGACTCTGCGGATGACGCGCTGATGAGCCACCATGAACCCCACCAGCACAACGATCACCACGGAGGACGCCACGACAGGCCGCCCGGCGACGGCACCGCGAGCAGGGAACGGCTTTGTTGTGCTGGCCAACCCTTCCGCCGGGTCCGCCGATAATGACCTCACCGAGCAGCTCGCGGATCGCCTCGGGCAGCATGGCGAGGTCGTTCTCAGCCCGCTCGGCGATGACCCGGACGACGACACCGCGCTGGACCGCGCGATCACCGAGGCGGACGGCCGCTGCCTGGTGGTGGTCGGCGGGGACGGCAGCCTGCACCGCACGGTCGCCCGGATGGCCGCCCTGGACCGGCGCGACCTCGAGGTGGGGCTGATCCCGCTCGGCACCGGCAACGACCTGGCCCGGGGTGCCGGGCTGCCGCTCGATCCGCTCGAGGCCGTCGACGCGCTGGCCCACTTCGCCGCCCGGCCGATGGACCTCCTGGTCGGCAACGGGTCGGTGATCGTCAACGCGGTTCACGTCGGGCTCGGTGCGGATGCCGCGATCCAGGCCGGCCGGTGGAAGTCCCGGCTCGGTGCTGCCGCCTACCCGCTCGGCGCCGTTGTGGCCGGCACCTGGTCCACCCCGTGGGAGCTGACGGTGACCGTCGACGGTCGGGTGGTGCATGACGGGACCACGGTGCTGGCGGGGATCGGCAACGGGCCAAGCGTCGGGGGCGGCACTCCGATGTTTCCCGGCGCCCGCTTGGACGACGGTCAGGCCGTGGTCGTGGTGGCCGGCAGCCGGTGGGGCCGGGTCGGGCGGGCGGTCTTCGGCCGCAGCCTGCGGCATGGCCGGCACGGCCGGTTGCCCTGGGTTCGGATCGTTCGCGGCAGGCAGATCAAGGTCACCGGCGAGCCGGTGGCCGGCAACGCGGATGGTGAGATCTGGCCGGCCTCGCCGTCCTGGGATGTCACGGTGCAGCCGAAAGCGCTGCGGTTACGTCGGCCCTGATCCTGAGGTTCGGGCCGAGCCCGAGCTGCCGGGCGACGTCTCTTCCTCCGGCTCCGGCAGGTACCGAACCTTGCGCAGGTGCGCCACCATGCTGCGGATCAGCAACACAGTGGCGATCGCCAGCAGGAACATCACGGCGAAGCCGAGGAAGCCGGGCGACACGGTGTCCGGATCAGGCACCGTGATCACCTTGGGGTCGGCACCAAAGAGGTACATCAGACCACCGCTCGGTCGCGGATCCCGGCGAACAGGTCGTCCTCGGGAATCTCCGAAGACACCAGCGTACGCGCCAGCTCGTAGTCCTCGGTGGGCCAGACCCGGGCCTGGATGTCTCGCGGAATCGAGAAGAACCAGCCGTCCGGGTCGATCTGGGTGGCGTGCGCCAGCAGCGCCTTGTCGCGGCGGTCGAACCATTCCCCACAGGTGATCCGGGTGGTGATCTCTCGGTCCGGACGGTCCTCCCAGCGCTCGAGCCATTCCTTGAACGGCGATTCGAGACCCATGTCGATCAGCGCGTTGTGCATCGCCATCATCCGCGGCCGGGAGAAGCCGACGTCGTAGTACAACTTGAGCGGCTGCCACGGGTCGCCACTACCGATGTACCGGTCCGGGTCGCCGGCGGCGTCAAAAGCTTCAACCGAGACCTTGTGGGTCATGATGTGGTCGGGGTGCGGGTAGCCACCCTCTTCGTTGTACGTCGTCATCACGTGCGGGCGGAACTCTCGCACCAGCCGGACCAGCGGCGCCGAGGCCGTCTCCAGCGGTTGCAGCGCAAAACAGCCCTCCGGCAGCGGCGGCAGCGGATCGCCCTCGGGCAGGCCGGAGTCGACGAAGCCGAGCCAGCGGTGCTGCACACCGAGCGCGGCGGCAGCGGCCGCCATCTCCCGGCGGCGCACCTCGGCCATGTCCCGCAGCAGGTCGGGGTCGTCCTTGAGTTTCGGGTTCAGCACGTCTCCGCGCTCGCCCCCCGTGCAGCTCACCACTAGGACATCAACGCCTTCGTCGACATACCGTGCCAGCGTTGCCGCACCCTTGCTCGACTCGTCGTCGGGGTGCGCGTGCACGGCCATGAGCCTCAGTCGCTCGGCCACCAGTGGTCCTCCTGAAAGTTCGTTGTCCTTCGTAGGGGACAATCATGTCGGACGGGGAGTCATTCCCGAACGACGGCAGGCGGCGACGAGCGGGCACCCTACGTGAGCACAGTGATGCAGGATCGGTACGGGCGGCGGAGCACGCCGGGCCGGCAACGCTTGCTGCTCGCGGCCGGAGGGCTGGCGCTGGCCGTCGCACTGGGCTTCATCAGCTGGAGCACGCTGTTCGGGCGCTCCTCGCTGAACTGGGACGATATCGGGTTCCACGTGCTCTCGGACGCCCAGATCGAGGTCACCTTCGACGTCAACTTCAGCAACTCCGGTGGCGACCGGCCGACGGCGATCTGCACCATTCAGGCGCTCAACAGCCTGCGTACCGAGGTCGGCCTGCGAGACGTCCCGGTGCAGGCCGGGCCGGGCGGACGGGTCCGTGCCACGGCCACCCTGCAGACCAGCGAACGGGCGACAACGGGGCTGGTCAAGTCCTGCGCCCGGACCGGCGGGTAATCCCGGCGGTGATTCGGCCAACTTGTCAGGCTGTGCTCTGGTCGGTTCTTGTTAAGCTCTAGGTTTCGCGCAGTATCGCTTGGGTAGATACGACGCCATCGGAATCCCAGCTTCATGCTCCATCAGATCAGCTTGATCAGGAACCCAGCCCTACTAGGAACGGAGTAGCACATGAGCGAGACCGGTGCTGCCGTCGCTTGGCTGACCCAGGACGCCTTCGACCGGTTGAAGAAGGAGTACGACTATCTCTCCGGCGAGGGCCGAACCGAGATAGCCAAAAAGATCGAGGCAGCCCGGGCCGAAGGTGACCTCAAGGAGAACGGCGGCTACCACGCGGCCAAGGACGAGCAGGGCAAGCAGGAGGCCCGCATCCGACAGTTGCGTCAGTTGCTGGAGAACGCTCACGTCGGAGAGTCGGCTGCGGACGACGGCACGGTCTCGTCCGGCAGCGTTGTCACCGTTGAGCTGGCCGGCGAGGAAATGCGGTTCCTGCTCGGCAGCCGCGAGGTCGCCGGAGACACCGACCTCGACGTGTACAGCGAGATGAGCCCCCTCGGCGCGGCCATCGTCGGCCACAAGATCGGCGACAGCGCTTCGTACACCGCTCCGAACGGCCGGGAGATCTCGGTGAAGATCCTCGACGCCACTCCGTTCAAGGTCTGACCAGCCCAAGCAAAGTCTGACGAGGCCTCGATAGCGAGGCCTCGTCAGCTTGTTTTGGACGTCGCCAGCCGCGCTCACCCGTTGCCCGCGACCGGCTGGGCGAGGCCGATCCGGTTATCGGGCGGCGGCGCGCTGGTAGCGCTGTACCGCGAGCGGAATGAAGATCACCAGGATCAGCACGCACCAGACCACCGACATCAGCACCGGGTGCTGGCTCGGGAACCGGGTGCCGTCCGGTGGGACGCCCTCCGGGATGTTGCCGAACAGGGTGCGGATCGCCAGCGCGACCGTCGAGATCGGATTCCACTCCGCGATCGGCTGCAGCCAACTCGGCATCGAGCTCAGCGGAACGAAGACGTTGGACACGAAAGTGACCGGGAACAGCCAGATCAGCCCCGCCGACTGGGCCACCTCGACGCTGCGGACGGCAAGCCCGATGGTCGCCGCAATCCAGCTCATCGCGAAGGAGAAGAGCAGCACGACGGCGTATCCGCCGATCGCCTCCCCCACCGAGGAATGGATCCGCCAGCCGACCAGCAAGCCGCAGATGCTCATCACCACGAGCACGATGACGGCAGTGACCAGGTCGCTCGTCGTCCTGCCGATCAGCACCGCGGACCTGGCCATCGGCAAGGTCCGGAACCGGTCGATGATCCCCTTCTGCAGATCGTCGGCCAGGCCGATGGCCGTCACCCCGGAGTTGAAGGCGACGATCTGCACGAAGATCCCGCCGATCAGGAACTCTCGGTAACTCACCCCGGGCACCTGAATCGCTCCGCCGAAGACGTAGGCGAAGAGCAGGACGAACATGATCGGCTGCACGATCGAGAAGATGATCAGATCCGGGATCCGAAACACCTTGATCACGTTCCGCCGGGCGATGGTCCAGCCGTCACCGAAGGCGATTGTCGGCGAAGTCATCGGGCACCACCTGCGTTGGTATCGCTGGTACTTCCGGCCTTACCGCTGGTACTTCCGGCCACGCCCGAACCGTCGGCGGGCGCATCGTCCTCCGCCGCGTGCCCGGTCAGGGTGAGGAAGACGTCGTCCAGGGTCGGCCTGCGAACCGCGACGTCCAACATCGTCACGCCCTCGCTGTCGAGCTGCCGCAGCGCCTCGACCAGGACCGTTGCCGCCGGGGAAGACCCATCGACCGAGGTGGACACCCGCCGGGTGTGCTCATCGACGGTGACCGCGCCGCGGCCGAACTTCGTCAACACCCGGACGGCGTCCGGAATGCGTTCCGAATCGGCCACCACGATCTCCACCACCTCGCCACCGATCTGCGCCTTCAGCTCGTCCGACGTCCCTCTGGCGATCACCTTGCCGTGGTCCACCACCATGATCGAGTCAGCCAGGCGGTCGGCCTCCTCCAAGTACTGAGTGGTGAGCAGGACGGTGGTACCGGCCTTCACCAGCTCCAGCAGCACCTGCCACATCTCGGTGCGGCTGCGCGGGTCCAGACCGGTGGTCGGCTCGTCCAGGAACAGCACCTGCGGACGGGCAACCAGCGCACCGGCCAGGTCGAGCCGGCGTCGCATACCGCCCGAGTAGGTCTTCACCGGCCGATCGGCCGCGTCGTTCAGCCGGAGTTGCGCCAGCAACTCCCGGGCCCGTTGTCGGGACGACTCGCGGCCCAGGTGATAGAGCCGCCCCACCATGTCGAGGTTCTCGAAACCGGTCAGGTACTCGTCAACCGCCGCGTACTGCCCGGACACGCCGATCAGCTTGCGCACCGGCTGCGGGTTGCGGAGCACGTCGATACCCGCCACCTCGGCCCGGCCGGAGTCAGGTTTGAGCAAGGTGGTCAGTACGCGCACACACGTGGTCTTCCCGGCGCCGTTCGGCCCGAGAACGCCGAGCACGCTCCCCTCCGGCACCTCCAGGTCGAGCCCGTCCAGGGCACGTACCTCTCCGTACGTCTTGACTAGGCCCTCGGCCATCACCATTGTCCCCATGTCTCTGCAAGATACCGGGGGGCACCGACAATCCCGGCACGCTTTTCCCCCGGGCAGAGCTCACCGGGTGCCCGAGAGCGGGCCTCATCACCTAGAAACAGAAGCTGGTTCGCCCGCTTCTGGCAGTATGCCCAACATGTGCGGACTGGCCGGAGAAGTCCGCCTCGACGGTTCCCCGGCGAACGTGGTCGCGGTCGAGCGGATGGCGGCGACGATGGGCGACCGCGGCCCGGACGGTTCCGGGTCCTGGGCGCAGGACCGGGTCGCGCTGGCGCACCGCCGGCTCAAGGTCATCGATCTGTCCTCGGCCAGCCACCAGCCGATGGTCGATCCGGTCGCCGGGCTGACCGGCGTGTTCAACGGCTGCATCTACAACTACCGGGAGCTGCGGGCCGAACTGGCGGCGCGAGGACACCGGTTCTTCTCCACCGGCGACACCGAGGTGGTGCTCAAGGCGTATGCCCAGTGGGGACTGGACTTCGTCGACCACTTGATCGGGATGTTCGCCATCGCGATCGTCGAACGCGACAGCGGCCGGGTGGTGCTGGCCCGGGATCGGCTCGGGATCAAGCCGCTGTACGTCGCCGAGACACCGGACGCCGTTCGGTTCGCCAGCACCCTGCCGGCCCTGCTGGCCGGCCGCTGCGGGCGGGCCGGGGAGGTCCCGATCGACACCTCGATCGACCCCGTCGCCCTGGTCCACTACCTCACCTTCCACAGTGTGGTGCCGGCCCCGAGAACCATCCTGACCGGCGTCCGCAAACTCCCGCCGGCCACCGTCCGGGTCTACGAACCCGACCGGACGTGTCGCGATTATATTTACTGGACACCGGATTTCAGCCGGAATCCGGATCATGCCGGGTGGTCGGAGACGGACTGGCAGGACGCGCTGCAGGCCTGCCTCACCACCGCGGTACGTCGCCGGACGGTCGCCGACGTGCCGGTCGGCGTCCTGCTGTCCGGCGGCCTGGACTCCAGCCTGGTGGTCGCGCTGCTGGCCGGACTGGGGCAGACCAAGCTGGCGACGTTCTCGATCGGCTTCGACCCGGTCAACGGCCGGCTCGGCGACGAGTTCCACTACTCGGACCTGATCGCCGACACGTTCGGCACCGATCATCACCGGATCCGGGTGGCCGCCGCCGATCTGGTCTCGGCAGTGGACGACGCGGTCCTGGCCATGTCCGAACCGATGATCAGCCATGACTGTGTGGCGTTTTACCTGCTCGGCAGGGCTGTGGCCGAGAGCGTGACGGTGGTTCAGTCGGGCCAGGGCGCGGACGAGGTACTGGCCGGGTACCACTGGTACCCGCCGCTGGCCGGAGTCGGTCGCGACCGGGCGGCGCACGTCTACGCGAGTGCGTTCTTCGACCGGGACGCCGCCGAACTGGCCCAGGTGATCGATCCGGAACTACTGAGGACGGGCGGCGCCCACACTCTCGGCGCGGCCGAGGCCTACCTCGCGGCCCACTTCGACCGTCCCGGCGCGGACACCGCAGTGGACGCCGCGCTCCGCATCGATACCGCGGTGATGCTGGTCGACGACCCGGTCAAGCGGGTCGACAACATGACGATGGCGCACGGCCTGGAGACCCGGGTGCCATTCCTCGACCACGAGTTCGTCGAGCTGGCCGCGCGGTGCCCTCCGGAGCTGAAACTGGCCGGCGGCGGCAAGGGAGTACTCAAGGAGATCGGCCGCCGGGTGCTGCCCCGGGAGGTGATCGACCGGCCGAAGGGCTACTTCCCGGTGCCAGGCCTGAGCCATCTCGAGGGCGCGGTGCTGGGCCGGGTTCGCGAGGCGCTGCACTCCCCGCAGGCCCGCGAGCGCACCCTGTTCCGGCCCGGCTACGTCGCCGATCTGCTGGCGCAGCCGAATGCCGGGGTCACCCCGCTGCAGGGGAACAAGCTCTGGCAGCTGGGGCTGCTGGAGATGTGGCTACAGGCGCACGGGATCACCTGAGGACCTTGGGCCCGGCGTCTTGGTCGGCCTTGCCCACGTCTGCTGAGCCCTCGTCTGCTGAGCCCTGGCCGGCGGCGTCCTGTTCGGCGGTGGCCTCATCGGCGGCGTCCTGGGCCTGCGCGGCCGCCGTCCCCGGCGACTTCTGGGTGCCGTCCGCGAGCGGGCCGATCACCTTCTCGTCCGGATGCGGGCCCTCGTCGTCCTCGGATCCGGACAGGTAGGACGCCACCACATTGACCACCGCCACCAACGGGACGGCGAACAGCGCTCCGACGATCCCGGCGAGCAGGACGCCGGCGGCGATCGACAGGATCACGCCGAGCGGGTGCACCTGAACAGCGCGACCGAGCAGGAACGGCTGCAGCGCGTGCGCCTCGACCTGCTGCACACCGATCACGATGGCCAGCATGATCAGCGCCTCGACCGGCCCGCCGGAGACCAGCGCCACCAGCACCGCGACACAGCCGGAGACCAGGGCGCCGACGATCGGCACGAAGGCACCGATGAAGACCAGCACGCCGAGTGGCAGGGCCAGCGGTACACCGAGGATGGCGGCGCCGATACCGACGCCGAGGCCGTCGACAAACGCCACCACCAGGGTGGCCCGGACGAACGAGGTCAGGGTGGCCCAGGCGCGGACCCCGGCGCCGCGAACCCGGGGCCGGACCGGGCGCGGGAACAGCCCGACCACCCAGCTCCAGATCCCTTCCCCGCCGGCCAGGAAGAAGTAGCTGCTGAACAGGACCAGGAAGAACCCGGTCAGGACGTGGCCGAAGGTCGAGGTGACGGTCAGCGCGCCGGAGACCACGGTGCCGCTGTTGCCCCGCAGCGCCTCCGAAGCCTGCTGCACATAGTCGTCCAGCTGGGCGTTCGTCAGGTGCAGCGGGCTGTTCGCCAATTGCTTCTGCAGTTCGGTCAGGCCGTCGGCGGCGTCGTCGCGCAGGTCCGAGAAGCCGGTAGCCACCTGCTGACCGATCAGGGTGATCAGGGCTGCCACGATCCCGAGCACGATCAGCACCGTGAGCAGCGCGGCCAGACCGTTCGGCAGCCCTCGCCGGTTGCTGTTGCGGGCCAGCAGCTGCTGGATCGGCCGGACCAGCGCGACCAGGAGCAGCGACACCAGCACCGGCACCACCAGCAACTGGAACTTCACAAAGCCCTGGCCGAGCAGGTAAATCACCACACCGACGAGCAGCAGCCGCCACGACCAGGCGGCGCAGACCCGCAGCCCATAAGGGATATCGACCGGTCGCGGCGGCACGTTCGGCTCGGTACTCACTCCACCATCTTGCCGTGCTCCCGGAGATCCGCCCGGTCAAGGCCCGCCGATCCGAGGCCCACCAATCCGGATCGAGCCAGCCGGGCGGCTGCTTCCGGCGCCCGCGCTGCCAGCAATCCGGCAGCAAAAAGGGTGGCGTGGACGTCAACCGCGAGCTCGGCCCGGTCCGGGACGGTCCAGCCGCCGCCGTGGTCGGTCAGCAGCGGCCCGAGGATCGTCTCCCGAGCCCGGGCATCGGCGTGCCGCAGCACCCCGCCGCTCCCGATCACCCGGTGGATCTCCCGCAACGGGCGGGGCACCGTTCCGGGCCAATCCGGGCGACCGTGCCGGCGGACCGCGATCAGGGTGGCGAGCGCGGCAAGCTCGACGTCCAGGTCCGCGGAAAAGCACTCCTTGATCCGGTCCACCTGACCGGGCTGGCCCACCTGATCTGCATAGTGCGACAGCCGGTCCGCGTGCTCCCCGACCAGCAAGCCTTCGGCGACGGCAGCCTCGACCACACCCCGGGCACCGGCTCGGACACCGAGGTCGCCCTCCACGGTTCGGGCCCGCCACAGCGGCTCGACCACCTGTCGGGCCGGCTGCCCCTCGCCGGTCGCACGCTCGGGTGAGCGCACCGAGTAGACATCGGTGGTCGCACCGCCCACGTCCACCAACAGCACGTCCTCCTCCGGTCCGAGCAGTCCGACGCCGTCCAGCACCGCGTCCGGCGTCGGCGCCTGGACCAGCTGAGCGAAGGTGCGGCCGGCCAGCCGGGCGGAATCGCGGGACAGCCCCTTGCCGCCGATCACGTGCGCCAGGAACGCCTCCCGGATCGCCCGCCGGGCCGGCAGCGGGTCGAGCACGCCGATCTGCGGCAGCACGTTAGAGGTCACGGTCACCCGGCGGCCGCGGCCGAGCAGTTCCGCGCTTGCCGCGTGCGTGGCGTCGGCGTTCGCCGCCAGCACCACCGGGGCCAGCCGGGCGATCGCGATCCGCCGGGCGTTGTGCACCACCACGTCGGCGTTGCCGCCGTCGGTGCCGCCGGTCAGCACGATCAGGTCCGGACGGGAGGCCCGCAGCGCGGCGATACCGGCCGAGTCCAGCGCTCCCCAGCTCAGGTGGACGACCCGCCCGCCGGCCGAAAGGGCCACTCGCTGACCGGCTTCCGCGGTGACGAGACGTTCGTAACCGACGACGGCCAGACGCAGCCCGCCACCGGCGCTGGAGCAGACCAGAATATCGTCGACCTCTCGGCCGGTCTGCGCCTCGGTCTGCTCCCGGACCGCGGCGATGCCGGCCAGCACGTCCGGCCGGGTGGTCGGGTGCTCCGCGGTCGCCAGCAGCTCGCCGGAGTCCGTGTCGGCCAGCACAGCCTTGGTGAAAGTCGATCCGACGTCCACACACAGCACGTCACTCATCCGCGGCCCGTCAACGCTTCAACGACCGGCGTTCAGCCGAGCGCCTGCCGGAGATCGGCGATCAGATCGACCGCGTCCTCCAGTCCAACGGAGATCCGGATCAGGTCGTCCGGTACCTCCAGCGCGGAGCCGGCCACCGAAGCGTGGGTCATCAGGCCGGGGTGCTCGATCAGCGACTCGACGCCGCCGAGCGACTCGGCGAGGGTGAAGACCTCGGCCTTCTTGCAGACCGACAGTGCCGCCTCCCGACCCCCGTCCACCTGGAACGACACCATGCCGCCGAAGCGCCGCATCTGCCGTGCGGCGGCGTCGTGGCCGGGGTGTTCCGGCAGTCCCGGGTAGTAGACCCGGGTCACCCGCGGATGCGCGGACAGCATCTCGACGATCTGCTCGGCGTTGTCGCAGTGCCGGTCCATCCGGACGGCGAGTGTCTTCAGCCCGCGCTGCACGAGCCAGGCGTCGAACGGACCGGCCACCGCCCCCATCGCGTTCTGGTGGAACCCGATCCGCTCCGCGACGTTCGCACCGACGTCCCCGATGCCGTCCATCCAGGGCGCGCTCACGCCGTCCGCCACCACCAGGGCGCCGCCGATGACGTCCGAGTGACCGCCGGCGTACTTGGTGGTCGAGTGCACAACGATGTCCGCGCCGAGCGCCAGTGGTTGCTGCAGGTAGGGCGTGGCGAAGGTGTTGTCGACCACGAGCAGAGCGCCGACCTCGTGCGCGATCGTGGCCAGCGCCGGGATGTCGGCGACCGTGAGCAGCGGGTTGGTCGGGGTCTCGACCCAGATCAGCTTGGTCGCGCCGGGTCGGACGGCGGCCCGGACGCCGTCCAGGTCGACCAGGTGAGCGGAGCTGTGCTCGATCCCCCACGGTCCGGCGACCCGGGCGATCAGCCGGTAGGTGCCGCCGTAGGCGTCATCCGGGATGACCACGTGATCGCCGGGGCGCAGCAGCGCGCGCAGCACCGCGTCCTCGGCGGCGAGGCCGGAGGCGAAAGCGAACGCCCGCGGGTTGGTCGCGTGCGGCGTCGGCGCCGACTCCAGCGCAGCCAGGCAGTCCTCCAGCGCGGTCCGGGTCGGGTTCGCCGAGCGGGAGTACTCGTACCCGACGCCGAGGCCGTGGCGGAGGCCGCCGACGCCGTCCTGCTTGTAGGTCGAGGTCTGGTAGATCGGGGTCACGACGGCGCCGGTCGCCGGGTCGGGCTCGGACCCGGCGTGGATCGCTCGGGTGGAGAATCCGGAATCGGCCCAGCGTGCGCTCTGCGGCTCAGTCACGGCTACCGAGGTTACTCCCGCCAACCGACTGCCACTGCTTGACCTGCCGGTACTGCCTGACCGGCCGGTCCGCTGCCGCCGGCTGGCTCGGGTCCGAGCTCCGGCCCCGCCGCTGGGTCGGGCGCTGCTGCGTGCTCCACCAGGGCCAGCGCCGGGAAGACCGCGCCGAGCAGCTGGATCATCGGGCCGACGCTGAGCGCGAAGACGATGGTGCCGATCCCCACCGTGCCGCCGAGCAGCCACCCCACCCCGACCACGCTGACCTCGATCGCGACCTTCAAGGCCCCGGCCGGGATCCGGGTGAGCCGCAGCAGGCCGGTGAGCAGCCCATCCCGCGGGCCGGACCCCATCCGGGCGTTCAGGTAGAGCAGCGTGGCGAAGGCGTTCAGCGCGATGCCGCCGGCCACCAGGGCGATCCGCGCCGAGAGCCCGGACGGCGTCGGCAGCAGTCGCACGGTCTCGTCCAGCGCCAGCCCGATCACCACAACGTTGCTGAGCGTGCCGAAGCCGGGGCGCTCGCGCAGCGGGATCCAGAGCAGCAGGACAATGAAGCCGACCACGATCACGGTCGTGCCGAGCGACCAGCCGGTATGCCGGGAGATCCCCTGGTGCAGGACGTCCCACGGGATCAGGCCAAGGTGTGCCTCGACCAGCATTGCCATGCTGACGCCGAACAGCACAAGCCCCAGGTAGAGGTTGACCAGGCGTCCGGTCAGCCTGAGAAGATTCATGGGACCAATTTGATCGCCGTCAGCGTTACCCGTACAGAGCCAATCAGCCGACAGTGGCCCCTGCATGCGGTGCACCTGATATCGAGGAATGACCCCGCGTCGGGGCCATCCCGCGAGATCGACTGGCCCTCCTCGGAGGGCGGGAACGCTGGGGGCACCGGCATGGTTGTGCTCTGTGGACGACGCGCCCGCCTGGCGCGGATGTCCCTGAGGTGACCGCTGAAAAGCGGCCAGAGGAGGATCGGATGATGTTCGGCAGCAGGCTCAAGAGCACGATTGTCGACCCGGAGAAGGCGCTGCGTGGACGCGAGTCCCGGCCCTACACCGTGCCGGCCAAGCACGCCGTGCTCGGCACCCCGCTCGAGGGCCCCTGGCCCGCCGGAACACAGGTACTTTACGTCGCAATGGGCTGTTTCTGGGGCGCCGAGAAGGCATTCTGGAGCATCCCCGGAGTCGTCACCACGGCCGCCGGCTATCAGGGTGGGTACACCCCGAACCCGACCTACGAGGAGACCTGCACCGGGATGACCGGCCACACCGAGATGGTGCTGGTCGCGTACGACCCGAAGCAGGTGACGGCGGAGCAGTTGCTCAAGGTGTTCTGGGAGTCGCACGACCCGACCCAGGGCTACCGGCAGGGCAACGACCTCGGCACCCAGTACCGCTCGGCGGTCTACTGGACCACCGATGAGCAGAAGGCCGCGTACGAGTCCACCAAGGCGGCGTACGAGGCAGCGTTGAAGAAGGCCGGTTACGGCGCCATCACCACCGAGGCCCGCTCGGCCAAGGACGCCGGGACCTTCTACTACGCAGAGGGTCACCACCAGCAGTACCTCTACAAGAACCCGAACGGGTACTGCCCGGACCACGGCACCGGCGTGAGCTGCCCGATCGGTGTCGGGCTCATCTTCGGTACCGGCGTCAAGGCCAAGTAACACTGGCCCGTTGCTCCTGGGCCACTGAGTACAAGCGATGCCCCGCACCGTTCGACGGTGCGGGGCATCACCGTTTGCCCAGGTGGCACCTCAACGACGTCTGCACCGTTGCGCTCCAGCCCGCGCTGCCGGGGTCCGACGTAGAACGAATGGAGCGGCAGAAAGGCAGGCTCATCGTTGGAGGGCTCCTGCTGCTCGTCTGCCGCGGGCTTCTGCTCTGGATCGTGGTTCCGCTCTCGGTCCTGGCGTGGCCGGTCGCCGCTTTGCTGAGCCGAGGCGTCACCTTGGGCAAGTGGCTGGGGTGGGTGGATCTGAACCTCGTATCCCTGCTTCAGCGAACCATCTTTCGCCGGTTCTTCAGTGATCCCGTGCCCCGGGTTCCGTTCGCCGAGATCCAGTCCGTTCGCCACCGCATCGGGTGGACCGACCCGACATGAGATCTGGAGCTCGAACGAGGAACGCCGACTCCTATCCACTAGCAGTTCCTCCACAACGTGCCGAACGGCCACTGCCCGGCCCGCAGCACGGGCGCAAGTTGCCCCGATTGACCTTGGCGTCAGCACCGGCACCGGCGTGAAGGCCGAGTAAGCATCGCCCGACTGTCCCAGCCGGTGGGAGCAGCGCCGCACGTGACCAGGCCGTTAGCACCCACTGGAAAGCCCAGAAGAGCAACTGCAAGCGAGACGGTTTCGGCAATAGAACTTGGACAATTTCGGCAGTATGACTGGGACGATTGTCGTCTTTGACCACGACTGGCGCGGTGGTCCAGGGGCGCGGATCCTCCAGGCGATGAGTCAGGTTCTCCTTCTTCCGGTCGATGGGCGCGGTATGCAAAGCCTGAAGGAGTTACTGCGCGAGGGGGAGGCGTTCTCGGTCGACCGTGACGACGAGGACGAGGACATGGTGTGGATCTCGTACAACGACCTGCTCGCGAACGAATACGCCGATCGGGTGGAGGAATCGATCGCGGTGCTCGGCGCCCTGGCGGGCGTGGAGAAGGCGTGGCACGAGGACCGCGAGGTGGTGGCGGTTCGCGGAACCAGCCTGTCCCTGACGCCGATCGAGACCGCCTTGCGAAGGTTCTGGTCCGGTGTTCCCCGGCTACCGGCCCGGTGGGCCGAAGAGACCAAGATCGTAGAGAGGGCTCTGGTCCAGATCCTGAAGCCAGAGCGGTTCCGTAAGCGAAGCCTGATCTGGAACCGAGTGACCGCCGGAGGCCTGGTCCACGTCGTCGACCTGTACCGCACCAACTACGAGAATCACGTTCGGCCAGGGATGCTGCTCACTGTCGGGGTGTACTACCGAAAGGCCCCGACCGCCGGGCACGTCGACGGTCCCGGTCGGTGGTTCGACGGTCAAGATTGCCAGCTCACCTGGGAGCCGACCAGTGGCCGCCCCCAGCATTTCACCGACAACTGGCCGCTGGACGAGGACTGCGACAGCGTGGCCCGTGAGATAGCCGGTCGGGTTCGTGATCAATTCCTGCCTGATTTCGCCCGACTTCAAAAGCCGGCGGACGTCGTCCAGTTCCTCCGATCTCGCCCTACCCATAACTCCCGGATCGGGGACTGGGACCGAATCCCCTTCCTGGTGGCCGCCGGCGAAATGGCCGAGGCCCAGAGAATCCTCTTCACCTCGTTC
>Ga0307513_10002201_pt1 | contig 27229 bp, 19 predicted proteins | sample 15_EM_MG_FD_202174 | JGI IMG/M metagenome (GOLD analysis project Ga0307513, IMG submission 202174) | Populus trichocarpa ectomycorrhiza microbial communities from riparian zone in the Pacific Northwest, United States - 15_EM | ecosystem: Host-associated > Plants > Roots > Unclassified | place...
GTTCACACGGTGCGCCTCTTCGACGATCACCTTCAACTCTTCGAGCGACACGACGCGCGGCCCCGTGTTGACGATCACCTTGATCAAATCCGCGCCGTCGTAAAACGCCTGCCGCACGGCGCGCCGCGCCTCCTCGACGCCGCTGATCACCACGTACTCCTGTTCGAGTATCTTCTGCATCTCCGCCGAGACGCCGCCGAACTGCCCGCCCGCCGCCGAGAGCGCACGCGTCGAAGCGAAGAGGCGCGGGCCGACGACCCAATTCAAACGGATCGCGTCGCGCAAAGCGACGTCGCCGTTCCAACCGGAGTTGCCGAGATCGCGCACCGACGTGAAACCCGCTTCCAGCATCTCGCGCGCCTGCAACGCGCCGAGCAACGCGCGGCGGGTCGTGCCGAGTCGCGTCACGGTCAGGATCATGTTCGGGTCGTCGCCGCCGATCCGCTTGTCGTAGTTCTGCAACAGGTGCGTGTGACTGTCTGTCGGGCCGGGCAGGAGCATCGCGCCGCCGAGGTCTATCACTTCCACGCCCGCCGGGATCGCCAGCCCGCTTCCCGCCGACTGGATACGCCCGTTCTCGATGAGCACGACGGCGTTCGAGACGACGTTGCCGCTCCGCACGTCGAGCATTCGCGCGGCGCGCACGGCGACGGGCTTCGGCGCGGTCGTCGTTGGCGGAGCCTGCGCCGGCGCGCTGGCGGCAAATAACGACACGACCGACACCAGCGCGAGCGTTTGGGAGATGAGACGCTTCATGTTTATCGTAACCTTACCTGTACACCGCGACGCACTACGCTTCGTCAATCTTTACGCTTCGTCAATCTTTACGCTTCGTCAATCTTTACGCTTCGTCAATCTTTACGCTTCGTCAATCTTTACGCTTCGTCAATCTTCTAGGCTTTGGCGATCTTGATGTGCAAATCTTCGAGCATGTGCGGGTCAACTTCGCCGGGCGCGTCGATCATCAGGTCGGCGGCAGAGGCCGTCTTCGGGAAAGCCATCACGTCGCGGATGTTCTCCGTGTTGGCTAAGACCATCAACGTGCGTTCGATGCCGGAGGCGATGCCGCCGTGCGGCGGCGTGCCGAATTCCAGCGCGTCGAGGAAGAAACCGAAACGCTCCCGCGCCGTCTCCTCCGACATGCCGAGCGCCTTGAAGATGAGACGTTGCACGTCGCGTCGGTGAATACGAATCGAGCCGCCCGCCACCTCCACGCCGTTGATCACCGCGTCGTAAGCCTTCGCGCGAAGTTGTCCGAGCAACGCCGTCTCGCCCTCTTCCACCGCCTTTTGCAGGAGCGGCAAATCTTCGTCGAGCGCGGAGGTGAACGGGTGGTGCATCGCGTAATAGCGATCCCCTTCCTCGTCATACTCGAACATCGGAAACTCCGTCACCCAGAGCGGCTTGTAGACAGCTTCTGGAATCAACTTCTCGCGCTTCGCAATTTCGATGCGCAACGCGCCGAGACTCGCCGCGACCATCTTCGCCTTGCCTGCGACGACGAGCACCGCGTCGCCCTGTTCCGCTCCGGCTGCACCGGCCATGACTCTGACCGTCGCCTCGCCGAGCGCCTTCAACAAAGAGGACGAGATTTCATCGCCCAACTTGATCCACGCCAGCACGCCCGCGCCGTAACGTTTCGCGTGCTCCTGCAACTCGTCGAGCGTCTTGCGCGACACGCCCGCGCCGCCTCTGACGACGATGCCCTTCACCTCGCCGCCGCCCGCGAGCGCAGAGGCGAAAGGTGCGAAGGTCGTGCCCTCAAGCGCGGGCGCGAGGTCTTGGAGTTCCATCCCGAAACGCAGGTCGGGCTTGTCGCTCCCGTAGCGGCGCATCGCCTCCGCGTAAGACATGCGCGGGAACGGCACGGGCAGTTCGATGCCGAGGCAGGCGCGAAAGACGCGTGCGAAGTAGCCTTCCGTTAAAGTGTAAATTCGTTCGAGCGTCGGGAAACTCATCTCCACGTCGAGTTGGGAAAACTCCGGCTGGCGGTCGGCGCGCAGGTCCTCGTCGCGGAAGCAGCGCGCGATCTGGTAATACTTGTCCAGCCCCGCGATCATGCACAGTTGCTTGAACAACTGCGGCGACTGAGGCAGCGCGTAAAACTTCCCCGGAAACGTGCGCGACGGCACGACGTAATCTCGCGCGCCTTCCGGCGTAGACTTGATCATGATCGGCGTCTCGATCTCCGTGAACCCCTGCTCGTCCATGTAGCGATGAATCTCCGCGAGCATCCGGTGACGCATCCGCAGGTTCGCCTGCAACTGCGGGCGACGCAGATCGAGATAGCGATACTTCAAGCGCAAATCTTCCGCCGCCAGCATCTCGCCGCCCGCGACTTCGAGTTGAAACGGCGGCGTGCGCGCGTCGTTCAGGATCAAAAGTTCGCGCGCCTGCACCTCCACTTCGCCCGTCGCGATCTTCGGATTGCGCTGCCCCTCCTCGCGCAACACGACCTCGCCCGTGATCGCGATGACATACTCCCCGCGCGGCTGCTTCGCCTTCGCGTGCGCCTCACGCGCCGTCTCTTCGTTAAAGACGACCTGCGTGATGCCGTCGCGGTCGCGCAAATCGAAGAACGTCAGCGGCCCGAAGTCGCGTCGCCGCGCCACCCAGCCCATCAACGTCACCGTCTGCCCCGCGTCCGCCGCGCGCAATGCCCCGCACGAATGCGTCCGCTCCAAGTTTCCTAAATTATCCAGCATGTTTATTCCTGCATCGCCAACGATAAATGAACGCGCGACTCACGCCGCTCATCTCCGAAACTTCGTTTGTGAAATTTAACTGTCGCCGTTTCCTTCGAGCAACTTCTTCAACGTCGCCGCCGCCGCACCGCTCTGTACGGTCTGCTGCTCACCCGAGCGCATATCTTTCAAAGACACCTCGCCGCGCGCACGCTCATCAGGCCCCGCGACGGCGACGAACGGCACGCCCCGCGTCGAAGCATACTTAAACTGTTTGCCGACCTTATCCCCCCGCTCCGGGTAGACATCCACACGCAACCCGCCCGCACGCAACTCACGCGCCAGCGCGAGCGCATCCGCTGCCGACGACTCATCCCAGATCGTCACCAACACGTCCGCCGATGCGCTCACCAGATTCGCCGGAAACATCTCTCGCTCGGTCATCACGACGATGATGCGCTCCAACCCCAGAGAGAACCCGCACGCGGGAACTTCCTGCTTCGAGAACATCCCCACCAGATTATCGTAACGCCCGCCGCCGCCGAGGCTGCCCGCCAGATCGGGCACGCTGATCTCCATGATCGCGCCCGTATAATAAGAGAGGCCGCGCGCCAGACTCGGATCAATCTTGATGCGCGCGCCCACGCCCGATGCTTCCGCAAACTGCAAAATCTCTCGCAACTCGTCCGCCCCCCGCGCGCCCGCTTCATGTTCGCCTAAGAACTCGACGAGCCGACCGAGCATCGCCGCGTTGAAAGCCTCTCGCTCCGTGCCGAGCGCGTTCACGTCAACCGATTCCGACGCTTTTTCTATTCCGGCCACGCCTTCAAAAAAGCGTAGCAGCTTCACGCTCGCCTCGCCCGCGATGCCGCGCTCGATCAACTCTCTGGCAACACCTTCCGCGCCGATCTTATCCAGCTTGTCGAGCGCGACGAGCGCATCGGCCTGCTTGTCCGCCCCCACGCCCGCCTGTTCGAGCACGCCCGCCAGCACCTGACGGTGGTTCAAACGGATCGTGAAATTCGTGAAGCCGAGTTGCGTCAGAACATCGCTCGCCGCCGCGCAGAGTTCCGCTTCGACGATCATCGAGCGCGAGCCGGTGGCGTCAACGTCGCATTGATAAAACTCCCGGAAGCGACCGCGCGCCGGGCGGTCTGCGCGCCACACGGGTTGCATCTGGTAGCGTTTGAAAAACTTCGGCAACCGCTCGCCATACTCCGCGACCACGCGCGCCAGCGGCACGGTCAGATCGTAGCGCAACGCGAGGTCGGCTTCGCCCGTGCGTTCGTGCTCGCCGCGCTTCAGGATTTTGAAGATGAGTTGATTGCCCTCTTCGCCGTACTTGCCCGTCAGCGTCTCGATGTTCTCGACCGCAGGCGTCTCCAACGGCTCAAACCCGTAACGCTCATACACCTCGCGCACGACGCCCATCACATACTCGCGCCGCCTCACGTCCGCAGGCAAAAAATCGCGCATCCCGCGCGCCGGTTGTGTCTTACCCATAAATAGTGAGCAGTGAGCAGTGAGCAGTGAGCAGTAAAAGCAGCATGTTTTAACTGCTCACTGCTCACTGCTCACTTTTATACTGTTCCGTATATTCGATGTAGTTCTTCCAGTATTGCGCGAGTCCTGCGACTTCCGCTTCGGTGAGCGGGCGTTTGACCTTCGCCGGGACGCCTAGAACGAGCGAGCGCGGCGGGATGATCGTCCCCGGCGAGACGAGCGCGCCCGCCGCGACGAGCGACTGCGCGCCGATCCGCACGTCGTCCATCACGATTGACCCCATGCCGATCAGACAGCCGCGTTCGATGTGGCAGCCGTGCAGCGTGACGTTGTGGCCGACTGTCACTTCGTCTTCGAGGATGGTGGCGTGCGTGCCGTTGGTGACGTGAACGACCGTGCCGTCCTGTATGTTCGTGCGATTGCCGATTCGTATGTAGAACACGTCGCCGCGCACGACCGCGTTGAACCACACGGACGATTGTTCGCCGATCTCGACATCGCCGATCACCTGCGCGCTCTCTTCGATGAAGGCGCTCGGATGAATGTTCGGGTGCTTGCCACGAAAAGGTCTAATCATCTTGCACTCTGGCTCATGCTCACTCGATTGACAGTTCCGACACCAACTGTCGCCCGTCGCGGCGGACGACCAAGACGTGCATGGTCTTCCCGGTCGTGGTGTCAACGGCGACCGTCGTTCTCTCGCCTTCCTTCGACTGCTCGCGCCAGTTCTTCAAATCGCTGGCGCTCGCCCCGGATTGTTTGAACGACTCGGAGAATTTTTCGATAAAGCCCTTCCGAAATTCTTCCCGGTTCTCGTCGTCGGGCATCTCCCTGTAAGCCTCGCCCGCGTCCGCGCCCGGCACTTTCAAGTTCTCCCAATCGAAAGCATCCGCCACCGCCGCGTCGCCCCCGAGCAGACCCTCGACGGCCTCTCTCGCAAAAACGACATCGGCCTTCGCAGTTCTCCCCACGCCGCTGTTGCCGCTCTCGTTCCGGCTCCCGGCGTTGCTGGCGCCTTCGCCGCCCTGTCTCTTCGCCCCGCACGCCGAACTCAAACAACATCCTGCCGCCAGCAAAAATAGCAGAAGCGACCGCTTCATCGCATGCCTCCTTATAAAGTCAAACGAAAGCAAAAACGGTAGCACGAAACAAGGGAAAAGGAAAAAGACGGTATCCGGCAACACTCCGGCGAACGCCTCGCCGCGCTCCTTATCAACTTATGCGCAAGTTTTTTTTTCAACCTACTGCGTCAGCCATTTCGACTTATGCGCAAACCCGCAATCTCTGTAGGTTTGCGCATAAACTGAAAATTCCCCGCGCGGGGAATCTACAACTTGCGCGCGCGATTCGCTCATAAAGTAACAAGGATTTCGCGCATAAAGTGCAGAACCCTGTAGATTGGGAGTTCTACAGGGTTCTGCAACGGTGAGTTTTGGTTGAGTCTGCCGGGCGCGGCTCGTCGGATTATTTAATCTTTGGAGCCGTCGTGTCTTGCCCGTTGAGATGAAAGACAAGTCCGGTGACACGCTCCTGCGCGTCTTTAACGAACGTAAATTGTGCGTTACCCGCTTTGAGAAAAAAATCGGTTTCCGAGGTGGCGAACATTTCGACTTTCCGTGACGCGTTCGGTTGCATCATCAACTTCCCGCCGTCCAAACTCATCGTAATAATAAAGTTCGGGCGCAGTTGATATTGCCCGGCATACTTTTCAAGCACGGTGCTTGCGACGGCGATAACTTGTCGCTCCTGCGGAATTTTATATGCCGCGCCGAAGACAACGGCGGATAAGTCTTTGGCTACTCTTTCCGAAGGAACGCCCCGGTTATTACTCAAGACGATGACCGTGACGCGCTCTGCGGGATAGCGCATGATATAAGTCGCAAACCCGTTGATGTGTCCGCTATGACTGATCGCCTGATGGTCGGATTGTTTTTCAAGCCACCACGCGTAGGCGTAATTTTTGGTGGGCGAGAGGTCTTTGAACGGCGTGAACATTTCGTCGAGCGATTTGCGCGAAACGAATTTCTCCGTATAAAGGGCCTTGTCCCAGAGCAATAGATCTTCGGTGGTCGAGACTATCGCGCCCGCCGCGAATCCGTTCGACATGTCAATATACGGGGCGTTGTGGAGTCTCTCACCTTGCCCCTCGTATCCGGCGGCGCGATTTTTGATAATGCGCGCCGGGTGGTCAAAGCCCGTATTTGTCATCCCCAAAGGCGTGAAGATGTTTTCCTGCAAAAAATCCTGATAAGATTTGCCCGAAGCGCGTTCGACCACGACGCCGAGCAGGTAATAACCTGTGTTGCTGTAATCGAACTTCTCGCCGGGCGCGAAATCCAACGGTTTATCTTTCACCCGCCCGATAAAACTTTCGTGAGTAGCGGGCGACATCGACGTTTTCGCAAAATCAGGGAAGCTCGTGTAATTCGGAAGACCGGAGGTATGCGTCAAAAGATGGCGGATCGTGATGGCTTGCCACGCCGCCGGACAAGCATCCAGATACTTGCAGATCGAATCGCCTGTGCTCAATTTGCCGCGCTCTTGCAGCGTCATTATCGCGAGCGCAGTAAATTGCTTCGTCAGCGAAGCCAAACGAAAAACGGTTTGCGGCGTGTTCGGCACGTTTAGTTCGACGTTCGCCAATCCGTAACCTTTGCTGGCGATGGCCGAACCGTCGCGCGCGACGAGAATCGAACCGCTAAAACCGTCAGCTTTGACGGCGGCGTTCATATACTCGTCAACTTTGGCCGCAACCTGCTGCGCCGTCGGCGACGACGACGCGGTTTGAGTTTGCGCTGAGATTGAAATGACGAGCGAAGTTTGCAGAACGACGAGCAAAAGGCAGCGTCCGAGCGCCTTTTTAATTACATTCATAAGAAAGCTCCAGTGTATTGATTGGCAAAGTTTGGAAGCAAGCAGTGGTCCCGACAATATACTAAACGCGCCAAAGCGAGTTGCATTACACGGCTTTTAGTAAAAGCGCGAATTTTGTTCTGCGGCTGCACGCTCCGCCTCAATTTTCTCGACGAGACAAAGCGCGATACCTGATCCGGCGAGCGGCTTTGGACGCCCGCCACTGCCGGACGCTTGAGAGCGTGTTGAAAAGAGTGAAACTACGGCGTCCGTGCCGTTGAGCGATGTGCTGATAGACGAATGGTAAATTTTGCTTTACCGTTGATTTCATTATCATCAGACTCGGGGGGTTTAAATCGTTATGACACAGAGACGGCAGGTAGAGGAGGCGAGCGCGGGCAAAGAGACTGTTGGGGAGATGGCTGAGGAATCTTCCGCCGATGTGTCGCCCGGACAGGAGAGCGTCGAGATCGATCCTCGCATCAAATACCCATGTTACAAGTCTTTAGATCAGTACATTGACGTGGAAAGACTAAAGTCTCTGGACGGCTACATCACGGAACGGGTGATGCGTCACCTCAAGTCGCAGGCCGACCTACAGTTTTACACCGGCCCTTTCCGGCTTAACGATTCAAGCCCGGAGAGGCCGGGTTCGAGGATGATCTATCTGGCCCAGTCTCAGTTTCCCGATAGTTATTTCGATCTGGATAGAACGGAAATCTGGCAGCCGACGCAGGCGAGCGGTGAGTTCTCGCTGTTGATGGATTTCATCGCGACGCTGCCCTTCAAGGCGACCGGCAGAATGCTCATCATGTACGACGACGTGCAGCGGCCAGTGCCCGCCCACCGCGACCACATGAGCACCGACATCTGCCACGAGTTCATCTGGTTCAGGACGAACCGGGGCAAGCCGTTTTACATGCTCAACCATGAGACGGGCGAGAAACGCTACGTTGAATCCTACAGCGCGTGGTTCGACACGGTGAACCAGTTTCACGGAACCGACCCCGGCGAAGGCTTGACGTTCAGCATCAGGGTGGACGGCAGCTTCAACGACGAATTCAGGAAGCTCATCCCGACGCCCGCCGGGAATCGCGCCTCGACGCCCGCCCTGTGGGCCAGCATTTCGGATTGAAAGGCGAAGGCGTTAGGCGGGAGACGAATTCACCGCTCTCAAGTCATAGCCAGAAGGATTTTACGCGCGCCCTCGAAAGGCATCCGCCCGTGACAAACGAGCATGTTGTCTACGATGAGGATGTCGCCCGCGCGCCAGCGAAAGAGAGCCGCCTCTGCGCGCGTCACACCGCGTATGTGTTCGAGGGCTGACAGGGCGAGCGGTGTGCCGTCGCCGTGAAAGGCATTCAAACGAAGGTCGTCGTCGTTCACGTTTGAGTCGGGGTCTGTGCCGGATGGAGCGCCCGACGTGCTCGGGTGAAAGCCTTCCGCCTGATTGAACCAGACCTCCTCGCCCGTCGAAGGGTGGACGGCGGTGGCGGGGCGCACCTCGCTTATTCGCAATCCGCCGTCGTCTTTCCACGTCCAATTGATGCCCGCCGCGCGACAGGTATTTTCGACCGTCGCTCTGTCCTCAGTCTCGAAAGCCTCCTGCCACGAGTAGCCCGACCCCGAACCGCCGGGCAAATTTCGGACATACTTGATTTTTCTGGTCTTGAACTGCCGGACGACCTCGCCGTCAATCTTTTCGAGCACCCGCCGACTGTCCGCGAGCGGAGTTTCCCCGCCCCGCTCGGGCGCGGTCGCGCAGTAGAAGAAAAGATGTCCCGGCCAGCGAGAGGTGTAAGACATTTCATTGTGGAGCGGGAGCGCGAAGTGCCCCGGATATTCGGTGGACGTGTAGACGCCATCTCCCAGATTGATGCGCGGAGATGCGCCTCCGGCATAACTGAGCGGAGTTTTGCCGGTGAAGCGGCGCACGAACCCTGCGAACTCCGGCGTATCGAGCGTCGGGAAGCCGCGCAGGAGCAATGCTCCGTGCTCAAGGAGTTTGTCGCGCAGATAGCCCTGTTCGAGACTCAAGCCGGAGAGCGACCGACGGTTGGAATCACGTCCGTCAGGCTCATCAGGCTCGATCACGAGGGGGAGCATCTGTTGGTTAATAAAGCTCGTTTGCATTTGTTTATCATCGAAGTTACATGCGAGCCAGTTTACCGGGTTCCGAACCCGGTAAGTCTGTACATACACGTACAGACAGGACGCCCGCGCGCCTGATATTTATTTAAATTATCTGAAACCAGCAAAATTGGTTAGAGTCAGGTCGAGCACCTTTCGTGTTTTATCGGATAGGTTCGCCGGTTAGCCATTACTGGCGGCGTGCCCCGCGCTGCGACACCCGGCGTCGCGGATTTGAAAGTGGGGGCGGAGTCTGCGAGGCGCGTTAAAACGAACGATCTTCACTAAATTTCAACTTTATCGGGGCGAGGATTCGCGGCCAGGAGTCCGTGAACGGTCAAAAACCGGGAAACGGCGAACTGTGGCTTCAATCCGCGCTCGACTTGTGAGCGAAGGGAATATGAAAATTTACATCAGCGGTCTTTACAGCGGAACTAACCCGCAGCCGGGCATCGGGGTCGCGCGCTCCCTGCGCGCCGCCTACCCGGAGGCGACACTGGTCGGGGTCGAATACTCCAACCGCTGTTCGGGAATACACTGGACAGACTTCGACGAGTTGTGGTTGCAAAGGCCGTGGGACGAGTTAGACCTCGAAACCTACGAGGACGAGATCAGGGAAGTGCTCGAATCGGGCGCGCTCTGGGTTTCCGGCGTTGATCTGGAGATCATGTGGCTGGCCTCCGTGTTTCCCGAAGGGCACAAGAATCTGCTCGTGCCGCCCGCCGGGGCTTTACGAAAGGTCAGCAAACCGGCGGTCGAGGCGCACGCGGGTCTTCCGGTTCGCATCCCCACGTTCATCTCGACCGAAAATCCCGACTGGGACCTACACGCATTTTGCCGCCAGCACGGTTGGAAGGTCTGGCTCAAAGGCCCTTACTACGAAGCCGTCCGCACGGCGAGTTGGGACACGTTCGAGAGAGTGCGGACGCTGCTGGCGCGCGCGTGGTCAACCGAACGCCTGTTCCTACAGACACACGTCTCGGGCTACGAAGAGTCGGTCTGCTTCAGCGCATATCGCGGCGAACTCACGGGTTGCGTCTACATGCGCAAGCGCGAGTTGACGGAGGAAGGGAAAACGTGGGCGGGCGACGTGACGGAAGTGCCGGAAGAGTTTGCCGCGCCGCTCAGGCAAATAATCAGAGACTTGAACTGGACGGGCGGCGCGGAACTGGAGATGGTGCGCGACACGGGCGGCCAGTTGTGGCTGATCGAGTGCAACCCCAGATTCCCGGCGTGGATTTACGGTTCGACCATCGCGGGGCACAACCTGCCCGCGTTGATGGTTGAGCGCGCGACGGGCATCCCGGCGCAGACGGCGACGACCACAGGCGAAGAGTTTACGCGCGTCGTGCTGGAAGTTCCGGTGCGCTCGCAGTTCCCGCTGCCGAGTTTGCCGGAGCCTTACCCCGGCGGCATCGGACACTCTTTGAAGCACCCGTCGGGCACGCTCGCGCTCGCCGAGCGATTGCACAAACTGCACATCATCGAGAGCGACGAAAGCAGCAACGGGCATGGCAACGGGAACGGCAACGGACATAGCGATGGTAACGGGAACGGCAACGGGAACGGGCATCATACCCGCTCAAGCGTGGCGGTGACTGTTCCGTCCGTGCCCGCATCGTTCAGCGACGATCTCAAGACTTTCGACTTCGCGCAGATGGAGACTCCCTCGTGGCTGTTCCTCGAAAGCACGGCCTCATCTCTGTTCGCGCGCGCCGCCCGGCAGGCCGGCAAACTCACCACTCCGACAACTCAGGTCACGAACGCTTATAGCATCAAGACGAACCCGGACGAGCGTCTCATCAAGCTGGCTTTGGAATCGAACTTTCTGGCCGAAGCCATCAGCCTGCTTGAAGTGCAGAAGGCCCTCAAGACGGGATTCAAGCCGGAGCAGGTGATCTTGAACGGCCCCGGCAAATGGTGGCCGCAAGGGCTGCTGCCCTCTTCGCCCATCCACGCCGTCTTCTGCGATTCCATCGCAGACCTCAGGCGTGTCGTCGCAAGTGTCAACCGGAATGAACTGCGCGCGAAGATTGTCGGCGTGCGCCTGCGTACCCCGACGGTCGGCTCGCGCTTCGGTATCCCGGTGAACACGCCCGACGCGGTTGAGCGGCTTGTCGCCGCCATCGAGACGCTGCCGCGCGACTCCGCCTTCGGCGTCCACTTTCACATGGCGAGCAGCAACATAGGGGTGCGCCAGTGGTGGCATCTCTACGAGTCGATGCTCAGATGGTGTCGCTCCATCGAAACGCTTTCGGGACGGCGCATCGAGTGTCTCGACGTGGGCGGCGGCTGGTTCCCGGACGACTGGCATGCCGACTCCGACGACAGGTTCACGGCAGCCGTCGAACGCGCGCGCGAATTTTTGCCGCACGTGGCGCAGATCATCTCCGAACCCGGCAAGGCGATGGCGCAACCTTCGACGGCGCTGGCGATGCGTCTGCTGGAGTTGGAAGAATCGCCGGAAGGCGAGATCAAGGAGGCCGTCGTGGACGGCTCGGTCGCCGAACTGCCAATGCACTTTTTTCAGCCTCACCGAATTCTGCACAGGAATTCGGTGACGGGCGAGTGGCGCGCGCTCGGGCGCGGCAAAACGCTACTGCTCGGCAGGCTGTGCATGGAACACGACATCGTGGCGTGGAACGTCGAATTACCGGAGGACGCGCAGGCGGGCGACCTTTTAGTTTTCTGTGATACGGGAGCTTACGATAGGAGCATGTCTTATGTCTTTGGCCGAGGGTAACGAATTGCTGGAAGTGAACGAGACGGATTTTGTGGACGTGAACGGCGCGATGGAGAAGTGGGAGCACTTCCCTGCATCGACGATCTTGCATCACGGCAAGCCCTGCTGCCGCGTCGCGCGCGAGTGGCTGTTCTCCACCGACTACTCGCAGTTGAACGGCGAGAATCCGCTGACCGGACCGCGCTGGCTCCGCTTGAAGTATCCGTGGGGGCCGAGCAGGTGGCCGATCAGTTGGTGCGAAGCGGTGCGGCGCAAGATGCTCGACTGCGGCGCGCTGGCCGCGCTGGCTAACGAACTGTTCGCCGCGCGCGGCGTGAAAAGTTATCCCGCGCAATTCGTCCAGCAGTACACGGAAGAGGCCACGCGCCAGTGGCGCAAAAAGTGGGAGGGCGACGAGGCTTCCGTTCACTGGCTCAAGGAAGATTTGATCTACCACGAAGGCTGCGCCGTTGTGGTGCGCGACGACGAGATTAGATTGTGGGACCCGAGCGCGGGATGGTGGGTGAACCCGAAACAGTTCGGCGGATACGGCGGGCTGGTCGCTCTCCGCGTCTTCGCCACGGAGTCCGCGCCCTCCGCCGGTTTCCGCTGGGGCGCACACCGCATCGTGCCGGGCATCTGGCAAAGGATAGAAATCGAGCGTCAGGATTTCGCCCTTGCGAGCGCGGGGTAAGGCGGCAGCGACCACTATGCTGAAAGTAAACAACTCCTCGTATCTGAACCCCGGCAAGTCTCCCGACTGGCTCTCGAAGCGTCTGGTGAAGTGGAAACGTTTATTCGGGTTGGAGCACTGGTCGTGGGACGTGCGCTGGGTGTCTAAAAAATATCTCAACCGGGGAAGCGATCATAAGGAAGGCGGGCCTACTACTTACGGCAGGTGTGATCCGCTCGTGCCCTACCTGAGCGCGAAACTCTACTTCAGCCAGTGCTTGAAGAATAACGACTGGGGGCGCACGGTGGCCTTCCACGAAGCGCGCCACGTCTATTACGCCGCCTTCCTGACACACGCGCTCCGGCGCGACATCATCAATCGCTACGTGCCCCGGCGCGAGCGCCAGCACGTCAACCAGCAACTCGACGACATGATCGAAACTCTCATCGAGATGGACACCATCCAGTTCCGGCAGATCGCCGACCTCTAACGCCAGCCCCCGTTGCGACGAACGCCCCTCGCCCGCGACCGGGGCAATTCGGCGACTCAAACACGCGGCAGGGGCTTGGATGTTCATGTCCGTATCCGTGCCGGGCGGAAAGATCAACCCCTTTGCCGCGCCGTCAGAGACGAGGCGAAGATTATTGAAATAAGAGCCGCGCGTCGAGATCGTTTGACCGCACGCACGGTGGAACAAGTGGATCATGTTTCAGCAAATACAGTCATTTTTAGATCGGGCGCTGGGGCTGGGCTTAGAAAACAAGGACATCAACGTCTGGCAGATGTCGCTGCGCGCGTTCGTCGTCTTCGTGCTGGCGATAGTGATGATCCGTATCGCCAACAAGCGATTCATGGGGAAGAACACCGCGCTCGACGTGTTGCTCGGCATCGTCTTCGGCTCGATGGTCAGCCGCGCCATCACGGGCAACGCCCCTTTCCTTCCCACCCTCGTCTCAAGTTTCGTCCTCGTGCTGTTGCACTGGGTGTTATCCGCCGTCGCCTTCCGCTCGCAGTGGTTCGGCACGCTCGTCAAGGGCAGTGACAGCACCGTCGTCCGCGACGGCGAGATTCAGTGGGAGGCGATGAGGAAAGCGCACCTCACCCGGCACGACCTACAGGAGGCGTTGCGCAACAACGGCAAGCAACCCGACCTGCGCGACGTGGCGGCGGCGCATCTGGAGCGGAACGGCGACGTAAGCGTGATCATGCGCGAATCCGATTAGCGCGGTCGCCGCCGCGTCGCGCAAAGGATCGGCAATGCCCTGTCGTCACATTCGAGGCTACAAGGCAGCGAAGCCTTGAGCTTCGGATGATGTCGCCCTGCCCGTCGAATCCCCTCCCGTCGAATCTCACCGCCGCATAAACTTTTCTGATCCCCTTGCCCTCCAATTTTCGCGTTACCTTCTTGAGACACGAAACGCGCGTTTTCTCAGGCCGCATACCATTGGCCGCCCGGCCTTACTTTGCCGGCGCGCCATCAGGATAAAAGAATAAGGAGACAAAAGAATAAGGTTATGTCATTGCAACATCAACGTGAACGGACAGCCCTCGTCGCCGGAGCAATTCTCAGATTCGCCGCCGCCGTCGCCATTCTCTTCACACTGACCCCGGCGGGCTTTGCCCGCGAGTCGTCCCACAGCATCAAGGTTGACCGCGTGGACTTCCCCGTCACGCTCTCGGACGGAAAGACGTACAAAGTCGCAGGCTATCTCTACTATCAGGGCAGCTTCCGCAACCGCACCCTCTTGCTCGCCCTGCACGGCGCAAACTACAACCACAAATATTGGGACGTGCCGGAGATTAACGGCCACGACTACTCGTTCGCACGCTACATGGCCGCGCGGAAGTACGCCGTGCTCGCCATCGACCAACTCGGCACGGGCGAGAGCGACAAGCCGGACGGCGACCTCCTGACGCTCGGCGAGACGGCCAGCGCGATCCACCAGATCATCGGGCAACTGCGCTCGGGCGCGGGCGACATCCGCCACGCCTTCCAACGCGTCGTGCTGGTCGGCCACTCGCTCGGCAGCATCAACGCCGTCTACGAGCAGGCGACCTATTCGGACGCCGACGCGCTCATCACCACCGGACTCGGGCATGTGGCGCACGAACTACCGATCCCGGAAGCTGTCATCGGGGAGATGTTGCAGCACAAATACTTTCCCTTCCCCGGCGACCTGCGCGCCGCACTCTTCTACTACGCGCCCGGCGCGGACACGGACGTGATCGCCTACGACCGCGCCAACCTTGCCGAACTCCTGCCGCGCGGCCAACTCGTCACAGGCGTCTTCGCCGCATTCGACCCGACGGCCAACCGCGTCGGCGCGGTGACAGGCGCGGTGCTCGTTCAGCTCGGGGAGCACGACGCGCTCTTTCCCGCTTCGCTCGCGGAGGGCGAGGCCGCCTTCTACACGAACGCTTCGAGCGTCACGGTGCAGGCGATCCCCGGCGTCGGGCACGACATGAATACGCACTTCGGCAACCACACGAGTTGGCGACTCATGGACGAGTGGATGAGAGCGGCGGGGCTGCGCGAGCCAGCCGGGAATTGATCTCACCGACACAGTTCTCGAAAGGGAGCGGTCTTTGCTTGTCCGGCGACAGCGACCAATAAGCAGAGAGAGGCTGCCCGCACATGTGCGGGCAGCCTCTCTCTGCTTATACACCTCCGGGTAGCCTTACGACTGGCCGAAGCGGAGTTTGTACTCCACGGAGTTCAGGAAGCCATCAACCATCGTGCGCACGTCGCCCGCCTGTAGCACGCGCAGCCACGCATTGAAACCGTCCTGATCAGGCTTGCGTCGCAGGTAGCCGTAGTACTGCATCCCGACGAACGCGTTGTTGAACTCACGCGCGCCCACGGCATCGGAGTCCGCCACCGCGCGCAACACCTGCGCACGCGAGAGCGTGCCGGCGTTTAGTCTGTTCGTCAGTTCCGCGCCGGTCAGCGTCACTTTCAACGTGCCGTCAGGCTGCGCCGGGTCGGGCGTCGTCACCTCCGCGAGTTGGTAACGACCGAGCAGCGTGTTGACATATTGCGCGTTGGTCATAGCCGCGTAAGCGGTCTGGAACTCCCCGCGCTCGGCGATCAGCGTCGCCAGTTGCGCCTTGCGGGCGTAGACCTCTTCGGTGGTCTGTCCCGCCACGAAGCTCATGTCCGACACGACCTCCAGATACTCGGGCAGACGGTTAAAGGCCAGTTTGTAGAAACGGAAGACGTACAAGCCCTTGAGCTGAAACTCCTGCGAGCGGAAGAACCCTTCGCCCGACACGAATATGCGGTCGCAGCCGGACGGCACGTTCGGGCCGTTGAAGATGTTTGCGCAGTTGTTCAAGACATTAAGCCACGCGTCGAAGCCGCCCGCGTCCGGTTCGCGCGAGAGGAAGTCGAGATACTGCTGACGGACGAAGAACTGATTGGAAGACATGACCGGGTTCGGCGCGCCCGCCGCGTCGTTGTCCTGAATCGTGACCGTCGCCGTGTGGGCGGACCCGAGCGTCGCGCCTGAAACATTGCTCAGGCTCAACTGGAAAGTCTCCGCGCCCTCGTCGTGCCCGTCGTCGATGATCGGCACGGTGACGGTCTTGGTCGTCTCGCCGGAGTTGAATTGCAGCGTGCCGACGGTAGTGGAGAAGTCGCAGCGCGCAAACGCGCCGCCTGAATGATTCCCCGTGTCGGCGCAACTGAGGGTGAAAGCGTCGCTGTCGGCTGTCCGGTAAGCAACCGTGGCCGTGCCCGACGTGTCGCCGGTGCGCGTGACGTTGAAAGTCGCGCGCCCGTCGCCTTCGTTATACTGCAAGGACGCCTGGTCGAATTGCAGCGTCGAGACGGGGGCGGGCGTGCTGGCGCAGCCGTTCAGCAGGACGGAGAGGTTTTGTGTTGTCAGGTTGGCGACCACGAGATCGCTTCTCGCGTCGCCGTTGAAGTCGCTGGCGATCACGGCGATTGCCCCACGGCCTACGGGGAAATTTGTCGGCAGCGTGAAATGGCCTGCGCCCGTGCCGAAGAGAACCGAGACATCTCCGGGGGTCGAGTCGCTCGATTGGAAGTTGGCGGTCGCCACGTCGAGCCGCCCGTCGCTGTTGAAGTCGGCCACGGTGATCGACTCCGGGCGCACGCCTGTGATGAAATTCCTCGCCGCGACGAAATTGCCCGCCCCGTCCGCCAGCAGGAGCGAGATGTTGTTGTCCTCGATGTTCGCCACGACGAGATCGGGTCTGCCGTCGCCGTTGAAATCGCCTGCCGCGATGCCGCGCGGCCTCGCGCCCACGGGCAAGGTCAACATTCCGCCGAACGATCCCGTCCCGTTGCCTAACAACACCGCGACGTTGTTCGAGTTCTTGTTGGAGACGGCCACGTCGGGCTTGCCGTCGGCGTTGAAGTCACCCACCACCGCCCCCAGAGGGTTGTTGTACACGGCTGAAAAAAGACCCGGCGGGGTGAAACCGCCCTGCCCGTCGCCGAGGTAAACGCCGACTCCCCCGGTGTCGTCGCTCAACACGACGAGGTCGGGTTTGCCGTCGAGATTCAAATCGACAACGACGACGACGTAGGACTGTGAGCCTAAGTTGACCTGTGTCGCGGGGGCAAAGCCGCCCGCGCCGTCGCCGAGCAGGATCGCGATAGCGCCGACCGCCCCTGACACCGCGCTTCTCGACACGGCGAGGTCAGTCTTGCCGTCGAGGTTGAAATCGCCGAGCGCCATCGAGCGCGGCTCCGGTCCGACGGGGAAACTCGCCGCCGCGCCGAACGCGCCCGCGCCGTCGCCGAGTCGCACCTTGACGCTGCCGGAAACTACATCCGCCGCCGCCAGATCGGGCTTGCCGTCGCGGTTGAAGTCGGCTGAGATGAGAGCCACCGGCGAGGGAGAATCCACGTTTGCCGCCGCCGTGAAGGTCGGGTTGGGGCAAGCGGCGTCGTCCTCAAGGATCGTGCCCGCGCCCTGTGCGTCCGCGATGGTCGCGTTGGTTGCGCCCGAGAGGTTGACGAAGAAACTCTCGTTGACCTCCGAGAGCGTGTCGCCGTTAACGGAAACGGCAACTGTTTTAGTCGTCTCGCCGGGCGCGAACGTCAGGCCGCCGCTCGCGCTCGCGTAATCCGCACCCGCTATCGCCGAGAAATCGGCGGTCGCGTAGTTTACCGCCACCGTGAACCCGCTCGGGCTTGAAAGCGTGACATTGAAGGTCGCATCGTGCGCGCCCGCGTTGCCCTCGGTGAGCGACGCGTCGCTGACGGAGAGAGTTGGCACGGGGTCGTCGTTGCCGATGGTCAACGTGGCGGCGGCGGGGCTGCCGAGTACGGCGTCGCCTATCACACCGCTCAAGCTCAAATTGATCGTCTCGTGGGGTTCGTTCAAGCTATCGTTGACGACGGGCACGGTGAAGGACTTGCTCGTCTCGCCCGGCGCGAAACTGAGCGTGCCGGAGACGCTCGTGTAATCGGCGGGAGCGGTCGCCGTGCCGTTGGTCGTCGCATAGTTGACGGTCGCCGTTCCGGCGAGTGCTCCGTCGCGCACGACGTTGATCGTGGCGATGGACTCCGGGGCGGATTCGAGATGGAAGATTTGGCTCGTACTGAATTTGATGCTCGTGGGAGCAGGCGTCGCTCCGCAATCGTTGAGCATGACCGAAATCCTGCGGCTTGCCTCGTGTCCGAAGACGAGATCGCTCCTGCCGTCGCCGTTCAAGTCGGTGACGGCGACGGACTTCGGATCGCTCCCGCCCGTCTGGCGGCTGACCGCCGGAGTGAAATTGCCCGCGCCGTCTCCCGTCAAGAATAGCGCGTTGCCCTCGCCGCTGTTCACCACGACGAGATCGACTTTCGCATCGCCGTTAAAATCGGCGGCGGCAATACCGCCGGGTAGCGTGCCGCCGGAGGAAAGATTCGTCGCCGCGCCGAACGCTCCCGCGCCTGTGCCGGGCAAGATCGAAATATTGTTCGAGCCGTTGTTTGCCACGGCCAGATCAATTCGGCCATCGCCGTTAAAGTCGCCGGTCGCTATCGAAGCGGGATTTGTGCCGACCGCATAAGGGGCGGGCGTGCCGAATCCGCCCGCGCCGTCGCCGAGCAGGATCGCCACGTTGCCGGGCGAGGAGGTCGAGTTCGCCACCGCGAGATCGAGTTTGCCGTCGCCGTCGAAATCCCCGACCTTGACGTAGACCGGCTGCGCCCCGCCGCTATTAAATGTTCTCTTGTTGTTGAAAGTGCCGTCTCCCACACCGAGCGCGACGTATACGGCATTGAAGGTGCGGTCAGTCACCACCACATCCATTTTTCCGTCGGCATTAAAGTCGGCGGCGGCCACGGAGGTTGTGATCGAATCTCCGCTCGCACCGGGCCATGCGATATTAAGGTTGTCATTACAACAACTGGCGACATCAAAATCCACAGACGCATTCCCGCGAAAGCTCTCGCCATTGGCCGTCACAAGATCGAGCGCGCCGTTACCGTTAAAATCTCCTGCGGCGACCGACATGATCGAGCTTCCGACGTTGACCGTAGAACCTCTCGTCGGGAAAAAGCCGCTGCCGTCTCCGATAAATATGCTGTAGCCGCCGCCGAACGTGTTATTACCGGCGATCACATCCGGTATCCCATCGCCCGTGAAATCGGCAACCACAATCGCGCGCGCGAAACCTGAGTTGAACAACGTCGGCGCGCTAAAGTTAGGCACGCTACAGACACCGTCTGCATAGGCCGACGCCGTATTGCCGCCGAATAGACAAAGGCAAATCAACAAGCAGGCGGACAGATATTTGAAGCGAGTTCCAGACGTAAGTGCGGTGTGAGCCATAGTGTGTGTAAACATATTTTCAGGGTAAGGCGAGGAGAATTTTCCCGTCTCTCGCACGAAACAAATTGATTGTGGGAATTTGTTTTGGCGGGAACTGCGAGGGAATGGCAGAAACCGGCAAAAACAAGACGGAGCGCGCAGCCGGAATAACGCGGCTGGTCACATACTATTTCGACGCATATATTGATGTCCGGCAATCACATTGGTTGCCTGAATGACGGTAAATTCTACCTCTAAACCGCTAAGTTTCCTGCAACATAGCGTCACAGGTTGCGCTTGTGAGGGGCGGCTTGATCGAAGGATGAAGCGGGCTGTTCGTCGTCCGGGCGTTCCTGATATGCCCCAGCGTGGAATCCGTCGTTCCCGCCTCCGACTGCTCGCGGATAAACTGACGGACGAGGTGAAAAGAGTACAGCCGGATTCGAGATGGCGATGAACTGGCAAAGATAACCCCGCCTGAACACCCGCCGTCTTAACGCTTCCGCGCCGTCGCATCTTCAACCTCCGGCTTGCCCGTCGTCTCGACGCTGTTGAGGCCGAACGACCTGTTGAGACTGAGCACTTCGCGCTCCGCCTGTGGGACGAGGCGACACGCTCTACGCCGCATGACGTATTCCGAGAGCGGGTTTGCCAGTAGATAGCGCAAGGCGGCAAGAGGCGCGAGCGCGGCGGGCACATAGACCTTGCGCTTGCGTCGCCCAATCGCTTTGACAAAGGCAGCGGCGCAAGTCTTCACCGGAATAATCGAGCCGAACGGCCACGGGAGCAAAGCGAGCATCTCGTCGAAACTCGACAGGTCGTGTCGCACGTCGCGCACCATGTCTGTGTCAATCCACGACGGGTGAGCGATGCCGACGCCGATGCCCTTGTGCGCCACTTCAAGGCGCAGCACGTTGCCGAACTGCTCGACCCCGCTCTTCGCCGCCGCGTAGGTCGAGATGCCCGGCAGCGGCGCGAGCGCGGCAGCCGAAGAAACCAGCAGATAGTAACCGCGCGCGCTTGTCACATGCGGCAGGGTGGCGCTGACGGTGCGCACGACTCCGATCAGGTTCACTTCGATGGTTCGCACGAGCGCGTCCACTGCGCCGACCGCGACCGTGCTATTGCTGGCGATGCCCGCGTTGGCGACCACCACGTCGATGCCGCCGAGCGTCCGTGCCGTACCTTCGACAGCGCGTTCGAGTGCCGCCTGATCCGTTACGTCGCACTCGAACCAGACGTGCCCGTCGCCCAGTTCCCGCGCCAGCGCGGCCAGCCGATCCGGCTCCAATCCCACCAGCGACAGACGCGCGCCGCGCGCCGCGAGCATGCGCGCCAACTCCGCGCCGATGCCGCGCGCCGGTCCTGTAATGAGCACGACCTTGCCGGAAATGCCGTCTGTCACGGGGCAGATTCCTCCTGATAAAATGGGGGCTTGTCGCCGTTAATAACTTGCCGGGTCAAGCAGTGACGGCTCGCGCCATCTTAATCGTCGGGCGAGGCGCGGCGCGCAAGTGTCGTTCATGTCGAAGCCGTCGTCGGCTGCAAGACGGCTGCGGGCTGCTGTGTGCCGGGTGGAAAACTCAACACATACTCGTCCGGGTTCAGGCGAGCGACACGACGGCGAAATCGCCAACTGAAATCAGGCCAGAGCGTGGAGTTGCGCCCCGTCGAGTCGAGATACCAACTCACGCAACGACCGGCGATCCACACCGTCCCCTCCATTCTCTTCCGCACTTCGGCAACGAAAGCTGCCTGTGCTTCGGGTCGCGGCTCGATGGCGCTCGCACCGTGCCTGCGCATGTGGCCGAGTGCGGCGAGTAGATGTTCGATCTGCGCCTCGATCATGTAGACGACCGAGTTGTGGCCCAGTCCTGTGTTGGGGCCGAGCAGGATGAACAGGTTGGGGAATCCTGCCACCGTCGTCCCGGCGTGCGCCTGCGGGCTTCCGTTCCAAACCCCGGACAGTGTTTGCCCGTCGCGCCCACGAATGTGCTTGGCGAGCGGCGGGTCGGTTACCTGAAAGCCCGTGCCTAAGATGATTGCGTCAACGGCGCGCTCGACGCCGGAACGGTCCACGATTGAATGCCGTCGCACCTCTGCGATCCCTTCGGTCACGACCTCGACATTGGGACGTATGAGCGACGGCAAGTAGTCGTTCGAGATGAGTATGCGCTTGCAGCCGATACTATAGTCGGGCGAAAGTTTCGCGCGAAGTTTCGCATCGGGTATCGAGCGTTCGAGATGGCGACGCGCCAACCGTTCGACCTGACCCGCCAGCCAGAGGTGACGAAACGGAAACAGGAACAACTCTCGGTAAAGGTAGATCGAGGCGCGTGCAACGCGCTGCGCGGCGGGGACGCGGCGGAACAGACGGTGCTCAAGCTCGCTCAACGTGCGGTCGTGGCGCGGAATGATCCACGGCGGCGTGCGCTGGAACACGTGCAGCCTCGCGACCTTCGGTTGAATCTGCGGAACAAACTGAATGGCCGACGCGCCCGTGCCGACGACGGCCACACGGCGATCAGTCAGGTCGTATTCATGATCCCAACGCGCGGAGTGGAACGCCTTGCCCTGAAACGTCTCCAGTCCGGGAAGCTTTGGCACACCCGGCGCGCTGAGCGCTCCCGAGGCCAACACCAGTACCGGGGCTGTGTAGCTCCCCTGCGAAGTCTCGATGCGCCAGTGTTGCGCGGCTTCGTCCCAGACGCTTTCTCGTACCTCGTGTTGGAAGCGTATGTGCGGCAGCACGCCGAAGTCGCGCGCGCACCGCTTCAGGTACGACCAGATTTCAGGTTGCGGAGAGAAACTGCGCGTCCAATCCGGATTCGGCGCGAAGGAGAACGAATAGAGGTGCGATTCCACGTCGCAGGCGCAGCCCGGATAAGTGTTATCACGCCACGTCCCGCCAACGTCGCCCGCGCGCTCGAAGATAATAAAGTTCTCGATGCCCGCTTGCTTCAGGCGTATGGCCGCGCCCAGACCGCCGAAGCCGCTGCCGATAATCGCGACGCGCGCATCGAAGTCGTTATCCCCGGATTTTACCTTGTCACCTTTTTGAAACACGGCGTGCGATATTAACTGCGCGGGTAGAGTAGTTAAAGCAGGTGTTTTCGGTAGCGTCGCAAAAGTCTCTTTCAGCCTCAATATTTTCTGGCAGCACTACCTATCACGAGCGCAAAAGCGATGACGGCGATCACAAGGCACAACGGAGAAAACAGCCACGTGTCCCAGTAAGCGAACGGGGTGTCGCTCGCCCGCTTGAAGAATCCGACCAGTTTGAAATCTCCGACCGCCCTCAGTAAAAAGATGACGGCGATGCCGCAAGTGCCCCAACGAAACACCCATCTCGGAATTGCTCCACCGAGCAGACCGAGATGCCCCAGTATGGTGAACATCGCAACGAGCAAGGCTGTCGCGACCAGCACGGTTCCGAGCGGCGACGGGTTAAAGACTCGCTTAACCCCGACGGTAGGCACGGCCACTCCGATGCCGAACTTCCCGCCCGCCGCCCAATATAAATGAAGGAGGCTCAACACACCGAACGTCACTGCGATGAAGATACCTAAAACACGAGTCATTGTGATTTCGCCTCACGATAAAAATCGTATGCGTCGTTATTTGCCGACGCGTTCAGCCAGCGCCGCCCCTTTCGGGTCGCGGTGGTCGTAGCTTAAGAGTCCACCCGTACATTCCGCCCCCGTCGCTCAAGCACAGCTTGACGAAAATTGTTGACACGAAGTTTCTGCCGGCGGTGTTTTAATCCTTGAGAGGTCGAAAACTCTAAAGCCTGTTTCTCTATGCTAAGCTATGTCGTTACTGCATGAACATACTGTCACAAAACATAACCGCCCGGTATTCCCTGAGTGAAAAACTTTAATTCCGTTAATCTAAAGATATGCTTAAAAACTTAGAACCCGGTTGCTCTAACGGAAAGGTTTTAAAGAGCTTCGATACGGCGGGCTTTATCATGTCCGAGATCGCCTATTCGGCAAGGGGCAGGCTCTCGGAGCATTCCCATGAGAACGCGCATTTTTGTTTTGTCCTTCAAGGCACTTATATCGAATCCGACAACAAACAAGAAGTGCAATGCAAGCCGCTCACCTTAACCTTCCGACCGCCGGGAGAGCTTCATAAAGATAAATTTCATAATCAGGAGGTCAGAGTTTTCACTATCGAAATCCCCCCGCGATGGATCGACAGGCTTGAGCAGGATTCAATATATTTAGGTCGTTCGATCAATTTTCAGGGCGGCTTGATCACACGACTTTCCGACCGCATCGTTAAAGAGGTTCGTCGAATGGACACTGCCGCCAGTTTAATAATCGAAGGTTTGACGCTCGAAATAATGGCTGAAACCGCCCGGCACTCCGCACAACATGTCGAACGAACAATTCCCCACTGGCTCAAACGTGCGAAGGATTTACTCCATGCGCGCTTCGCTGAAAATTTAACGCTCGAACAAATTGCTTCCGAAGTTGGCGTCCATCCGATCCACCTCGCGAGTGTGTTCCGGCAAAAGTATCATTGCACTGTGGGTGAATATATTCGCGGGCTGCGGATTGAATACGCCCGTCACGAAATAGAGAAAGGTGAAATGCCGCTGGCGATGATCGCTTTAGAAGCAGGCTTTGCGAATCAAGGTCATTTCTCCACCACTTTTAAACGTCTCACCGGCTTCACGCCCGTCTCATATCGAAATTCTTTCCGCCAATCTTAATTAAAGATAAAAAGTCTTAAGTTCTCGTAAGACAAGCATCCCGAAGCGATTCAGAATGCGGAGCAGGCGTGTCTGTCCTTCACTGACTAGTTGTAGTTTGCTCTCGAAAAGGAAATCGTATGAGACTCATAAGAAATATTTTCAACTGCTGCGTAGCGTCTCTGCTGCTGTTTCTCTTTGCCGCGACGGGACACGCAGAGATTATCGCGATCAAAGCCGGAAAACTGGTTGACCCCGACACGGGCACGACCGCCGTGAACCAGATTATTCTGGTCGAAGATAGGGTTATTAAAGCGATAGGCGGTAACGTCACGATTCCCGCGGGCGCAACTGTCATCGACCTTTCAAAGTATACGGTCATACCCGGTCTGTTCGATGCACATTCACATCTCTGCTTCAACGTCGGGGCAGGGCAGGACCAACTCTCCAACACAATATCGAGTCCCACCGCTTACCGTGCCATTCAAGGAGTGGCGAACGCGCGCGTCATGCTCGACGCCGGTTTCACGACCGTCCGCGACGTTGGGAATAACGGGAATTATGCCGATACGGCTTTGAGAGTGGCGATAGACAGGGACATCGTGCCGGGGCCGACGATGATTAATTCCGGGCGAATTATTGCGCCTTTCGGCGGGCAATTCCGCATTAACCCGGAACGGCGCGGGCTGTCGGAACCCGAATATTTTTTCGCCGACACAAGGGATGAACTCAGGAAAGCCATCCGCGAGAACATCCACTACGGGGCGAGAGTTATCAAAATAGTCGTTGACGACCAACCATATATTTATTCGGTTGACGACATAAAATTTGTTGTCGAGGAAGCCCGCAACGCCGGGTTAAAAGTTGCCGCTCACTGCGGAACCGAACGCGGCGCGCGCAACGCTGCCGAGGCCGGGGTCGCTTCAATCGAACACGGGATTCAGATGTCGGACGAAACGTTGCAGTTAGCCAAGCGAAACAACGTAGTGCTCGTCGGCACTGAGTTTACGGTCAAACTATCCGAGTATTTAGGCTTGCCTCCCGCGCAGGCCAGAGAGTTTCACGCAAATTACGTTGACCGCTTAAAACGTGCGTACAAAATAGGCGTGCCGATGGTTTTCGGCTCGGACGCATTCTTCGACGTGAAAGAAAATCGTGCGGAGCAAACGCTTTCCATTATCGATAGTTTCGTCGAAGCCGGGGTTGCGAATAAAGACCTTCTGCGTTATATGACGACCGATGCGGCACGCTTACTCGGAGTTGAAACACGGCGCGGAGCAATCAAGGCAGGCTTAAGAGCCGACATTATTGCTACGCCGGAAAACCCGCTGGATAATATTCTGACGCTCAAAAAAGTCTCTTTTGTCATGAAGAACGGCAAGGTGTTCAGAAAGCCTGTTTAGTCGCCGATTCTTCAAAGGGGCGCGCGCTGTCGCAAACGCGCGCGCCCCGCCGCCTACGACTTCTTATCTGCAATCTTCCGGCGCAGAACGTCGAGCGACTTCTTCACCACGGCGCGCGGCACGCCGAGTTGGCGCGTCAACTTCTTAATCTCTTCCGTGTTCAAATAGGCCAACTCCACATCGGATGCGAGGTCTTGATCCGCAGACGCACCCCGGCTGACAGAGCCGGCCTCGGACGGGGACGCGTTTAGATCGTAAGCGACGGATGCGGGCGGCGAATCGCCACGGCGTCTGCGCCTCGTCGCCTTGAGTTGCAACATGACGGCCTCTTCGAGGTCGCTCAGTTCGTCTGGGTATTCCGCCGACTCCGACCCCTCACCGGCCTCCGGGGTAAGCCACGTGAGCCAGAACGAGTTGCACCACCACGACTGCGCCACCTCAGACAGCAGGGAGTTTTCGGGGACGAGTTCCGGGTTGTCGGCGGTCGCTTCACAGATGAGCGACCAACTCCGCTGCAACATGGGCGGGGTGTTAAAGCTGTATTTGGTCGGGGTTTCTATGAACGCGGCGATGGCTTCGACATCCGGATGTTCGCGCCCCACCAACCTGCGCAGGTTTTTGACGACCTCGCGGAGCAGTTCATCGTCCGCCTTCTCTTTCTCCAATCTCTTTTTGTCCGGCTTCTCTTTGCGCGACTTTCTTTCGAGGAGAATCAGGTGCGCGCCAAAGATGCCGAGCATGGGGTTCTCGCTTTTGTACCTGAGCATCGAGCGCAACTCATCCGAGAGAATCTTGCGCTGGTTGAGAAGTGCGAGCCGCGCTAACTCCACTTGCCGCAGGACGCGCTTCCCGGAGTCGAAGCCGGGCGGCGACGATAACCGGGGTGACCGGGGCGGCTGCGGCAGGTGGTCGATGTAACCCGGCCCGTTCATCAGCACGGACGCCCCCGACAGGTCAGCCCGTATATCGCTGACGCCGCGACGCGCGGCCTCGTGCGTATCTTGACCGTAGTCGCGCTGGAGAAGAAAGATTTGAGTCTGCCAATACGGAGAAGCCACGACGGTCTGTTCCAGCGTCCGCCCGAGCGACGGGACTTTGAGTTGGAGGCGATAGATGCCGGGGCGAACGCTGACGTTGCAGGCCGCCCACGGTTCCCACCCGAGGTTTTTCGCCGCCTTCTGTTCAAAGTCCACCACCGTCTCGCCCGAGTCGTTCAGCAGTTTGAGTCCCCGCGCCGGGTGCGGGCGCGCATGCGTCGCGGAGTCTGTCCGCGTCTTCTCGCTCCAGCCGCGCGCGCAGACAAAAATCCAACTCCCGACCCCCGCCTGAACGTGGACGAGGCGGCTGTGCTGTACGGCTGCCTTGACGTGAAAGGCGTGCGTCTTGTCCGTATCATCGAGCGGCGCGGGAGTGGAAAAGGGCAGGGGCGAAAACTCCTTCCGCACCGACTTGCTGCCGGGACGCAGCACAACGTGCTCCTCGTGCGTTTTGGCTCCGGCGACCACCTTGATCTTGTAGATGCCGGGGGCGAGCGCGAAGGCTTGATGCGGACCAATCCCGCGACCGACGAGGTTGAACTGGCCGTCTATGACGAATATCTCCGCCGAGTCGCCGCCGGTATTCACGTCGAGCGTTACCTTCTCGGCTTCCACCGGGTCGCTTTCGTTAGAAGTGGACATTCTCTTCTCCTAATCCGGTCACTTCAAAGTTTTGTTCCAGATCATCCGCCGCGATCTGGGCGAGATACAGACCTCGCGGGAGGGACAGCCGGGTCAGGGGCGACTCGGCG
>Ga0307513_10002202_pt1 | contig 27228 bp, 41 predicted proteins | sample 15_EM_MG_FD_202174 | JGI IMG/M metagenome (GOLD analysis project Ga0307513, IMG submission 202174) | Populus trichocarpa ectomycorrhiza microbial communities from riparian zone in the Pacific Northwest, United States - 15_EM | ecosystem: Host-associated > Plants > Roots > Unclassified | place...
TGAGTCATTTGGCTGTGTTAGATCTCGTTAATCCGACAAGCTAAACCTATCTTGGGCTGATGTCGCCATTTGCTGGGGTATACGTGACAGACCGGAGATGGTGGATTTCACGAGATTTTACGGTACTCGAGTAGTGGATAGAAAGTTTTTATTGTTAGAGTTAGCTTGAGGAAAAAGTGTCCAGCAAACATATCGCAAAAGTTCTTCACCTGGTGTAACACCGGGTGTAGTCCTATTCCAGCAGTTCCAGGACGGTATGCATCAAAGCCTCCTGATTAGTCTACCGGCAGACTCATGGGGCGTGGCCCTAAAAATGCCAATAAGCGAGCAGAGCCGCGGAGAGGACCAAACGCACCGAACGCCATCCAACACCAAACAAGTTAGTATACCGGTAATTTATTGATCCTACGGTACGGTACTCGAACACCCAACACCGAACTTTATCAGAACACGGGCCAATGGTTGGCCCTCATCCCCCATGTCCATCTGATACCCTGGGACAATCCTCAACCCAACGACGTTTGGTTGAAGGAATATGCCGAAAATTCTCGGACGGTATGATTCTTCCAGAGTCACCAGTCTGAGATGCCCCTGGAGATGGATGCCTCTTGGAGACCAGGTGTCAGTCTGTGGTGACGGGGTGTCCGAAGGCACCCACGCTCGTGGTCTCTATTTGGCAACCAGGATCCAGTACTCGAGTAGGGAGCAGTGCAGGAGATTTCTTGCTTTTTACAGCAACAGACCCCAAGTTCGAATCTAAGACAGGGGTGGAAGTCCAATTGTGTGTACCCGGGCATATGGCTATCAACTTAATGATCCCTACGATCATTATTTTTTCCTTTTTCGTTTTCTCCTGCCTTGCTCTTGGAAGAGTACGCAAAGTCTTTCTGCGACCCAAATATCGTACTGCCCCGCTTTAGCTTCTATCAAATTTCGAAGTGCAATGTGAGCTCCTTTCGCTCATAATTTCGAAGGTTTCCCGCTCCCTACCAGCATGAGACATTGGCTCTACCACCCTACTGATCGAAGGGGCAATCCGGACTATGATGCTGGGAGAGGTACAGTGTTTGCAGACAGAGGGATTTGTACGTTATGTGAAGAGTTCCCCCACTATGGAAATCCCGATGAAGCGCGAAGCACAGCGAGAGAGAGGGATATTTGGAAACTTCATTTGTGCCTATGCATCGATATATTGACCTGTACCCTTTAATTCAAAATTCGACCTTCCAGCTCCAAGTGCGCGAAATAGAGTCTAGTGGGCGCCCAGACCGAGGAAGGAGCGCCATCTTGTAGAGTTTTTAAGAAGGCATCCGTACCATTGTACTGATAGCCAAAAGTGATCGAATACTGTAGTTTGATGCGTGATATATGCAGCCCATCGAGCAGAAGCGTGACCCAGCTGATGTTGCACGTTCCCGCCAATACTCCGGATGGAGGGCACTGGCGAACGTGAAGCAAGGGGAAAGTGATACGGTGTTATTATCACCCGAGTACCTATCCTTCGCCATTGCGCTCGATCGATTGAAGGTGTTTTCCGTTAGCTATGGCAATAGCTGCAGGGGGGGGACCTAACTGTATTTCAACGTTGTCCTTGAAGGCTTTGCAGCAGGGCAAGCAAGAATAGGATGATATCGGCCAGATGTGGTGATTCAGCATTGCTTTTTCTCCCTTTCTTTTTTTTAGCAAATGGTGCAATAATCCCCACCAACAGCCCAGGTCCAGAGTCTTCTCATCATTTCCGCCTTTTCCCTCCAGATTATCCAAGCCACCAAGGACCACTGCAGAACATAGGCAGCCCAGAGCTTGAACTCTAAACAGCGGATAAGCTGTAGTACGGTACTCGTATCAAGTGATCACTCATATTCCTGAAAGTCAGACGGGCATTGCCCGTTGTAGTGCTTGCTGTTTCAGGCGCGACGGTGCGGGAGGGCGGAGGATGGAGAGCATGTCAAGGCCATTTTGACACGGCAGCCTCAATCGATTACTGTATATTGAACTGCAAAGTCCTCGGGCCAATTCTCCAGCGCAACCGAAGGATATTTCGGTGAGAAAGAGGTATGATACCGGTCCGAGAGCCCTACTCGCCAATTCGAAAAGTACCCGGAAGTGGAGGCGCCAAGGTCATCGAATTTGGCCCTAGACCAGTTGTTGGCGCTATTAGGTTCGGATACTTCATGAATTGGTGAGTCTCGGTTGAGGCAACAATCACCCTTGGTTTGCCTTGAGCTTCACTGTAAGTCTCCCGGTTTTCGACTACAGTTTGCTACAATTTACCCAGAGATAAGCCAAAAGGGACGGTTGCCCAACCCAAGGCTCCACCTGTCCCCAGGTCAGAAGTTCCCGAAAAGGTGTTCCGTCCCTGTTACAACCTTGCCCAGGGGCTTTACCACCCGTTACGCAGCCCGCTATTTTGGGTTTCTAGTAGCTGCACTCGATCCCGAGCCAACTAATCTGACCACTAGACGGTGAAGGGTCTCCTTAGGGGGATAGATCCCTGGGAAGGAGAATAAGGGTGGTAGAGAAGACGATAAAGTTGGTGGAGGCACGGCGGGCTACAGTACTAGTACTCGTACAGTCTACATATCTAGCAAGAGTGTCGCCTGGTAGGATCGGACCCAGGGCAACCGTAACAAACTGGTGCCTCTCCATGGTAGTTAGGCACATCTGCAGTGCTATCTCCTAAACTGCTGAGACATTCAGCCCGGCTTCGAATGTCGAACTATTGGATACTGTAAGTTGATAAGAGCGGAGGTAACACTACTTCTCCTTTTTTCCTCGGCACTTGGCGTTATGGGGACTTCTGGTCTTGAAACGGATATTAGAGCTCTGCATGGAGACCCTCGGTTTGGCGAGGCATTCGAGCAGAGGACCGCAGCTCTCATACAGTTTTTACCGGTACTCGAGTATATCTACAGCATTCAAGCATCCTGTTTGTACTCGCACAGGATTCGGCAAGCAGTTGTTGAACAGTTATTTAAGGTTAACCAGCTAAATATATCCCTGTCCACTTGGATTAATTGTTCCCTACCCTTGCACTGGAGGTCAGGCATAGATTTCGATTCCAGTACTCGAGCACAGTACTAGTAGATTACAACCCTCTTTGGAAGTTTGGCGGAGAGACATTATGCAGAAGGTTGTACGTGTAGTAACGTATCAGATGTCAGGAAGGGCGGAAACGGCTTGATTCAAGCCACAGAAATTCAGATGAACTCGATATATCCTACAGGACCATAAAGGCCTAAAAAGAAGTGTAGTGGACGAGGAAAAGCAGTCGGGTGAGTGCTCGAGTCGTTGAGTATTTATCGGGGGCGAGTATCATCCAGGCGGACACCAATTGGCCATTTATTCACCTCTAATATCTGCAGGCACGGGAAGGATGTCGGAACTCCAAACTGGTTCCGTTCGAGTGGTAACGGTACCGGGGACATCGCTTAAAAAAGGCTCGCTCAATGGACAATCGCTGCGGTTGATCCCAAATGGTCGGATAGTTATGATACCGTACCATACCAACCTCATTCTGCTCTATTCGAGTACAAGTGCTGGCGATAAAGTTAGTGGACGGTTGGTTTAGGTTAACCAGCAAAATAATCCCTGCGTTGTTTAAACCTTCGGTGACCTGTCACATTTCACGGTTCTGCCTATCACGGTCCTTGATTCATACCTCACGGTAGCTTCAAGTCTCTAATCTCAGGCCTTCTACCTGATTTTAGTTCGTTCGTCGGGAGATCAGTTTATCTCCTGTCTGAATCTTTCCGGTTGCTTTATCTTCCTGTTCTCTTTGACTGCCTTTGCTGTCGTTTGGATATGGTTGGACGAACTCCCGGACCCTCGGTGGCTTCCGCTTTGCGGTCTTCCGTGTCGCTTTCTCGTGCTGTTGAGAAGTCCTTTGCCCTCGAGGCCGAAGTTTCTCGCTTACGGCACCATGTTTCCGTTCTCTCTCGCCGCCTCTGTTTGAAGGATCGGGAGATTGATTCCTTGCGGGCTATTCCGCTGGCCACTTGTGGCCCTTGCTCTACACGGTCTGACACCCGGTCTGGTGTTCCTGAGTCCCTTACCGGACTTTTTGTTGGGGGTGGTGATGTGGCCTCTCCTTGCGGGGAGGAGGTGGCTGAGGTGGTGGTGAGGCTGCCATCTGTGGCGTCTTTGGTTGTGGCTGGTGGTGTGGCTCGGGTGGCTGTGGCACACTCTAGCGATGAGGATGTGGTGCTTGGGGGGGTGATTGTGGCTGGCGGGGCCTCGGGTAAGGCTCGGAAGCGTCGGTCGGGCAGGAAGCGTAAGGGGTTGGGGACGCCTGCTGTGGTTGTGGAGGTGGGGCCTGATGTGGTGCCTGGTGGGTCGGTTGTTGACCCTGTGGTTGGGGACGTGGTACCTGATATGGTGCCTGGTGGGTCGGTTGTTGACCCTGTGGTTGGGGACGGGCCGGTGGTTGTGCCGGCACATTTTTGTCCGGAGGGGACCCTTTATGGGGGGACGCGCTTGGTTTGGCGCTGCCCGTGTGGTGGTCGGTTTACCTCCTTCCTTTCTGATGAGTCGGTTTGGGAGGGGTTACAGACTCATGTGGATGTTGGTTGTGCTGTGGAGGAGTCGGTGTGTGGGGATGATGAGGTACCGCCGTTTGGTACTTGGCTTGCGCCTGGGTGTGGGCTTTGTTTGGGGGACGGTTAATTTGTTTTGGTATTCTTTTGTGGTGGAGGGTTGCGCGGGCTTTGGCCGAGTTGTGATTTTGTGGTTGTTTTATTTGTTGTTTTGGTGAGGGCTGTCGGGAGTTTGACATGCCGTAACTCAATGCCGATTCGGCGCGGGTTTAGCATTAGCTAAGTTGTAGTAATGCAATACTGATAACCCTGTCTTGCACGAAAACATCTCCAATGGCACTTGTAACCAAGCAACCGATCACTTATTGCACGGTGACCCTCGAATCCAGAGCAGCGCCAACTTGTTGTCGTAGTTAACCGAATGTGTGTCCGCCTGATTCAGAGTGGTGCTGGCGGACCCACCTTTTTTTTTTTTGCTGCCCCCTTTGATTTCCTTCTGTGGGAATCCTTCAACCCTCCAAGCTCCCTTTTTCCCCCAAACAGAAAAACAAAATGCTGACAGATACGAGTACTGGAGTATCGACAATTCCTGTGTGCTGTTCGCACCCACTTAACCCCATCCTTGTTCGACCCCTCACCCTTTTTTTTTCTTTTTCCACATCGCTCCTCTCCCCCGTTTTCCACTGAGCAAAAAGCAACATTACATCAATTTCGCTCTTTTTCGTTAAAATGCATGTGTACCGTGATTGATTTGTCACCGTCTTTTCCTCTCTCTTTTCTTCCCCTTCTCCCATCATGATACGGTAATTCCGGGGAACTTCGAACGAAGGAAAAAGAGCACAGAAGGAAAAAGGAAAGTGAGGGAAGAAAAAAGGAATACCGATGCAACATGAAGGGTGTGAAAAAAAAAGAAAGGAATGGGGTTTGCCCCCCAGAACAGATGCGGTCTCAGATAATAGGAGCGAACTGGTCTGCAAGAACTGGGGTAAGCGCGAATGGCGACCAAAAAATGTCAGCCAACGAGGCCGGTGCTGAGACCACCCAGGCAAAGAAACTGGCACACGACCCCTCTGGCCCTTTGTGCGTGCAACCCAACCAAGAAGAGAAGAAAAATCTTCCTTCTTCTCTATCACCAGAGAAAGGAAAGAAAAAAAAGGAAAAAAACCAGACCCTCCTGCCCTACTTGCTGGTCACTCTAGCGCGAGCTGAGGGCCCGTGGGCAGAAACTCGTCCGGCTTGCGACTTGGCTTGTCTGCACGCTGCTCTTCCCCACAACCGCTACTTACAGCAGCTGCTGGCCCTGCTAAGCTTTCGTCGTCCTCGTCCGCAAGCTTTCTCTCACAGTATCCACTCCCATTCGTACGTTGCAGGCTGTAGTTCATCCCCAATCCCTCCTAAGTCCCGCCAGAAAACAACGAATGTGATAGAGACTTTCGAGAGGTATCAAGAAGGGCTAAAAGGGAAGGGAAAATATCCACCAAAAAAAAAAGGCACCATCGAGGACAACGTGAGAGGAAAGGAAGGAAGGAAGGAAAGAAGAAAAAAAAAGGGCAAAGGGAAAAAGGCTACAAAAAACAAGGAAAAAACAGGAGAGATAACCACGACTACTACTACAACCAAACATCCGCGACTGCCACTGCTGATACCAATCCAATACAATACAATAACTGCAATGGCATCCCCGCCCCCTGCTCCTCCTCCTCCTGACGAAACAATACTGTCAACATCGTCCATCTTCTTTTCGTTTTCACCCGCCCCGCTTCCTGGTATATTCTCCTTTACATCACCACTGCCCGCCGCAACCACAGTATCATCCTCGTATTCATCGTCGTCATATCCTCGAAAACGGGCACGACCACTGGCGGACATCGATGGGCTGGATGGTGACTTTCGTGACTACAACAAGAAACGTCGGCTACGACTGAAACTGATCACTTCGCGACTGAGCGAACCCTTCGCCGTTCCCCCAACAAACATACTCGATCGAGGAAATTGCTCTCGAGTAGCGTTATGGGCAAAGACGAGAGCGGCTTCACGCAACGTCCTGAGAAAGGCAGCCATACTGAACAAAATAAAAAGAGATGCTATGGCTGCGAGGGCTGCTCAGGAACGGCAGGTTGAGATAGCCAGGCAACAATTCAGGTAGAAGAAACCATCCAATATCCCTCCATCCCACATTACTTTACTACTTTGCCTTCTACTTGCTCGCCTTAAGAAAGGAAAGAAAAAGAACCTGACATCATCACACACTCTTTGATTTTTTGAACCTTTTTTATATTCTTTTTTGGATGGACGAGAATATATGAATCTGACATTTGTTGTTTTGTTACGATCCAGAGAAAGGATTGCAGCGGCTGCCCAATCGAGCCCCAAACGAAATCACGTAGCCCAGTTCCACCCGCCGCTAGATCAAGGGGCATATATAGTGAAGCCTCGAAAAGTGAAGGGCTCAAAGAGCTTGCAGCACTTAAAAAAAAGTCATAAATCAGACTTATCGAGTATACCAGACCCCTACGGCATCCCAAAACATCGGCGACCACCAACACCTCCCAGCGAATCGGAATTGGATTGGCAGCGACAAGACATGGGTTTGGGCATATGAATGAATCGGGTATCAAACAAAGAAACATGGAAATCAAAAAAAAAAACCTTGATGAAAAGTTCTGGGAGGGTTTTTGTTAGATGTCTTTTTTTGTATTCTGTTTGTATTCTTCCTTTTTTCTTTTTCTTCGTGGTGTTGATATTTCGAGTGGGGTAACAGGAACTGGTCATTTGGGAGACGCGGAGTAATGGAGCCAACTTTTTTGGAGAAAGCAAAAACTGGTTTTTTTTTGGTTCCTTTCTAATTGCTGTTCAGTCCTTTTCTCTCGCTCGCTTTCCGGATATGTACAACGTTTTTTCTCTCTCTCTCTTCATTGCGCTTTATTGGGAGGGGATTCGTCAAATTCTGTATTCTGTCATTCTTATTTGTTCTCGTCATAACTCTTTCTGGTGGCTTTTGTACTTCATACGGTTTTTTGGGGGGTGAGTTTGTTGGCTCTATCCTTAGCAATGTCGCACATAGCCTGCATGTATTCCAATTTTTTGTATGTTAGTTACCCTCGCAGCAATACCCAGGGAGGTAGGGGGTTGTAGTGATAGTGGGGGATAAGGAGAGAAGGGGATACGGAGATAGGGAAGGGGGCAGCAGTCGATGGGAAGAAGGAAGGGAGGAGGAGGGTGTTAGGAAAGGGCGGAGGGCACTTGGATGGCTTCTTCTTTCTCAGCTTCGAAATCCCACCGAGAGATTCTCTTTTCCATATCTTTAATGATGATTTGCCTGCTACGACCGTTGACAAAGGTGCTTTTACCTCAAGGGTTAGTTTGTGCAAAACCTTTAACTCGTCTTTGGAGTGATCGTCGTAATGACCTGGGTTGAGCAGTTGGGCAGTGACCTACATATATCTCATTCCTATCGATCCGCAGAAACAACCTCACATTAGTCCAAAAACCACAAACTCAGAACTCAAGACTTCTTTCCCCTCCTCTCGCTCGAAACACAAGACGCGAAACGCAAAAACCCACGGCAGTCATCAAACCAGCCATGAATCAAGTGAAAAATAGGATGTAGAAAATCCAAAAGTCAAAAAAGGGCCAAAAATTTCAGGAAAACTCACCAGGAAACTTCCTCTCATACTCCTCATTCAACCTCTTGAGAGCCTCCTCCTCCTCAGCATCGGGCGCCGCAAGGCTAGCCTGCTCCTCCGCCGACGCCTCGCTCTCAATCTTCTTGGCCCCTAGCCCCGGATGCGCCGCGAGTATCTTCAGCAGCCATTCCGTATTCTTGGGCGTCTTGCTCCCATTCAGATCCGCCAGCAACCCATACACAATCCCAACGAGGTCGTCGTAGCTCTCGAATGGTCCGGCAGCGAGGTACTCGAGTGCGAGCGTGTTGAGCGCCGGGCAGGGCTCAAACAGGGCGCTGAGTATCTCTATGTGTTTTCTCGTCGAGAGGGTTGGGACCGTGTGTGCTGGGGGGAGTTTAAAGGGTGTGGGAGACATATGTGCCTTTTTGTTGTTGTTTTTTCTCTATTATTTTTTTCTTTCTATTTTTTTTTTTTTCGCAGGTTGTAATGGGGAATTCGTGTATGTGTAAAATAAAGTTTGGTGGATAGATAGATACGATAGATAGATAGTATTAGGCGATTCAATTAGACTTTTTTTTTGATGATTCTTCTCTCCTTCTGGTGAGGTTTTGTGGGATGTGGCGCAAACAGGGAAGGTGGATTATTGTTGGGGTTGTTGATAGTGAGATGTCGATAGTGAGGGGTGACAGTCGGTAGTCGATAGTGATAGCGGCTTTGGGTATGTAATGGAGTGCTTTTCTGGATGCCTTTTCGTACGGAGGGGGGAGGAAGGCAGTTTACAGTGATGAGTTTTGAGGAGATAATAGATGGATGTGATGGATTGGGGAGAGTTTGATCGGTCTTCCAAGAATACCGTGGAGGTACCTCAGTGGTAATATTCGTGGTGATAGAATAGGGAGAAAACCACACCACACCGCACAGCACAAGAGCACAAGGCCCAGCTCGTAGTCGCCGAATAGGATAACAAGGGAAGGGCTGTTGAGAGGAATTGTTGGGGGAGAGAGCAGGAGCAGGAGCAGGAGCAGGAGTACGGTGGCAGAGAGGTACGGTAGGTAGGTAAAGGTTAGGCTGGCTCGGTAGTGGATAAAATAAACTGGTGTAAGGAGCCACGCTCGCTGTACCCGTAGAGGAGCCCGTTTGCTTTTCTCCGCTCCACGGTACTATCTGCTCGATGCTCTGTTCTGTCTGACCTTCCCTTTTTTTTCCCCCCGTCACTCACTCAATTCCATTCTAACAACATTATTGGTCATTGGCTTTATCTCTGGACCGGGATATATGCCATACAGAGACCGTTAGGGTAGAGGAGGGAGTATTTATTTTGGTTCAAACCAATGAATGGATGAGGTGTACACTTTTTTCCCCTCTGCCCTTTATTTTGCCTTCCAGTCAATGGTTGTTGTTTTCTGGGTGCCGGGATGCAAGGACAGAAGGGGAGACAAACAAGCACCAACGGGGCGGGCCTCGGCTTGTCCCGCCTGACGGAAATAGCCTTCCCACGCGAGAACTCCCTTGCAGATCCGGCTCCGGCCTATCTACCCTGCCCCGCCCCCCCAATCTCATGGCCACACGTTTAAGGAGAATTAAAAAGAAGGGGAGAAAAAAAAAAGTGCCCAGAATCGTGTGTGTGTGTTTAAGGTACACTGCTGTGATAGCGTGGGAGAGGGCAGGTGAGATGCGTGGCACAAACGATGAATTGGGGCGTGGAAGCTCGTCTTGGTTGCTGTGAGGGCGGTGGGTGGTCCGGTCCGGTCCATAATACAGTGCATATGGACTCCGCTAATACCCTCTTTTTCAATGGTATCATACCATATTATTACGGAACAAGTATTCTATATACAGTACACCCACCTCAATACACTTTTAGGATATAACATGCGTCTTCTCCCCAACTGTCTACTGTTGATGACTAGGTGTTTATGACACACTGATATCACTCTTTGGGTTGGAGATTATCCGTTGCTTCAAAGGGGCACCTTAACTCCGGTGACTACTTCGTCTAGAACCCCTTGAACATCAGCGTGCTTCAAATACTTTGCAATTGCGCTTGGTCGGCTTCCCCAGAGTATACTTCGTTCGCCATCGGGGTGTTGGACGAGCTCAATGCGGTGGCTGTAGACTTTATAGACTCCAAGGCTTGCCAGCGATGGGGTCACGAAATCTAGGCTATGTAGCGGTGCAAGGCATCTAATTCGCGTCAACAAATATTTCCCCTAGTCTATAAAGGGTACTCAAGGGCTAACAGGTAAGAGTGCATATGTCGGGATGCCTACCTTACTAGTTCCTCAAAATCCTTCGTTGCTCTTGTAGAGATCCCACCGGCTACCGCTCTATGCATTCTCAGGAAAACGACTAGATCGAACATATACCTCCTGATCTCAACGCCAACTGTCACATCGTCCGCCATCGACTTTATAGTATCGACTATATCTTTGGGAACTAGGATATTTTTTCTGGCCTGTGGGAATCTCGGTCCTCCGAAAGGAGGTGGAGTTGTTGACACCTTTCGGATAACAACAGAGGCCAAGGAGTCGGCATCGGATTGCTCGGGCTCAGCTTCCCGCTCGACCTCCTCTGGGAATCCCTCGTCAGAAGGATGATGATGGGAAATAAAAAAGTGATCACACTATACCACCATAAGCTTCCTCCTTGATTTAACTTTAGATTTGGAAATTACCAAGTGGCTGGAAAGGCTAGACTCGTCATTGGGTTTTCCGAGTAAAGCAATCAGGAGAAATCGATCGGGGGCGTAATGAAAGTTTTTCTTTCTTGTGTAGAATCGCTTGGTTCTGATAAGCTGTTAGACATTAGCTTGTTTCAGTGTCTTATCCTGGCATCTCCGGTTATTTAGCCTACCTCCAATGCTTGAGTCTGGACCTGATCACTTGCGAGATCGAGGTCCTGGGCGATAATAATGTTGGCAAGCTTACGGCTACCACTTGTGCTCTCATCGTGAGTTCCTTGTGATGAGGTTCGTAGAAGGCTTGGGTGGTTTCGGGCGCCAAAGTGGGATTCTCCGGACTAAAAGCTATAAGTTAAAGTAAACGAAAAGTGAAGAGCTGGACTACCTCACGGTTATTCACAGGTGATATGCCATGCGAGGTGGGCGAAAGTCGAATATCATCAAGTAGCAATGGTTCTATAAAATCGTCAAGAGTGGTATCAGAGGTGCACCGAACAACCGCCACCGTAAGTCCAAACACTGCCGGCCCGAGCTGCCAAAACATTAGAGAAGCCCCCCAAGACTTCAAATGAACACTCACTAGCTCAATCTGCTGCCGCAAAAGATCTAAGCACTCTGGCTCTGTCGTGAGAATACAATGCTTTCTAGCAACCAGTGATAACAGCACCGCAAGCTCGACATCATTAAGCTGGTGGACTAAATCCGCAATGTGTTCTCCGTCCATGCATGCCGTTTCGGGGTTATAGTTTGTAAGTGAGGAAGGTGAGAAGCAAGCTCGCGCGTGAAAAACGTCAGGCTCATTGGTAGCTCCCGTGAGGGCAGAAGTGTTGAGGCTCGAAGTTGAATTAGGTCAGCTCACTGAAAATCCGTGGTTACCCGGCTTGGTGATGCAACTTTACGCAACCAGTTGATTCTCATCCCTCTGACACCCCGCCCATCCCCGGTCTCGCAACTGGCATCATGAAGTTGACTAAAACCCCCCAGGAATTTGTCGATGAGTCCCTGCTACTACTAAAAGCTCGGCCTTCAACGGTATGTTTAACTAGGGTTTAATTCGTGGTATGGAACTAATTTTCTTCCAGACTAGAATAACTACTTCGTACCGCGCGGCCCCAACTGGAAAAGGAAAGCTTACTCTTAAAACCTACGATCCTGTTTCCGGTGCTCTTGTGAAGTTTCGGACCTCTAAAATTGCGGTTGTGGGTCGGTTGGTCGCCGGATTGAGTAGGCTTGGAAGGCAGCAGGCTGGAGTTCCAGAGCCTGCAGTTGTGGGTAAGAATATGTTCACTGCCCTCAGGGCCGCCTCTGGGTGGTTATAGTTTGCGCAGTGTGACTGGCGGTTAACGACCTGGGACAGAAACTCCAGTGGCAGAAGCTCCCTCTGCGCCGGGGACAAGCACACCAATTCCTAGACAGACAGCACCGGAGGCTTCAAAGCCAAAGAAGAAGAAGAAGAAGGGAAAGTCATAGCGGCACCGTTTGTTTGGTGGGCTTGGCGTGGAGGTGGTATGCCTACTGTAATATAATGTCATGGAGGCCAGCCTCTCGGAGGTCTTCTATACAAGGGTGTCTCCATTTGGACTTTAAAAACAGCTAGGGTATGATAGAATATGGTAATGAAATAGTCTTACCTCGATTTCCGGAACGTTTGCGATCAATTGGCGAGGGGATGCAAACCTCAGGAAATATCACTCGTATAGAAACTCTTTGCCGCACGGGCACGAGGGGTAAGGGCCTGTTTGGCAAAAACGGGGGGACAAACAACAGTTCCGTTTTGTGATTATTTTACCTATAGGAACTGTTGTTTCAGAATTTTGGAACGGAGGGGAAACGGTCATTTGTATGAGGCAGCGGAACGGAACTGTCGTATCCAAACAGGCTCAAGTAAGTCAGTAGAACTTCCTCTGACTGGCTCTAGGGTCTTCTCGACCACTCAGAGAACTGTGGTTCGAGAGACCCTCAGGCGCACCCTAAGTACTTGTGCTCGTATCGGAATATCAATACTGGGTACTCGAGTATACGAAGCTTGTATGGTACACGTTTCTGGCGGCATTGCCCTGTCTAGTACGCAACGAAAATACCATTTTTCTCACTGAGATGGCATTTTTCTTCTTAATAATATTATGTTTATTGGGCATATAACCTATCTTAATCTTAGGAGATACCCTAACATTTCCATCAAAACTTGAAACTAAGCGTGAAAAAGCTGAGATTCATGCAGTATCACATGACCTGCTTGTTCTAATTAATGTTGCGGGAATGGCGAGGTAGGATAATAGGGTGAGGGTCTAGCCATTGTCCCCTATCGGAGTAATAAGATTAAAGATGGCAGGAACATGGTCGAGAGACTACCGTAGTCAAAGAAGTAAGACTGAGGGGATTACTCGAGTATGTAGTTTCACTTAACGTTCATTATTTCTCACTAGGCTACTCTAGCTTCAATACTAGTTTGACTTCTGGTACTAACCTTTTCCCACCTGTCTTGATGTAGTCCCAAAACATCTGTAACCATATGAGGCGCATTTCTTTCGTCCATTCAACGACCTCTTTAGGCGTTTCTAGTGAATAAATAGCGCCATGTTTGGCATGCCAATTACACCCCTATTTATAAACGGATGAGGAAAAAACCCCCATTTAACTGAGAAAAATAACATTTTTGTTGCGGCGCCGAACAGGGCCCCAATTTTCTTGAAAATGGGTCTTTTTATATGGTTCATGCCAGATATGGCTTTGATCATATATCTGTTGTAAACCCCCCTTCTTCTTCCCATCACAATCTGGGCTCCGGCCATACCAGCTGTTAAAGTTGTCTCTGCCTTTTACCTTATAACATTTTCTCAATGAAGCCCCGGCTGTCGGGGATCCTCGGCATCTTCATATTGGGCCGGCATGCCGCGGCCGCACCGTACAGTGGGACTTCGAATGCTCTGTCAAATGCGACAGCCAGAATTGGCCAGTCTCAATCATTGGGCACGAATCCTCGGGTTATGGTTACTCAGGTTAACACCGCCGAGACAGTGGGAGAGCTCGTACCCGAGCTGGGGGCAAGCACAGCCGGTAGGTCTCAATTGTGGACTGGTCTGCTCTCTCTCTACTCACTCATCCCTGCTCAATAGTAGCAACTTTGGAACTGGAACCTACACTAGAGATGGCAGCGGTTTGTAAGTTTCAATACCCCATCTAAGGACTTATCATCTGCTCACCAGTGTGATCCTCAGCACCAACCCTAGAGTTTGGACCTGTCCTGAAAAGATCCATACCTAGTAAGTTTCCGCCCGGGGTAAGGCACACCCCTTCACTGATTAGTATTCCATAGCAACCTTTGCAATAGAAACCCGGACAATAGCCACAACTGCAACAGCCACTACGCTCGTGGCTACTGACCCATCTTTCCCACCTCACCACTTTTGGGAAGTCGACCACTGGCCATCACCACTGCCCTATATTCATGCGCAGTTAACACCAGGCTCCTTAGGCTCTGGTGATGAGCGGCCCAATGTGGGTGTTCACTGTCTTGAAGAGTTTAGGTATGTATATAGATGGTTTAACGTGACTTGGGTTCCAGCGAAGGGTAATGATAAGATGTGTGGTAAGTTAAAGAGGGAGCTGCAGAAGGAGAATGTGGTAATTTTAGGGTATCGTTGTCAAGAGGTGTCTGGTTGGAGGAACTGGGAGGTCGGAGGAGGGAGGAAGATGGAGGCTACGGGGGGGAGACTGCTTCTCCCTAGGAGAGACCTGGGTGCTATGGTTTGGAAGGCGTTTGGCGATTATAATGTCTGGTATGAGGGGAGGGCTAGGGGGGAAAGGCTGTGTAGGGATAAGAATTGGGGTTCGGAGTACACGGGGGGTAGGCAGTATTAAGAAACTAGGCATGCTGAGCTTTAGACGGGAATCAGGGATGGAAATTGGCGGCATGGGTATTAAGCGATAAAGAGTTGTTTTGTCGGGAGAGGGTGCGAGTGAGTGCACTCGGAATGGATGGTGGCCGGTCTGGTGGCCGCATTTCCCGAGAACAAGAACCAACGTATAAAGGTGGCATCATACGAGCACATAGGGGACTGAATATGGATTTCGGGTACTGGACTCTCCCTCTTACGGTTGGAGGTCCTCTGCCCAATGCATTCAAATCGGTGGTGATGGTGTATTAAGGAGGCATTGAAGAGTGATGATAGAGATAGCTTAGGAAATGGTTACTTGTGGTAACTGCTCTTCTGAAACCATCTCATCTTAGACCGGTGCTTTTTGGTTCTATGTTCGTTGTTGTGCGTGTGTGGTTGTACTTCCCTTGCCTGCTGGAAGGAAGGAGGGTCGGTCCTCAGGCTGAGTAAACACACCATTGTCATAATTAGAACGATAACTCGGTGATTGGTTCTCATACCTGTATCACTCTCAGCTATTTTATTCCAGAGCACTGGTGAGTCTCTAGCCTAGGGGTCGGGTTCTTCGTGGGAGACATAGCTGGACCTCGGAATGGTCGTGCTTGTGGTAGGGGTAGGTTTGTCTGCTTCCACCTGGCCTCATCGGGGAAGTAGACAGGCACTGCACGCATACTCTTGTGCGGTGCGGTGGCGAGCCTGAGGTAAATAGAGATAGGGTCTTTTGCGCTGGGAACTAGCCCTTGGCTGTGGGGGGCTCAATACAGGTGGGCGGGAGACACGAATGTCAGCCCGAGCTCTTGTTGTTATGATACTGGTGGGGGTTTGGCGTTGATTCTTCAACCTCTCCTGGATCCTGGAGCTGGAAATTTGCTAGGGAAATAGACTAATGGGTAACCTGGGTCAGCGGCTTAACTTGATGGGATCTCATCTTGCGGGAGATTTACAGGGAAGCCTTGGGTAGGGTACTGTGCGAGTATAGTACAGTACTGTCTTGTAGTTTGAGATTTGTATTCACGGCCATCGGAAAGGCTGGGTTCGGATGAGATATGGATCAGTGGCCCCTGGACTCTTATTGCAAGTATGATAGCAAGACGGATGACGAGTTTGGAGGAAGTATGATAACTGAGTGCGGTGGTGACGCCACAAGCGAGGTTCAAACAATCCTAGTGGCTTACTAAACTGTGGCTAGGATATCCTGTGGCGCCGTGAGCCAAGGATTATTATTTGATGGCCCACAAGATCGGGTAAGACAGTCTCACTTACAAGCGCTCGGGGTGCTGGACGGGCGCGGAGTGATGCCTTCTATGCGTCACTGTTTTTAGGATTTTGCTTTGAACAGGGCTGGCTGGCAGAGAAAGCGGTGACGTTCATAACTTTAATTTCCTTGTATCCCTGGTATTGTTATTATTATTATTTCGCTCGCTTGGGCAATTAATCCCAATTCTTGCTCAACTCGAGTGCGGGCACCAGTACTTGTACTCGAGTACGCTGGTATGATATGATAATATTATGAAAGCGAATACTCGTACGAGTACAGCGCTGTAAGCCCCAGCGGCCGTGAGTGCCATGTTCGCGGTACTATCACCGGTAGACTACCTTGAACTGCGAGAACACGGAATTCCCAAAGCATCAGAGACCTCCCCCGAAAACGAATCCTGAAACTCGCATTGGTAGTCTACTACCCTCTTAAGCTTCTTTGGCTGGTCGATCACAACTAGGAACCATACATGATCAGGGGATTAATGGAAGTCGCTTCCATCCAAGCCAGAAACCCTAAGAGCGCCACGCCCATCATCGCTCTGATAGCCTTTGGTGGTGAATGCGCAATGATGACGGCATCCACTTGCGGATGCCTTTTCTTAAGCCCCTTGCTTTTTGTCTTGTCTTATCACTCGATGGCTCAATTGCACGGAGGGTGAACAGGGAATAACGGTGCCAGTTCCTTCTGCCTGCTGGTGAATAGACTATTCTAGTCCACACAGGTTCTGCTCATCCTCTAGTCCATGGTTTCATACGAAGCGTCTCCCCCTCGGTGCCTCGTTCCCCCCATCTTGTTTGTCTTGCTGGTTTCCCCCTTCGCCCTCCGACTGCCGGTACTTAAGCCTATGACCCTCCTCAGGAATCCCTTTCTCACACACGAGCCCACGCAAACAGAAAAAATCTGCAGGTTTGTACTTTTAAACGACACCCCCTACTATCATACGTTGTCCTCGAGTACTGCGGATCTGTTATAGCTCAATACTTCCCTATCTCTCACTCGCATTGCTACGCCACCAAACCTCACTCACAACAATTCAAGCATGAGTTCGAAAGTGAACAGACCCGTTGATCCTAAACAAAGGGACAGAGATGTCGACAACAAACTCCGGCTTTACGGAATCTACAGTGGTATGTTGTCTTTTTATTTGTAACCCTGGTTTTCAAATGTGCTAACCTCGCAGCAGGCTTCCAGAATGGCAGACTGCCGTCAAACGAACAAATCGACGTCGCACTCTCCTCCCTCACGGATCACACGAAACTGAGATCCCCTAACCAGAACCTGTCGGACGAGGGGAAGGTCATTCTCGAGGACTTTCGAGCCGTCGTTGAGGAGGCGAAGCGTCTCATCTTGGTGAAGAATCATGATCAAGTTTTTCAGGAATTCATTTGGAATACCACTCAGCTTGGTGCTAAGGGAGGGCCGCAGACGTCTGCACCCGGTGTCCCGGTATCGAGGGAATCGGCCAATAGGGACGCTGAGCAGGCGCGAGCTGGTTTTAGAACTTTGGGTCAATTGATTATCACCAATGGGTAAGTTCACGAGTGACATCCTATGACGACCCACTGATAATGGCTTCATTCTCCAGAGAGTTCCGCAAGCTTCTCAACGATACTGTTATCCTCCTCCGCGACATTGCCGGCGATGCTGCTACCAAGTCTGCCTCGCACATTAGTCCTAGTGAAGAGCAGCTGAGGCAGATGGACAACCCAGCCCCTGATCACCAATGGCACAATGCCCCAAGCCTATCCCGTGAAAACTTCAAGAATCAGGTCCGCGACCAGTTCAGCCAAAACAAGCCAGTGCCTCGCGGCGAAGCTCGGGAGGCCATTGGAAACGCCACCCAAGCTGCACGGTCGGCCAACGACCAGCATAACGGCACCGCCAGTGGCATAGATGCCAGCAGTGGCATTCATGCTGGTGCAGCGGAGCTGCGTCAGAGGGTTGACGAGGGCATCCTGGAAGAGCATAAACTAAGGACGCGCGAGTACAGGGAACGCGCCAGCAATTACGTGCAGAATAAGATGCCTCAGGAGCGCCGTGAGCATGTCATCTTCAGATTGAAAAAGATGATTGTCGAGATCCAAAGCCACCAAGATTACCAGCAGGCTATCGACACATTGCTCGGGCTCGCAGAGACCTACACTGGCCACACCAAGGGTATTGCTAGGGACAGCACCGGAACTGTCAAGGGTGCCCACGAGGATAGCCACCTCCAAAGTGCCGAGAAGAGCTTGAAGGTTTGTTACATGTTCTAATGTTTCTGCATAACCCTGAAGCTAACCGGATGCAGGTTATTCTTGAGCGTTTCGCGAATTACACTAGTACTGAGGACTTACTCGATTCCATCAACGATATCTACCGCGATGCTGATAATGACCCGGAGCTCAAGGATTGGTTCCGTGCCGTCAACAACTACATCCGCACCTGTCTCAAAGAGGAGGGCTATATCATGCGCCATGAGTCTACTGAGCAGTACAACCGCTTGTACGATCACGGTAACTTCTTGCTTCGCAACCGCTACCGTGATCACACCGATCGTGTTGCCAATGAATTCAGATTCTTGGGTGATCAATTCGCAGCAGACCCGGACAATCAGGGCTTCCGTCGGGCCATGCAGAAGCTGTTCAATGACCTTGGAAACGACGAAAACGGCAGGCCTGCATTCAAGAAACACCTTATCAAGGACGTCACTCAAATCATCATTCCCGAGCTGTTTGAGAGCGTTCGCTACATTCCTTTCCCTAGAATTGAGTATTCTGATCCGATGATTGATGCTGTTATCGAAAACCTCATCATTGAATCTGACAACATGATGCCTAATGTCGTTGAAATGGGCAATGACAATTACTTCAGATTCGGTCGTAAGACTGTTTCCAGCAAGCACAGCCACACCGCCATGATCTCTGCTTCACAAATCCAGTGTGATATTAAAGGTAGGTTGGATCGCGCCCTGCTCAGATGGATTGAACCTGTGCTCATAATAATTCGGGATAGACGTCAGCTACTATATCAAGAAGAAGCAGGGGTTTCCATCCATTACCGATACTGGTGTTGCCGATGTCTTCCTCGGAGGTGATGGGTTTAACTTCAAGCTTCAGCTGGCGACTTCCGACAAGCTCGACCGTGCCCGATTCTTCAAGGTTGAAAGGGTCGATGTCGGTATCAGCGCCCTCAGGATCAAGTTGAAGAAGTCGAACCACAGAGTTCTCTTCGCTCTATTCAAGCCCATATTGATGGGCATTATGAAGCCTGCTATCACGAAGATTCTTGAGAAGCAAATCCAGGATACTTTCGGTCGTCTTGATCGATTGGCATATGCCATCTACCAAGAGGAGCAGAAGATTGAACGTGACATCAGGGAAAACCCCGACCCAGAGCATGTTCAGAACATCTATAGCCGCTACTACCAGGCTGCCCAGAGGGAGCTCGCCAACCGTAAGAAGAAGGCCGAGGCTAAGGTTGCTGACAAGCACGCCAACGTCGCGGTCACCCAGCACGAGTCCATGTTCAAAAACATTTCCCTTCCCGGCGGCATCTCGACCAAGGCCACTGAGTACAAGGATCTATCTAAACGTGGAGATGGATGGGGCAGCGACGTTTTTACCATCGGCTCAGCTAGCCCAACATCAAACCTCCGGGAACCTCAGCCGATCACTCGCAAGTCGCCGTACGCTCAGCGTCGCACTACTCGGGGCCGTGAGACTGCTTCTGTTGGTGGCGCTTCCCGGGACAGTGGATACCATGCCAACGATTACCATGGGCATGGCACTGGCACTGGCACTGGTAATACTGGATTCGGCGATAAGTTGGCTGGTGGCCAGTACGATAGTGTTGGGAACCGCAAGATCGGCGAGTACACCCTCAACAGGCCCCTTGATGAGAATTATGCTACCAATCACTCGCGAACCACCCCAGCTGTTTAAATTGTTTTTCTTCGTTTCCTTTTGTTTCGCGGTTATGAGTGGGGGGAAAGGGTGGGTTACAATGAAGAATAGTAAAGAGTCTGTCTGAGCTCGATTTGAGGCGGCTCAGTTACCTTTCAGTGCTTAATTTTTTTCTCTCCTCTTAGTTCTATTCTCCTTTATTTACCTTTTATGTCTTGGAACCAGCAGCTAGCTTTTGCATGGCACATGCCTGATCTCCCTTTTTGATTCTCATTGTACTGTCATCACCAACTTCGGGTCGTGGTGGCAACGCAAACATTAATATGTAGGTTCCGATCCTGGTTTCCTGTTTGTTCTGAGGTGTGTTGAAGTTGGTCGAATTTGAATTAAATGCTGGAGCAATCCCTCGGCTTGCATACCTCTAACATGGTGCCCCGTCGTGCTGGTAAAGGAGGAGAATTCCGCAGTGAAGACGGCAGCCGTTGGACGCTCAAATCTGTATTGTGTCCCAGCTTGCCAACCTGGCATTCACCTGATGGAGTGCAGGGTGAGGGAACTCATTTTCTGCGAAATGCTTCCGATGACGTCGGTAATAAAAGACAGCAGATAACCTAGCGAGTTGCAAAGGGCAAATCATGCCCGGAGGTTGGACCGCCCTGCCACCACCGCCTAGCAAGCGAATGCGCACGTACGCCGACCAATCTATCTGAATCATCCCCATGTAAAGTACTAGTGTTGCTGTACCGGCTCCTACCTTCCAAAGTCTACTCGAGAACTCTGCTCGAGTACCGGTACTGTACTTGTATACTTGAGTACTCGTACAGGACCTATCCACACACTTACACTCAAGGATTCCACAACCAGCCAGCCAGCCAGCCAGCCGGCCAGAACCCCTCGCTCGGTCGATTTGTCAGACTGCATCGTAATCGCAATCGCACAACGTACTCGAGTATACACTCGAGCACTCTACACATGTTGCCTGACGTTGTCGTGCGTGCATTGGTAAGATGCATTTATGACAGGCTATTCCACTGGTTCAATAGTTCGGTTTAGTTTGCCAGTTGTTCTGGGAATTTTGATATGGGCGGGCTGTGCATGCTTGGTTGCTTGGCTCCGGCCGGGAGGTTGTTATCTCAGGATAACTACGATAGCGGGTTTAGACTGGACAAAGTTTTGCGTTGGGGAATGAATATATACCGGTATGTGGGGCAGCGTAGAGTATGAGCGTAAGTATCGTAGTCTCGTATCAGCGGGTGGGGGTTCCCGGGATCATAGAGCGTCACTTGCGTTTGAGGAGAGGTGGAGGTGGTGGTTGGACGGGTGGTGCTGCTGCCGCCGAATGTGCTATAATACTGCTTGTCCTCCAACGATGTCATTCCACTATGTTGTAGGGTATAGAGATGCACGGTTATCGATTCTGGTTCTGCACTTGGTGTTTTATTTTTATTTTTATCGATTCACTAGTATTCCCGTAGGGTCTTAATATCGTGTGCTAATTAGTGCATGTATGATAGTAATGTGCTTGTACGGATCTTGTGTGGTACGGTATAGCACAAAGAGCACCGTAAAAAAAAACTTTCTTGCAACTCCCGTAGATCTCTAATCTTGGGACTTGGGGGGTAAAAAGTGAGAAGGGATAGTTCTTCCCTGGTATGTGATAGGCTGGGGTCCTCTGCCCATATGAGGTGGCTTTCGCAAATCGGTTAGCTTGCCAAACTAGAACCTACCTACAGAGGGGTACAGTAGATGCCGCAATGGACAGGAACGTCAGGAGATGGCGGATGGTGTGGGAAGGGTTTTTACGACAGAACATATAGTCTCACCTGCCTGCTGTATGGTGAACGCCAAGAATTAATACCACAAAGTCTCGTTCAGTAAGTTTTACTATGGGTGTTTGACTTGGGGCAAACCGTCCTATGAAGTAAATTCATTAGCGTGTATGCAAAGCGCTGCTCGTTATTGTTAGGGATTCGTTATAAGAGGTCCATTATAAGAAGCCTGATGCGAGTAACCTTATTTAGAACTATTCTAATAATTCAGCTAACGATAGTGATTGAGGTATGATATGGGATGCTCCGTCTAGCAATGGCCTAACACTATTTGGACCATCTTCTGATCTAACAAAAGAGAATCCTGTCCTTCCTCTCTCTTCTAACCTCTCTACTAGTATATATTATAGCAGCCTGCAATAAAAAAAATGTTGAATCAACTTGGGAACTCTTCTAGTCTTAACAGTCGATACTTTAGGAGACTTACCAGTACCATAAAAACTTGAATAATTGGACGGTGTGCTATGTCGTTGGACTTTCCTCTCCTAGTAAGGTCAAGAAATTTTGGTTTTTTTTCTGTCTCAGAGGGGGGAAAGGGGCCGTGTTTTTGCTGTGTTTTTCGCCCCCTTTCCAGAGAAGGGAATTCTGGACTTCATAGCACACCGTCCAATTATTCAAGTTTTTACGGTAATATAAGAGCAAGTAGTTTGGTATGATATGATACCCAAATTCTGCCAGAGTTTTTTTTGCCAAGAGGTAGCCTAGATATAGTACTTGCCAGTGACTGAACATTTTTAACTTTGAAAGTCAAATTGACCAGCTACTAGATAGATACTACAAGTAGGTTTCAATAGCCAAGCAGTTAGAGTTAAGTTTTGTAGACTTTTCTGTATCTGGTTTAATCAATTTTGAGCAAGAAACTCATCTTGATTAACAAGCTATAAGTCCTATTAACTGAGAACAATTCTGAGTTTTTTGAGTCTATTATTAGATAGTAGGGCAAACCCATTATAGTCGGTACTAGCAAAGTTAACATCAACTATTCAGATATCATATATGAATTTCTCATTCTTTCCGATTGACTTCAGGTTTATTTTAAAGACTTAAAATGCATCATCATCAAACTTGAACTAGTTTTGTCTATTATCAAAGGCAAATAATATCTTATATTCAGGAAACTGTTAGTTGAAGATCATGGTACTCAGAGTCACTTTGTTGCCTACTTGATTTACTAATTGATTACAAGTCTTGAATATATCTCCATCATATTTCATAATAATACCAGTAGGTCCATATCTAACCTGGCAATTTATAAAAGAAAGTCAGATATATGCAGCTCCTGACTACAGTCCTGCTTTCTCAGTTGGTAATATTCTGCATAGATATTGATACTAGGAGTATGTTAAGTGAAGTAAAGGAAGTTCAAGTTGGCTGGCTAGGCTGAGCTAGATCTCAATCAATATTGGGAAGAGATTAAGCTTGTACTATAGTCATACTGATTCAAAAATTTCTTACTTGTAGTATATTTGCTGTTGCAGCCTTCTTTCTTTCCTCTTCCCTCTGGTATTAAAGTCCTATTAGGCTGTAACTTGCCCTAATTGGGATTGAGTATGGTCACTTGTGCCATTAATCTTTCTGATATAGATGAGTCTGAGAGAAAAAGTATGTACAGAAATGAACTTTCAACTCCAAAAATTCTGCTTTGTCATCAAATACCCCTAACCCAACTCGCATAAGGCAAAATACCTGTGGTCCACCTTTTAGCACGAATCATTGCAACAACACTGCCAGCGATTGAAATCTCAATACCACGAGATATCATCGTCACTTCCCCCCACCCACCTCTCTTCCCTCACGATGGCTACTGCCTAGGGGTTGACGTTAAGCCATCTACCCTCCTCTCCTGGGGCACGCATGCCTCCCCTCCTTGGGGTTCTTGTTCCCGTTCTTCGTTGACACCCGCTCATGAAGTTCGGTTCTCCTCCTTACCCCGCACTTGCTTTGCACCTCGCTTAGCATTTTGCACGGTCGGAAAGCTTCTTGCTTCGTTCACGGTCGGCGTCACGGTGCCGGACTCTCGGTCGAAGTAGGCCTCGGCTTGCTGGGCTTGGACCTCTGATGGGGAAAGGCTCGGTTAGTAACATCGTGGTCCCGCTCGGTTTCGTCGTCGTCCCAAAAGCCCTTGCTATGGCCCGTTTGTCGGCCGTGGCTAGCTTGTTGGCGATCCTTCCTCTCTCCTCCTCCCGGTTCTGTCCGCTTGCACCGTACTGCTACGATCCTCTCCCCGGCTGGCACCCTACTGCTCATCACTGGCTGGCACCCTACTGCTACTCTCCGGCTGGCACCCTACTGCTCATCGTCGTTGGCTGGCATCCCCTCTGCCCGGTGGCTCCACTCGCCATCTACCCTTCCGATCGGTTGGCCTCTCCTCGGTTACGCCTAGTCGTGGTATAGCACTGCCTCCGTGGCTTTGTCCAACGCCTTGGATCGATGTAATGACCTGCCTAACTGTACAACATAGGTTCGGTGGGCCCTCTACTGGAGTTTTCCTATGTCGCCGATCAACAATCCTCTCCCCGCGGGCAGCGTTTCTGGCCGTTAGAGTCTTTTCTTTTGTTTTGGTGAGCCTGCGGAAGGGTTTGGGTCTCTCTACCTGTACGTTTCTATGTATTGTTTCCTTACTTGTCTGAGGTTTTCATCTTAGGTGCTAGGCGAGGGGGACTTTTCCTATGGATTTGGGGTGCTTGATTTTTCCCATGAAGAGGTGAAGCGGGTCGTGGCTATTGTTTATAGGTTTTTTTCTCTCCATAGCTAGCGCTGCATGACGCTGTTTGTACCTTAAAACAAATCACGCATGATTACAAAAAAAAAAAAAAAAAGTGGTCCACCTTTTAGACCCCTCCCCCTCCTATGCTCAAGCAGCCTCTGGCTCCGGCTCAGGCTGCAAGGACAAGAAAAAAGTCGGCAAGCAACCCTCCCCCTACCAAGTTGCGAGTGCGGTCGCCCCTCCTGTTAAAAAGGGGCCTCCCTCCCTCCCAGGTGCCCAACGCCATTTCTTTGCCCCTCGCCAGTCCCCCGCCCCTCACCCAGACGCTCCATCCATTGCAGCAACCTTCCCTGACATAGCTGCCAGCGTCCTCCGCGAATCAAACTGCCTCCTCCTGCTTGGTTTCTCCGCCACCATCAACCCACGTGGTGCCATCTCCCTCACTGTCACCGACAAGGCAACTCCCGCCTCGTCCTACGCCCCTTACTTCGACTCCCTCACTAGGGCCCTTAACCAGTCTTTCCCAGTGGGCGAAAACCCCTGGTGCACTCTTGTCCTCGCCCCTACTGCTGTCCAGCTAGCCATCCACGGCCTCCCACTACGTTTCCTCCCTCAGGATGAAGAGGAACTCTTCCCATATATCAGGCAAGCAATCCTCAACGACAAAGCGACCCCGGTTCTCTCAGCCAGGTACCTTAACCCTGACCGAGATTCTCGGAGCACCAAGCAGGCCACTTCGGTGGTTGTCACCGTTGACCCTCAGCACGTATCGGCTCTCACTTCTGGGGTCTTCATCCTCTCGCAGAAGCGCAAGGTCGAACTTGCCTTCTCAGCCAGCCGAACCTCCCAGTGTAGAAACTGTTGGAGATACGGACACGCCCACCAACGATGCCCCGCCACCCACCCGACGTGCCTCATTTGTGCGCTTCACCATACTCGCGCGTCTCACAGATGTCAGAACCCCACCTGCCCCAGGAGCGGGAACAATAAGCCAGTCCCATCCTGTTGTCCGACCTCGCCCCCCCATTGCTACAACTGCGGTAACGACCACACTGCCACATTCAAAGAATGTCCGGCTCGACCTAGCCCAACTAGCCCCACAAGACCTGCCTCCCCAGTCCCACCTGGTCAAGACCCCATGGATATGACGGTCGATGGCGGCCCAGCACCCTCTACTCCCCCGGCCAGGGCAGGTCCCACTGAGGGGGACCTCGTAACCCGCAGGCAACCACCTCCGGCTGGATCCCCACGTCCGGACACCATTCAAGGCTTTGGCGGTCCTCTCCCCCTGGAGGCCCAAGCCCTTCCCCCGCTCCCTCTGACCGTTGGGCTTGTCCCGGTAATGATTAATCACCCCTGCCCCGATGGGATAGGGCCAGCCCCGAATCCCCAACTACTTTCCATCGTTCAACATAACTGCCTTGGGAGCTGGGATGTTTTTCTTTCTTTATTTGAGTCATTCCGAGAGGCGACAACCTACCCCTCATTGGTCCTCCTTCAAGATCCGCCTGTTAACAAGGCTCACCTCCCCTCTTTCAAGGGCTTTAAGTCTTTTTTTCCCCCTGTCAGGAAGCCTCGCGTGGCGGCCTATGTTCACGTATTCTTTCTTGCTTCTTTTTCGGTGCTCCCAAGGTTCAAAGGGGTGGATGACATCCTCGCCCTTGATGTCTCCTCCCAGGAACCTCTTTTCGAGACCACCTTTTACTCTTTCCGGCTGATTAACGCCTACTCGACCAACACACGCGACCACAGAGTCCACTCCGTCTCCCCCGATACCCTGTTTCCAACCTTGGACATCCCCCTCCTGGTAGTAGGGGACCTCAATATACACAACCCCCTCTCAGACCCCCTGCGGTCTTGTTCGCCTCGGGAAATTGGATGCTCGACCCCCTACTTTGAGAAAGCAGCTGAGGCCGGCTTCGCTCTCCTTAACCCGCCCAGGGAATAAACTAGGTTCCCCTTGGTCGGTAAGGCTCGCCCCTCAGTCATCGACCTGGCTTTCGCAAACCCCCTCCTCCTCCCACTGTTCAAATCATGGGAGATCTCCCTCCCCTTGATAGGCTCCGACTATGTGCCAATAATGATCAACCTGGCCCCCCCCACTCTAATCCTGAGCCCTAGGCGCCCTAGGTGGTCTGACACGGATTGGGAAACACTGTTCCCCCTCATCAAGAATTTTCGGGTACCTCCTGCCCCTGCTTGCCCTTCACCGGCGGACCTAGACAAGTGGATGGCCAGATCTCTAGACAGACTCACCGCCCTTCTCAAAGAACACACTCCCGTCTCGGTACCTTCTCACTATTCCAAACCATGGTGGACACCCCACCTCACAACCCTCCGTTGTGAGTTCCACAAATCCTCAAGGATGGCTAGGAAACACGGCACCCCAGCCCTGCGGGATGTGGCACACAGTTCCAAAGTGGGGTACTTCAAGGCGATTAAGACCGCCAAAAACAAACACTGGTCTTCTTTCCTGCTAAGCGCCACCCCCCAGACCCTGTGGACGGCCAAGAAGTTTGCCTATGGCCGAGCCCCTCCCCGCTTTCCCTCCCTCCCCGGGGCTGAGACCCCGCAGCAGATGAACAACGTCCTGTTGGACAACTTTTTCCCCCCCAAGGAGCCATTCTCTCCCCCCCCCCAGGTTGCGGCCTGATAGAAAAGCGCCACCCATAACAAAGGAAGAGATAGCAACGGCTCTCTCCAACATCAGCAAAAAATATTCTCCCTCATGTATTACATACATATCTCCCTGTATCACCTGGTAATACCATCTCCCCCTATACCCCCCATGCCTCTCATTTTTCCGTCCTTTTCTAAAGGCCCATGGG
>Ga0307513_10002203_pt1 | contig 27214 bp, 31 predicted proteins | sample 15_EM_MG_FD_202174 | JGI IMG/M metagenome (GOLD analysis project Ga0307513, IMG submission 202174) | Populus trichocarpa ectomycorrhiza microbial communities from riparian zone in the Pacific Northwest, United States - 15_EM | ecosystem: Host-associated > Plants > Roots > Unclassified | place...
CAGGAGTTGTTTATTGGGGAGCAAGCACCTGTTCGTGTACCTCTTATGGAATCACCACCAGTGTCGGCCCCCAAGTCCATGAAGAAACATAAATCAATGTAATGCATCCTCCCTTCCGTCGTCTGCAGTGCGAGTTAACTGAACATGCAATTCATTGTAGATCTAACTTTCGCGAATCGACAGATGGCCGTGCCATTGTCGCTACATTTGAGCTACCGGAGGTTGACAAGCAAGACATCCACCTCAGCTTTCAGCGCAACAAGCTCGTTCTTACATGGGAGGTCGGTGAGGTGAACGAATGGGAGGAGCCCGACGGGGCTTTCTGCCGCGAGTTCATCAGGAAGATGTACCACAGGACACTACCACTACCTGAAGGAACAAGGGTGAGTAATCGTGCTTACTTTTCTGTGGCATCGTCCGGCTCTAATGTGCTTTTAATTCTCCAGTTTGAAGAGATTCACGCTCAAATGACTGGTAAAGGTCTTATTCTAAGATACCCCAACATGCGCTGCTATAGGGTAGACGCACGCTCGCGCTCTGGAGATTCCTGAGCGGCGATGGATTTAAATTATTGCATCCGGGTCATATTCTCCGCATTTCTTTTCGTTCAGTAATTTTATTCTAAGGTTTTGTCATAGTAGTATTCCTTTAAACCCGCCGCGTTTCCCACATTTTCATAGACCAACACACTATCCAATAGAAACAATCGTCAGCAAGCTATTTATACAATTCTTGATCAATGGCTAGTAATTTTCCCACTTGATATTTTTGGGACTGGACCTCCATGCAATTCAAGTGACGTTCCCTGAAAGACAGAGCTCGAACGTTTGGTGCTCATTTGTCTTGCCTGCCTTGAGTCCCTGCATTAACCCCCTTGGGTGCCGACATTTCGAATATTCTCGAAGAACTCGTCCATGAAGGAAACGAGGGGTCTGAGAGGTTTATCGCTCCTTGCTTGTTTTGTGTGATTCGGCGTCCCCATGTGGTAATTCGTTGGCGAGCAATCCCCGCGGCGCCTCCTTCTCGAAATCTTCGGTGGTATTCGGTTAATCGAGGGGACAATGAGATGTGAACGAGCCGCAACGGCAGAGTCGTAATATGAAGGCCCTGGAGAAGGAAGTTCAGGAAAACCAATACAATTTCATGCTCGCGTAAAATAACACGACCTCCCGGGTCAAGCTCATCAGGCAGTCCTTAAGAATCAATTCTCATATCCGAGTTATTATTAGTGCGATCCGTAAGCTCTATCATCTGCAAGTTGGGTAGAGGGTGATTTGACATCATGGGGCGATTCCCGGAGGAAGGAACCCTGCAAGCCGGAGAGAAAGAAAAAGGTAGATGCAGTACCGGAAAGGACTCGGAAATCCCAAACCACTCACCTAACAATAGAAGATCCTGAGCTTGCACCTTTATGCGTATCCTTCAACGGAGTTAATTTCAGAGCAGGCGCGAGATGGGTAGGTTCCTGCGTTGGGGAAGCCTTTTTGTCGCCCACTGCGCGATTTCTATGACCGATAAATTCTCATATAATGTCTATAAGTAAGACACGCCACCTTTCCACTAGGAATATATTCGCATAAGCTGCTTCCGCCTGCTCGAAATCGACAAAGGCGAGAGGAGGGCATTCTGAAATTCGACCTGGAGCGGTCAGCAAAGAATCTTTGGAGTGCTTTCGCTTCGAAGTCGATAGGCTGTGTCTGTGGGTTCTCAAATTGCGACCAGCCGATAGAGTTTCCTCCTCAGACTCAAGGTCCAATACCCACTTCTCGGCGGGCAAGCGATCCAAGGCGTTCATCAAAACCGCTGATTCACTGTTAGAGGCGATCCTCGCAGTCCGATCCTTTGAGGATGACAAAAAGCTAGCGGTGCGGATGGCATTTGACTTTCGAGGATCGACGAATGTCCTACGATCCTGATGGTGCCTAAGAGAACGTGTTCGTTGTTGTATTCCAGAGCCTGGAACGAAGCGTAAAGGCTTGACACGAATTTGAGGATCGAGGATGTCCGACTCCTCTCGCCTGGCCGCCGCGGCGTCCATGAAGTCTGGATCAACGTAACCATACGTCGATACAGCAGCCTCGTGCAATCGCTCCCTTAGATTCTTCCCTTTCCGGGGTTTCTTCCTCGGTCGGACGGTTTTACCTGATTCACGCACCGGCGAAGAGGTCATCAAGTGGCTCGACGTTTCAAATTCCGAATCGGCAAGGTCTCCTCTAGGGATGTTTCTAGATCGGAGACGAATCATCGTCGCCTCCTCAGAGTCCCTGCTGTGAGATTTATTTGGATCCTCAGGACTGCTGCTCTGGATTACAAGCCTGCCCGCCGCGCGCCTTTTGCCACGGTATCGTCTCAAGTTGAGGGTGGGATGTCGTTCAGAGTCCGAGGATCGTTTCAAGAATTCTTCCACAGACAACACTGAAGCATGTTCCGAGACGTGAGGTTTGTTTTCAGCCATCACAGATCCAGCTGCGTATCGTCGTCGTCCAGGAATTGTACCAGGGCGGGCTAGCTCCGAGGTGGGTATCTCCAGCTCTCGTTCGCCGTCGAACGACGTGGGGACAGCACTCCGAGTCCTCTCGCTCCATTTTCCCGCTCGAACACCCAGATAATTCGGCGGGGGAATCGTTTCGGGGGCTCCAACCCTAGCATCGCCCCCAGCGTGCAGGTAATATCCCAGACAAGGATCAATAGCCTGAGTGTAAGTGCGCCTTCGCTTCCTGGTCACCTGGGGGGTAGATTAAGCGTGAGCAGATTTCAACCAACGCATCACAAGTGTTATGGAGTAAGATATCTAATCATTGGATGCATGATGCGAGCTGTCCAAAGTTCCGGGTGCAGACATACCACATAGTCCGACATCTTTTATTATGTCAAAGAGTCCCAACGACCAGTGTAGAAGGCCGACGACACGACATGTGCTGCGCGAGCGTTCAAGTTACCAATATGGGTTAACTCCAAGTCACGAAGTCTTTTGTGTGACCTGATGGAAAGTCGCTCGACAGAGGCTCGCTGGCCGGATATTAGACACCGAGTAACACGACTGCTACAAGTGTCAAGCAAAGACTTAGTTAGGTAACAAAATCCACCCTTGACCTAAAATCACACATTAAACAATCGTGAGCAACATCAATTTATGATTGACAAGCTCCATGAACATGTATGGATGATGTAGGCAAGTAAAGCACGCATGTATGTATGTATGGATTGGATGGATAGATGGATGGTGTGGGGATGTATGGAATTGGATATCGCAAGTGCAAAAAAAAAAAAAAAGGTACTGTGACTGACTGGAACAGAATTAATGAATAAAACAACAAAAAGCAACACGAAAACGGCGGCGAAAGAAAGAAAGGGGTAACAAAAGGCAGAAAGAAAAAGAATAAGGAGAGGTGAAGCGGAGGAGGAGGTGAAGCGGAAGGGATGGTTGGATGACAGCGTATATCTGACGGACGCGTATGCGTATATCCGCAGATGGAGCGGCAAGGAGCATATATAGGAAAAGCCAATCCGAATTTCCTTGGGGATAGTACGTGCGTACCGTCGTGGGTTCCCGGCGGACAGGTGGAGCGACAATGATCCCACCAAAACAAAATCGTTCGCCGATGTAATAATCGGGGAGTTCTGGCGATATTTCCGCGTCCAAATATCGCAGCGGGGGAAATTCCCAGAACCAGATACGGATTTGCGCAGTCTCGTTTCGCTTCGTAGATCGTGCTCAACATTGAGCGGTATTACGCTGTCGCTTCTCGTTGAAGGTCGTAAAGAAGATGAAAATTTTATCTCTTCTTTCGTGTCGTCTTGCATTATCCAAAAACGAAATCTCATCTCCACGTGATGGTATCGCGGAGCACATTCCTGCTAGCTCCTCGGCGGGGGGCGATTGATACTAATTGTACTTCTTTGATGAGGAGGTCTTGATATGTCGTAGCATGCGAGCGTGTTGTATGCATGGCAGATTCAGCGGGTGGTATAGGGATGAGCATAAGCATATGACGTATGCAAGGATGAGGCTATGCAATCCACCACTGAGCATATACATGTCCGCAAACCAAAAAGCACACCGGCGCTGTCTCGACCCCAAACCCAATATACCCAATAACGACCCAGAAGCGGAGAGAAGAGGTAGACGTAAAGATTCAGACACCCTGTGGTGTTGGTTGTTGTTGGACGGGGGTAGTCACATCCCTGGCTTGACCTTGCATATCCTGGGCGCTAATCAGACAACAGCCAAAAATGCGACGCGAAAATATAAAAACCCACCATCCTCTGCTTCTTGATTGGCCGTGGACGTATATTTCCCGTACCCGCCTTTGCATTCATCACGCCCGGCTTGGGTTGTTGTTCATGCACCACATTCGTTGCAGTAACAGCACCATGCCCGTTTGCGTACCCTCCATTTACACCCCCAACACCGTTGACAGCCCCGTGTGAATTTGGATTTGTATGCACAAGCCCATTCACCACAGGACCATCCTCCCTCTCTCTCTTGATGCCTCTGTGGAACGATGGATCCACATCCATGGGCGTTCCCGTCCTCACGGCTGTCCCTTGCACCTGCTGGGGCTTCGAACCCGGTAAAGGCACTCCGCCCAGCTTAACCACAGGTGCTGTTGTGGTCGACCCGGGTTTCGGAACCGCCGATCCGGGTCTGGGTACATTTGACGTCGGTTTTGGCACTGCACCTGCCTCGCCCACTCTTGACCCAGGCCGTGGTGTCCCAATGCTCGGCTTCGGCACACCTTGCCCTTGCGAAGCCGACATTTTCCGTGGTATAGGTGCTTGGACAGGTGCTTGGGGTTGTGAGATGGGTGTAGACGCGCCGGTAGTGGAAGGTGGTAGTGTTCCTGCGGCAGGTTGAAAGCTAGGCTGTGGGCCGCCATGCTGTGCTTGAAGCTTTGCCAGTCGCTTGAGTTCTTTCTGTAAACAGAGATATTGAATGAATGAGGGTGATAAGGAAGGATATTACAAATCAGCAGACGAAAGAGATAACGCACCCGTTTTTTCCGGTCTTCCCGGGCTTGTGCGGATTCCAGCAAGAGGGCGTTGACATTCCACTGTGTAGGAAGATAACACCACACGATGAGATTGACGTGATCCAGGAACACAAGAATGTAAAGGGAAGGAAAAGAAGACATACGCCTTTAAGCCCTTCTAAACTCACGGTGAACGCATCCTCTTGGGTCTTGGCGTCAAAGTGGGATATTCGCATGCGTTGTTTGGGAGGGACGAGCATCATTGTTGTGAGATAGTCGTCTTTTTTTAGCGAGTGCTTGCCTAGAAGGCGACAACGTAAGCGTAAGTTCAATGTCCTCCCGCGATGCTCAAACAGAAAATACAAGCCAGAACACGAGGAGACCAGCTTGTATAACGAAAGATTTAAAAGAAACGGGGACATACCAGGGATACCCTTGATCAGATGTTTATAAGTGTTCTTCTTCTTCTTCTCGCCCTTTGCTCCGGGTGCATCGTCGTCATCTGCATCACCCGCATCGGCAAAATCAGCTTCTGCGGGCGTGGCTACAGCCGAGTCCCTCTCCCTGCCCTTGCCCTTATCAACAGTGCCGGTGGCCGGACTTGAGGCCAGTACCGATGGGCCAGGTGCGGGTGTTTGGGGATCGTTTGGCTGCTGCTGGAGGGCGGGGTCGTCACCAGGGAGTGTGAAGGGTCGTACATAACGGTCATAGGCAGGGAGGAGATGGAAGCGCGCGAGGAGGTCCTGTGTGCTTGCTAGGTGCTGCTTGGATGGGGGAGGAGCTGTGTATTTGGGTTGTCAGCAGGATCATGGAGGTGGAGTGTGGACTCACGAGGGGGAGGAAGGAAGAGCAGCGGCGGCGTGTACGGCGATGGTTTTGAAGGGCCCGCGACGGCGTTTGGCAAGTCGCCGTTCATGAGGCCTTTGGAGGAGAGGAGCAAGCTAGGCAACAACGACGTTCGTCGTAAACTGAAACGTGTTGACCATTGTTTGGTCTCTATTGTACAACATTTTTAAATAATCTATTTAGCACGCATCGTACCCGATCGCACCCCCGCGTAGATCTTTGCTGACCCGCGACCGGCCCCGCCGTGGAATCTCTCCCCGTCGTCGTTCCCTTGGCCGCACAGGGTTTCGTACACACAACATCACCGTCAGCGCAAGCGCCATCATCCCCGCCCCAACCACAAAGATCGCCTTCGGGAACGTCGCCACCGTCCCACTGTAGATAACACCAAACAGTATGGGCTACACCAAAAATCAGCCATCCATCCTTTCCATGTCGTGTCTCAAACAAAACTCACCCCGAGAATCATCTGCCCAACAGCTTGCAACACTGCCAGCGCCCCAAACAGCGCCCCCGTTCCTTCCTCATCCTTCGAATCCACCTCACCAGCAGCTGCAGCAGCCTTGGCATCCAAAGCCCGCACTTGCATCATACACAACGCCAAACTATGAATCGCCGGCACCGCACCGCTTCCTAGCCCACTCAACGACGACGCAGCCACAAACATCGCCTGACTCTTCTTGAAATCACTGCTCTGGTCGAGACTCTGCACGCGATTTAATCCGAGTGGCGGCGAAGGAAATATCGTCACCAGCGAATGCGATATCATATCCACCATCAGCGAACACCTGGCCAACCTCAAATCAAACTTGATTTCCTGTCCCAGCTGCGCTCGTGTCGGTTTGGGTTTCTTCCCCTTGCGCACAAGTGGGGCTGCTTGCGCTGAGGCTTTCTTCCCATTCTTCGTGGATGCATGGTCCTCAGCCTCCTCGGTGGTGTGCGCCAGAGGCTTGGGTTTGAAATATTTGATTAAGGCTGTTGATATGTGCCAATGTCAGTCCAGGATGACAGATGACCCCAGAAGCACACCCACTAGGCAATATAAACAACAAAAACACGGCCCTTCCTCCTCCCATGAACGAAATATAATAGCTGAGCTGCTCAGCGGCCCACGAATAGGTGTGCACAGCATACAAGTACTTGATCTGGTACACTCCCTGTTCGAGGAGGGAAAAGCAAAATCAAGTTCACGCAATGACGCAGGAACGTCCAACAATGTAACTTACCGAAGACAGCATAAACCCGAACAACGCCATCGCCAAAAGCGTCAAACTCCAATCGCGTTTCTTGCGCCTTCCTAGACCGTTCGGTGATGGTACAAGCACGACCACAGGCAAAAATACCGCCAGGGGCTTTAGGAAACCATATATCAACCCCTCTCCTCCCGTCTCATCTCTACCTCGTCCTTGTGGCCCATGTCCACCTTGGATCGCAGAGGACGAGGAAACCGGGAATCCACTCTGGCCTTCTTCCTCTTCCTCTTCCTCGGCGTCTGCGTTTGAGCTTGGAGCTTTAGCCTTGCCCTTGCCCTTGGACGCCCTTTCCATCCTCTTCTCATCCAACGACTCGGGGAAAACGAACAGCACCAGTATGAAATTGATCATCGAGCAGAAAACAGCAACCCAAAACACGGCCGTCACCACCTTGTCACTGTTCTCTTCCATTTGCGTGCTGAATGGATGCTGGATAAGCCACCCGCCTATACTCGGACCGACGGCGAACCCAAGGTAGAATACACCGGTGAAGCGGCTGAATATCTGTGCGCGCGAGCCGGGCGAGGTGCAGTCGCTGAGATAGGCAGAGGTGGCAGACTGCAAGGTGGACCAGCCACCAAGGAGGCCTTCGATGACGGGTGCAATGAGAAGGAAATTGGGCCCATATCTGGAAAAGGGGGATAAAGGTGTGGATACCAGGATGAATATCAGGTCTCTGGAAAGGAGGAATGAGAATGAAGGATGTTCATGAAGGCTTGCGGAATGACGTACGTCATGAACAACCCGAATGTGGCGACGGCGAGAACCCTTGTGCGGCCGTGGCGTTCGCCAAAGTGACCCCACCAGCCAGTGGTAAACGCGGAGAGGAGACCCATTGTAGTGGTCATCATCATTTGGAGTCGGGCCGCGCCTGCTTGGACTGCGGGATCTGTCCGACATGGCGAGGGAGGGGGGCTGCGTCGGACCTCGATATCACGGTATGTAGTGATATTTGAGGAGAATATTATGGGGATTTCAGGCGTAGGAAAGAGAGTGGAGGTATGTAGATGTGGACCGAGCGGGTCGATGGACGAGTAAAGAGAAATGTGGGAAAGAGGGTGTAGGGATGTCTGCGTGTGGTTCCAATTATGACTTCCATGAAGTCTATCGCAGGAGAGTTGGGTAAAGACTTGCACACGCGGGGCGAGTGTCATCCCGCGCTGGAAGAGAAGAACATCAGAATGTGTTTCTCTCAAGTCGGATTCACATAGACTCACGACCAAAGAGGCGGTTATCGCGAATGGGACGAGCCTACACGACGATTAGATTGGAACGGGGGACATGAATAAGCAAGTGCACCATAGCGGTCTCGCTCGATAAAACGGCTTCTTGGTCGGCTGGCCTCCAAGCAGCGGGATCAACTCTGGTCTAGTAGTAGAGACGATGAGGGGGTCTGTGTCTATGGGAGTCGGCATGGCATATACATCTTGGTCGTTCATGTCATCCACTACTTTTATCTGACGCGACGCTGCATGCCGGCAACTCGGCATTCATCGTTTCATCCACGTGGTCGGCTTTCTACCTCACAGGCCTCACCTCCAGCGTGCGTTGCAGGCGGATCTCTCACTAAATAGCTGAAACCTTTGATGATAAACTCTCAAGATAGCGCACCCCTCCCCCCCCCACGCACCCATGGGAACAACCCCGACCCACGACGTAACATGCATCCATCATGATCACCCCAATGAAAATAACTCCTCGGCATCTTCACATCGGCTCTCCTTGTCTCCCGTTTGTCTCAAGGCTAGGCGCCACACCTCGACCTGCCTTGTCCCCGTGCTATGCCTCATGCACCCTCGTGTCTCGAATTTCAAGTTTAGGCTCCCACTTGGGTCATGCGCCATACAACTGTCAACGATGCCCCCAGAAAGTCACTGGCCAAGAAAACTCTGAACTCTTGTTGGGCTTGGACGGTTGTGAGAAAATAAATCTTTGTGTTGGGTATATGTAGCACAGATGAAAAATGAGTGATTACAGCAATGCACATAAATACGAATATAATATGGTCATTGGCCACACCCTTTTATATGAATGGTTTGAGTGCCTGAGGAAGGATTTGCGAGATGGAAGGACCATTAGGTGGCTCGATAGACTGGAAGTACTAAAAAAAAGCAAAGCTCAGAGTCAGTTATCTTGCAAAGAAAAAGAAGAATAGAAAAGTATGTACATCGCCCCACCAAGGTCCACCAGCCCACCACAATGCGCCGATCCACACACCCGACTGCTGCATCGAGCACAAGGCGCCCTGTACAGCCGAGATACACGGAGCGTTCGAACCAGCGCCAATCTCCCCGAGGAACCCCTTGAGGTTGTTCGCTTTGAGCCACGCCGTGGCCTCCTTGAGGCGCTCAGCGCCAATCGTCGATGAAACGCAGGTCGGGGACGTCCCAGAAGAGTCCGAGTCGAGGTATTGGTGCATCTCTGAAAATAGTTCAGGGTCGGGGTACATAAATGGAGGGATCAAATCACTTACGGATGGCAACGTTGTTGTTGGGATCCTTTATGGCGCCAAACGCAGCTGCGTTGCCCGAGGATTGCCAAGCTAGTTTTAAAAAAAAAGGAGTATCCTCAGCGCCTTTCTTTAGAATAAAATCGGCAAGACTTACACCAGGCACCAGTCCAAGCTGATTTAATTCAAACAAAAGGTAAGCGAGCCAGACAAACCAAAGAGGAGCGCCCTTACCAGTCCCTTTAAAGAAGAGCCGAGATCAGCTCCAGTTCAAAATTAACAACGGGAAAGCAGACCTTCAACGAGGATAAGCTGGCTGGTGGCACCACTGGAACGAATACCGTTGATAGCAGCTTGGTTCTACAGAAGGTTAATATCCAGAAAATTTTACGATGGAGTGAATTGACGAACAAGGTTGAAGACGGTCTGAGCCTCGATACCATTTGGCTCGTTCATGACATCAAAAATAACTTTCGCGTTCGATTTCTGAGGACGCAATGTTGATATCAATATGCTGCGAGCCGCGGAACGATATACGCATAGAACTTACGAATTCGTTGGCCAAGTTCTTCCACCCTATCCCGGTGAAGACAATGGATTAGGAGGAACAAGGAAGGAAGGAGGTTGCTATACAACGCACATGTCTGGAAGCTATAAAACAACCCCAATTTTAGAAACTAAATGTTGATCCAGAAAAAAATCATGAAAGCTCACTCGGAAGTGCTGGTGATGATCGCGTTGTTGTATCTCATGAAGTTGTGGGCTGTAAAAGTCCAAGATTAATGTGCTTATTTCCTTTGGACCGAATGAATGGCTCACGGTCAAGAACAGCATAAGCGCTCTTGTTCGTAACGTGATTGACGATCTGTATACGAGCCTTTCAGCTCAGCTCTTCTTCATTAAAGGAAGCGCAACGCACAGTCTTCAGGCCATTGAGGTAAGTCTGATCGAAGGCACCAGTAAGTCCGTGAGCAGGAGGGCTCAGACGTTCTTGTTGAAAGGGAATGCGGAAAGTATTGAATCCCTGGTCGACGAAGAAATCGATGGAGCTGGGACTGGGCCAGACGTAGTCCGTTCCAAGGACACCCTGACACAACGTCTCGTTAATGTCTACGCAACAGAAATAAAGCAGGGGGACGAATCGAGCTTACAGGCCATTTCGAACTACCGAATTCAGCTCCGGATTGGTTGACGCCAAAATGCTTGAACTTGGTGCGCGTGCCAGAGCAGGTGGTCGATCCGGGAGCCGAAGTGGTGCTCGTTGCGGTGCTGCTGCTGTCGGTTCGAGCTATTGCCGCGGGTGTCGGGGTACTTGGTAAGCATTGGGAGTACCCTAGTCCCATGTTACCGTCAATATTCAGAGAATAAGATGAGATGAAAACGTACAATTGTTCGAAAATACGCAAGTTGAACCAGCATCACAGAGCGTCGAACCAGTGTAACCACTACCCTGACAAGGACAATAACGAGTTCTAACACCTGGACTGAGCGCAGCCAAATTTGACTTACTCCACATTGCCCGTAGAGAAGGACGGAAAGCGTTGGCTCGCTGAACACGAGAACAATTGCCAATGCCGACAGGGAAGTTCTCATTATTGAGAACCGTTTTTTGAGGTATTGCCCTACATGGTCGGGCGCTGCGCTTTAATAGCAAAAAAAAACCTGGGTAATGTATCCGTCAAATGGCCGATGCACGTACGCTGAGGGATTTCTATGGAAATTAAAGAGAAGATCGCGTGAACTCGTCACTTTGGAAACATCGCAGGGCTGACCTTTTTCATCACAGCGGATCTGAGAAGTTCGTATTGCACGCCAAAACTTCCAATAAGTATTTCACATACACACCTCACTAACATTTTAAAAACCTCCTATCCTCCGTTTCACTGATCACTGATTCACGTTCACTACTCAAGCGAGGTCGCCATTTCAACAGTTGCCCGGGTTACTTGTGTACCCTAGTATGGTAGTCAATTATGATATATTCATTTGATAGACGCGAAATAGACGCACCAACATGGAATTCCGTGCTATCGTGGGAGGATTTCGCGGATAGTAAGTATTTCAAATTTCCATGAGCTGGACAAAATTCTGGGAACAGAAATGTCAAAAGATTTCCTTTCGCCGAGATACTGGAATTGTCGACTTTTGTCTGCCCGCAATTTTTGTCGTTAAGCGCGGCTAAGGATAGCCACACCACAAAGACCCTTTGAAGCGGTCGGCCAAGCATGAACATTCGGTGCTGGTAATCAATGTGAATAATTATATTTTGTTGATAACTTTTTACAATCGTGGAAGAGCTTGGAAATAGTAATACAAATAGCATCCTTGATAGGGAAGAAAATACAAGCATGAATAAGTGAGGGGAAACATAGCACAATGAAAGTCAAAGTTCAACTCAATCCATGTTATCCCACTTCACCGAGTCCTAGATCCTCCTATCCCCGTGCTGCGTCTCATCGAACCTAAGTTCGAACTCCCTTCACCTCTGTCTTCGCTTGGCGTTGATCGATAGCTTCCGCCTCCGCCACCAAAGAACGGCATACGGGGTTGTTCGGGCTGGCGGTGCCGTTCCCAATCATAACTTGTAGTCCGAACGGGCTCAGTACGCGAGCGGTTCCATAGGTGATTGGCCAGACCTCCCGCAGCAGCACCAGTCCAAAATCCAGGTCGCCAGCCCTCCCCGGCTGGTTGCTGTGGTGTTTTTGAGTAAGGGGGTGGAGGCGCCGATGTGTTGTCAGAATGATACCCAGGAAACCATCCTGAATCTCTGCTGGGACGAGGGTTGGGTCCTGAGGAAGGGGGAGCTCGGGGTGTTGTGTTGTTCCGGAAACATGATTCAAAAAGGGAGCAAAGTATGAAGAGAAGGACCCCGACCCATAGAATGTTCGACCAATCATAGCCTAAAACATCGTTGAGAGGCTTGATTACAATTCAAGAGGATGACCAACTTACTCTTTGGATTGAACATTGGAGAATCCGTGGATCCATCTCTCAGAGATCCTGGCACCTGAACCAGGCGATATTCCAACGAGCAAGAACCTGAATAGTGATATTCAATGACTGTTCAATTAAGACCAACTGAATGGTTGGGAGATACCTTTCAACACATACGGATCTCCAGGTTTGGACCACCCTTCGCATGACACTTCAACTTTTCCGAAACGCAACGAGTCAGGAAGATCAGCCTCGCACTGAATTGAAGAACACGTCAGAAATGGTCAAGATGTTCTTCGTTTCACGAATTCACCTTCCAGTCAACATCTGTCCCATATCCGCCTCCAAGGTTAACGCATCGGACGACTTCTGGCTGAAATAGTTTACAAGGTTTGCCGACACAGACAAGCTGAGGCAAAGCCGATGTTCGTCGAGCAGCTGTGTATGCGTCGTGGTAGAAAACTAAGGAAGGGATTTTCGCAAGCTCGACCCGAGACATGGTGGTTGGTCACAAGTGGAAGTGAGCATGATGTTTGATCATGATGGAACACGATAACGGACTGACGTGGAAGGGACGTGGCTAAGGGACTACTGCCGATTTACGCGCTTGATCTGAATATTAATATTAATATTAATTGGCACATAGTTACGATATTACTGGACATCCACCACAAAGTCCATGCCCACATCCAAAACAGCTGGCGACACCAACCCCGAGAGTGCGCAAAATCAAAGAAACGATGCTAACAACACCTTCTCCCAGAACGAAGCCACTAGCAATAACAATCAGGCGAATATCCCCTCCATCTTTCGCGAAGCGTGTGCGATATATGTATTCCATCACTCCACCAATGAGCCGCGCTATCGAGAACGATGGTGTATTCAAGAACCCAATTGCAAATGCAACCCCCGATGGAATCCACTTGGCAATCCAATGTCCTCTCTTTGCCGAGTACGTCTTTGCGCCAGATAGTAAACCAAACAGGATGGAGAATATGCCCATAAACACTGCACTGTTATCCGGTAGTTGACCATCACCTAAATTAATTGAACCAAATGAGTTAAGCCTCGATCTATGGAAATTCAAGAATGAGATGCTGACGTAGGAGTCTCGCAAGACTCAGCCAAACATATGCAGTCGGAGCAGGAAACGAAGGCCCTGGTATTGTGTATGCGCGGTTATACAAGATATATGCCGTAGTCGTGACAAGAATAGACACGGAGGATCCTATGAGTTGCCCATAGAATTGCGCTCGGGGTGAGGCATGACATAAATGTCCAGTTTTTAGATCTTGCATGAGATCGCCCGCCCTGACAGTTAACGATGAACATTTGAGAATCCAAGAAGAATCGAGAATTGACATACTGTTGGGCTCCAGCCTCAGCCACCCCCCCAGCAATAATATTCGCAACGATATTACCAGGTTGAATCCACGCAAAAAACAATTGTGATATCTTGCCCAACCCAGAGACGGGATTGAGGTCGGTCTCACCCAAAGCACGCACCCTAATCATTTAAAGTGAGATATTGTTTAGGTTGGAAACTTGTTCGATGGACCTACCCGATAATACTCAACATTCCTCCCAGAACGAAGCCCAGGAATGTAGCCCAAGGTTTAATCCCCTGATTACCAAACACAATCCAGACCAAGAAGGTCCCTATGGCTATGCTGAGAAGCAGCCCCTTAATGACCCAATCATTAGGTACAAGCCTATCCTCGGTCTCAGTTTCGTGATGCTTTTGATCATCGCTTTCTTCGATGTTTGAATATCCCCCCCTCCAGGGACGTACAATGTCCGAGATGTACTCCAGGATAACAGGCAGAAGAGAAATTAGACTGTCGGCACACATAATCCCAAGAGAGATCCATAAAATCCAACCTCGTGCGCCCGTAGACATGTCACCAACGGGGCCTGGAGCCCAACCTGACCATTTCGAAAGTGGAGACAGAAAAGCCCATCCCACAAGCATACCCTGTATAAAGTAATGGTGAGTCCACCAGATTGCTTTAACACAAGAGTTACTAACAAAATTCATGCTCAGAGTTGTCGGAAATCCCATAATTACACCTGAATCAATTTATGAAATAAATTTCGGAGGTCCTAGGAGTTGTTGGTCGAACGAACCTTGCCCGACATAAGACAGACTCGGTGTGAAATACCACAACCATTCCTTAGCCAAATAGTTGCCAAATAACGGCAACGCGAACAGAACTGGATAGAAATAGGCAGCCAACTATGGTGGTAAAATCAGCTTACAGATGGAAAATATCAATTACAGCCGACGCACAGTCAAGGAGCCGGATACCGCAAAGCTCCAAACAAGGTCGTGCCACCCTTCGTGTTCGACCACGTCTCGTTCAGTTGCGTCTTCCTCGTCCTCTTCAACCGCCGAGATGCCATCAAGAATGTCGGGAGCAATGACATCATCCTCTTCGTCTTCGACGGGTCGATAGCTATTTCGTTGCCTTAGGCTTGTGTCTGGGGGAGGTAATCGATGGAGAACGGAGATGAGGTGGGCCGTTGCGGTTCCCGAGGGGAAAGGCAGTTGCTCTTCTATAATCTATCGAAAAGGTATGGGTAAAATTTAGGATCAAGAACGTCGTCATACCACTTGTTTACGTATGGGAGGTGAGAGGAAGACTCTGCAGGACTGTTTGTATCATAACGAGAGCATAGGAAAGTGGCTACGTACCCGAAGAACGCCACGGAGCATGACCAACCCACCGCGGCGAGCCAGTCAAGGTGGATCGGAGGTGAACCATCGCGTTCTACGCTGAGCAACGTGAGAGCAGGCAAGATGCCCACAAACCCCGCTGCAAGAGGCATCGTCCCTGTTGCCACGGCCGTTGTCTGCACTACAATGATTTCTTGAGGTGTTAGAGGGGTTGGAAGGGTTCTGGAAATGAGGAAGCCAATGAGGGCCGACTGTATTGACATCCTGCGAGTCGAGCGGTCAGATAGACGGCGAAACTGCTGAAGGGATGAACACACATTGATATCCATCCGGACTGGAGTCCCAGGCTCAAGTTCGTGAAGCATATCAAGCAACCAATTGCGAGACCTATCAGGACGGCTCTCAAGGTGAATTCTGGCTGCGAATCAGATATTCGGGGGCGCCATGGTTTGATGAAACTGAAATATGGTGAGTCCGGAATATCGGGAAAGCAGCTGAATGTGACTTGCCTGGACCAGTTTCTCAAGTTCATAGTGGGTAAGAATCGAGCCGTATGGATTCTTGCTAGTTGCCGGGGCGTTGTTTACCCGAGTTATTTAGTTATACATAAGTAGTAGATGACTTTCCGATTGACTCATCGATTGACACTTAAAATCCTCTTTCCTTCAAACCATCGTGCATTATCAGGAAAACCCCTTCGCTCACTACCGATGGCCCAAAGGATCAGAACAGATGAAGGTGTTTTGCGAATTGTACCCCCACCCGGACAGGCCGCACCGTTGGTGTTTTTTTCAGATTCACCACCAGCCAGGCAGCTCACAGACTCTCAGCTTACCGAAAGCAGGCGAGAAAAACGTTTTGATAACATCTGCACTACCTTATTGCAATAACGTTCCTCATCTGGGTGCGTTATTCCTTTCATCCTATTTCCTTGGCTGATGGGAGTAGGCAATATCATCGGAAGCACCCTAAGCGCTGATGTTTTCAGTCGGTGTGTGCAATATTTTATTACCTCTGCCATTTATCTTACGCCATCCTCAGATATAGCCGTAAGCGTCCGACCCGATGTTGTGGGGTGCCACTAACCGTCATGGACCAGGCACCCGCAATAGGCGCACATTATATGTTTGTGGTACGGACGAGTATGGAACTGCGACAGAGACACAGGCGCTGAAAGAGGGGATTACACCTCGCGAGCTGTGTGACAAATATTGGATTCTTCACAAGGACACTTACGAGTGGTTTGACATTGGGTATGCTTTCTTCAAATTTTGCTTTCGGACTGTCACTCATTTATCCCTGGAATATTAGTTTTGATCATTTCGGTCGTACATCCACACCTCTTCATTCAGAGTATGACATGCCCTTTCATTTGCAAAGCATATTCTTATTTGCCTCCTAGAATTGCTCAAGAGATATACTGCAATCTTGGAAAGAATGGAGTGTTAGAAAGACAAGAGAAAGAGCAAACTTATTGCGAGGGATGCCCCAAGTAAATTCGAACATTCAAACGTCTTATTATAGCTAACATAATTCCTAGGTTCCTGGCTGACCGCTACGTCGAAGGAATTTGTCCACATTGTGGATTCGAGGACGCTCGAGGCGACCAATGCGATGGATGTAGTCGCACCCTTGACGCCATTGAGCTGATAAAACCTCGGTGTCTTGTCGATAACACACACATTATCACGACGCGCACATCTGTTCACATGTATCTCAAATTGAATGACATCCAACCTCGCACCGAAGAATGGATCAAGCAATCATGGAAACGAGGGAAATGGTCACCCAACTCAGTCGTCAATTCCGATGGAGAAGTTATCGATGCTCGACTGAAGAAAGGCCTCTTGCCCACACCACTCACCCGAGATCTAAAGTGGGGCGTTCCAGTACCAATAGAAGGCGAAGACATCCACGGAATGAAGGGAAAAGTTTTATGTACGTGTTGCTCTACTGACGTCGCTTTTCACTAACTACTTCTGACTTTCATTGATCAAGATGTTTGGGTGAGTATTTTTTCTTTCAACCTGGGGAAAGTTACCAACAAATCACTCAGTTTGATGCACCTATTGGATACCCGAGTATCACCGCCAACTACACCCCTGAGTGGAAACAATGGTGGTTCAACCCAAAGGACGTCGATTTATACCAATTCATGGGCAAGGACAACGTTTACTTCCATACCGTCTACTGGCCTTCTGTCCAAATCGGAGATGGTCGAGATTGGACAAAACTTCACCATCTCTCGACGACAGGTTAGCTCCGCCATTTACCCCGAAACATTTTTTGACCTCCTTCTAGAATACCTGAACTACGAGGGGGGGAAATTCTCCAAGAGTAAAAACAGGGGTGTGTTTGGGCCCAGTGCTAAAGAAACTGGGATCCCTGCGTCGGTCTGGCGTTACTATCTTCTGTCATCGAGGCCGGAAACTGCGGATGCCATGTTCTCATGGACGGAGTGTGTGAGTCGACCGTCAATTTCATGCCAACATCCCTTCTAAGACTATCCCATGAAAGATTTCTGCCAATAACAACGTCTTGTTGAATAAGTGCGTAGATATTTCATTCGGCTGAACTCTCGTTGATCCTTGCGCAGCTTCGGGAATTTCGTGAATCGAGCGCTCAAGTTTGTATCCTCTCAATATGCCAGCGTTTTACCTGAAAGTGGAGACGCTCCCGGGCCTTTCTCCCCTAACGACCCTCTGGATTCCGAATTCATCACAAGTGTCAACGGTCTTTTAAAAGATTATATCGATGCCATGGACTCGGTCAAAATCAGGCTGGGACTTCAGACCGTCATGTTGATCTCCATACGCGGAAACAATTACCTTCAATCTTCTGGACTAAATAAGGCACTCATTGCATCGAACCCAAATCGTTGTGCTCAGGTTATCTCACGCGCTGTCAACCTCATCTACACACTCTCCGCCCTCATTTATCCCTTCATGCCGGCTACTTCAGAAGCCATTCTCGCTCAGCTCAACGCACCAGCACGTGCTGCACCCGAGGTTTTCTCGAACGATATCCTCGGGGGCCACACCATCGGTACCCCTGAACATTTGTTCAAGAAGATCGAGGACAACATGGCGGAGGTATGGCGCATCAAGTTTGGAGGTACGGATAACGCGCAGGTGTCTGCAGCCGCCACTCCTGATCCTCTGAAGGCTTCACCTGGACAATCGAAAAAGGCCTCGAAAAAATCTACACCTGCGGCCTCAATTGTGCCGAATGGACCTAAATCACCAGAGGCCATTACTCTTGAGGCCAAGATCACAGAGCAGGGACAACGTGTGCGTGAGTTGAAGGCGAAAACCCCCAAGACACCAGAAATCGACGCCGACATCAAATCCGCCGTGGAACTCTTGAAGAAGCTGAAATCCGAACTGGAGGTGGTTTTGAAACAACCGTGATACATGGATGGAAGAGCATAAGAAGAAATTAACCACTGTCATATATATCCTGTATTGATATCAAATTCTAAAGTCTAAACGCCATCATTTTTACTCTGTTTTAGAAAATATTGCCCTTTACGGAAACCTTTGCCAACTTGCAGAGCTACTTATGGCAAGATACTATCAACAAGTAATACACGATAAATAACATACAATAAAGAGTCATTATATACATACATATCGCGCAGAGCGCGAAAAGGAAAATTTACATAAAGTCATATCCCTATCGTATATCTGTGGGGTATCAGCGCCGTCCAGTAAGCCCAAGACTCGTCATACTCCGATTACTGATCCCACTGGCATCGTAACTTCTCCTGCCTGGCCCCTCGACCTCTCCACGTCCAGAAATGCGGCCATCCTCCTGAACTTCCTTGCCACTCCCCCCTGGCAGCCGTAGAGCTGTCGTGCTCGCGTTCCTTTTACCGTCCATGGAGAAAAGACCGCGACGCTCGCTAACCGGACTGCTTCCAACGCCAGTGCCAAGCGAATAAGTACCTTTTGTACTAATCACACTGTTGTTGCTTTGATGCCGTTTTGAATCAAGGCCCAAGGCGTTTCCGACAGGCATGCTCAGGCGACGTATCCAGCCACCACCAGTTTTCTTTTCCGAGCGCCGATTAGCAGACAACTCAATGGATTGCGGGTTATATGTCTGTTGGTTGGGGCTAGAGGAAGACTGGTATTTGCTTATCGAACATGATTCACAACCGCAATTAGAAGCATGTGAAGTGCTCGTACTGTTGGTATTTGAATTATAGCCACCATTGTTTGGATATTTGTCGCGTGTGCGAGAATCGCGCTGAGATTCGAGAAGTTGGTGTCTTTCCTTGGGAGAAGGCGGGGGTGAATTTTGACCAAACATGGGTTGTACAGGTGGTATATTCACGCCTCGCGGGGGTGGAGGAGCGAGGTGGGTCGCGCCGTAGGAATGCTGCAACTGATCTCCTACTGCTTGAGATGGCAATGTTGCGGGAGGATTTTTGATCCTTTCAGAGACCTCATGCGATTCCATCTGCGAGAGGGGACGCTGCAGTTGCTGTCGAGGTGAGTTGCGGCGTTCCCTTGGTCGCAAGGCAAATTGACGGTCTCCAGCATCGTTATCTTCACGAGGAGCACGACTGAAAGTGTGGTCTTGTTGCAACCTCGCGCGATCTCTTTCCAGCTCTCGGGCACGCATTTCTAGATCTTGCTCGCGTTCCCTCAGCTCCTGTTCCTTAGCTCTCCGTTGGACCTCCGCCAGCTCGTCATTCGACCGCCGCCGCCGATCGACTTCAGGACTCGGTGCACGATTTGTGACCGAGGACGACAAACCGAAATGGGCTTGATACGATTCCTGGGCTTGCCGTGCAGCAGTGTCTAGAAGAGGTAACGATTGTTGGCGCAATACAGGTGGAGAGCTACCCCTCAGCCTGGGAGACAGAGGTGCGTCTGCTGGCTCATATCGGGTTGCTAAGCTGTTGACGCTAAGAGGAATCCGCGGCAGATCTCGCGGCGGGGGGGACGTGGATCCAGACTTGTAAGAAAAGTTAGTGTATATTTAAGGTAGATGAAAGAGGAGGACTCACGTTACTGGAGTACCGATTTCGCATAGCAGCAACGATACTGCCGTTGCTTGCCCCAGTGTCTGTCCTTTCGACAGGTCTTGGGTATTTAGGACTATGATGTGTCCTGAAATTCGATGTTTCCGCAATATTGTTCATTACTCCAAACTCTCCTTCTTCAACGTTTCTTCGGATAGAGGACGTAGGAATAAATGCCGTACTCTCCATGGAAGACGACGGCAGATATCGAGTATCCGACCCATCTTGGTTAATTTGACTTGTTACCTCAGGAGGGAGGGACGTCTGTGAGCGAACCGGAATAGGTCGCCTGATCTCAGTTACGGATGGTACTGACACAACCAGTGAATCTGAATTCCTTTGTTCGTCTGGGATTCTTGGCCGCTCTCTATATCTGCGTTCAGGTGAGGGCGGCGAAATATTTGGTACATCCGCCGCTGGGGCATTGTGGCGTACATCATGAGTCGTTCTCTTCGAATATTCCCCTGCGTCGCTAATACCAGAACGGTCGTCATTGGCTGAGACAGGCGACTCTGCCAATTGGTTGGAATATGCAGACGACGGGAACTCAAGGTTCGAGGAAGATGGAACGGATTGAGAAAGGGAAGATTGATGGTGTTGTGCTTGCGGTTGTCGTAGAGGCGGAAGGGGGAAATGGGTCGGAGGAGTAGGGAATGCTGAAAGACTTCGGACAGATCCTGTGTTCGAATCAATGAACGGTACCCTTGGAGGCTCGAGATTGGTGGAAACAGGTGCTAGGCGCGCTTCGCTGGTAACGTTGGATTGCATTTGGTTGTTCCTGGTCGCAGTCGGGGAATTGTGAACAGATTGAGGTTCTCGTTGCAGCTCCTGAGAGCTTGTAGAGGCAGAAGGGGGTCCCGTTGAGTAGCCTGGCAAAAGTTCGCGTGGTTCAGAATGAAGTGACGTAACAACATTTTGGTGAAGAGGATTCGGAGCTTCTTCCTGGATCGGCTTCAAGCCCGTTGGTTCTTCCAGCTTCGTTGTCGGGGACGCGTTTGCTTGGTCAAGATCGGTTAGATCACTAGGTAATGAGCCCGTCCAACCTCCTTCACACATCGCCCTCCATTGCCCCAAGGGTCCAACTGTAGGCGAGAATCTGCGAACACATTCGTAGGACTTCTGCCATTCAGTATCCGCAAGGCGAGCAAGGCAAGCAGCTATATTGTAGGTTGTCGCGGTATGGCGTTGGGTAACATTCCACGTGTGGTTGCTGTGAATGTGCTTGAGTAGACCCAGGATATTTGGAGTACACCCACGTACTATTTTTCCTGTGATACTCCGGGACCCAATGTGTTGATAAGGTTGATGTAGCGAGCATGCTCTTCGCTGACATCGGCGGTTTTCTTTTTCGACTTCTTCTCATATGTTTGACCTTAACCGCGATTAGTAAAAGAAATAAAGTGATAATAGTGTTGTATTCACCTGCTTGCTTGATCTTCGCGTTCGCCGAAGCCATCTTTTCGTCATGAAGTTTCTCCTCTTTCTGAGCCGAGAACCGTGAGCGGCTCCGTTCAGAAAATGAACGAAAGGTCATACGGCAAGTTTCTTAAACCACTTCTTGACCTCTGCACTGATTGAATCATATTCCTTGTCCGCAATCTTGACAAATTTGGCATCAACGTCAGACAACGCCTCGAAAATGTTTGCACTGGCGTTCATAGCATTTGCTGATGTGTCGATTAGAAACCGAACAAGTCGAAAGATAAACTTTATTTGCACCTGGTATCTCGCCAGTGACTTTGATCCCTGCGGTCTCGCGGAGAGCTTTTGCAAGCTTCTTCTGGAGCGCGACCACTGCACCAGCAGCTTCGCAATACTCGTTCAAGACATTGAGCAGAGTTTCGATAGATTTGCACGACTTGTGAATGTCTGCTCGCTCTGCGTGCGGGAGGATATTGGTCGCTGACGCCATTCCAGTTCCCGACGGAGGCGCGGGGTATACTTATGATGGATATCAACGCCCAACCGACCAGTATACGATCGGCGGCACTGGTCAGGTGGGAAAGCAGAACTGGCAATAAAGGTCAATTTTCTCACGCCCGAAGTTCCCTACGCAAAATATTTTACCGTGAGGGCTAAGGCGTCCTCCCCCCGACAGAGATAAAAGCGGCAGGAAGACAGTATAGCATCTCTCTTTTACAAAGAGAGGTAGAAAACTGCAGTCTAAGTATGTAATATGTATCAAATTTGCCAAAGTCTTGAAGCCTGGAGGGACACTTTTTTCACTCCCAAATTGCCCGGGAATGCCTCATTTGAGGCGTATCCGAGTGAGGATGCCCAAAACATGTTTCAAGAATCACTACTATGTAATACATATTGAATGTCAATCATTCTGGCTTCTAAGTAGATCGGTTGTAATTGGTTTTAGTAATACACGATCACTATACAGCAGGTGTTATCTGATAAAGTCACGCCATATTAATATTATGTAATGGGATCCTGGCTATCAGATAAGAGGGCACCATCCTTCTGCGCTTCTTCTGTCCTATTGCCCCCACTCCCTCGCTATTGCGCCCAGTATTACTAATGAGCTTACACGAAAACTCTGAAGAAGATCCCCTTTTGCCACGCCAAAGACCACCTCGCACACAACGCTCAGGGATGAGAACCTGGTTTTCTACCTGGAGCTTCTCATGGGATGCGCATCCTTTCTGGTTAGAAATTTGTGAAACCATTTATCCATGCCATTACCAATAATCTTAGGTTAATCCCCGTCGTTTTCGTCATGTCCATGTCGGTATGAACTTTTCATCATGTCAATATTAGCCAATCTCACGGAGAACAACAGCGGGGAGTAACCATGTCCCCGCGGATACAGGTCTACAGGGCCATTGCCTGTCGCTCGTTGAGTACCGAATCGCCTGGACCTACCGACCTCCTAGCCTTTGCAACCAGCTGTGGGGACGCGGAAGTTCAGGCTCGCGCTGCTAAAATCCAAGCTTGTATGTTGCAGACGTTCCCGAACAACCAAACTTTTCATCTCCTTCCTTTGTAGCTGTGGTGACGACAATGAGCGTTCTCAGTGCAATTTCGACAGGCTTTTGGAGTCGCTTGGGCGACACACACGGACGAAAGCTTATCCTCTCAACCTTTCTTATCGGGGCACTTTTGATGTGAGAGATATTTGTCAGGGATACAACCGGATATAAACTGACCTGAAAACTATACAGGGAGGCTGTTTTTGTGCTCGTTATGAGACCCGACTCTCTATTTGGCCAATACGCCGAGCATTTTATTCTCGTTGGTCCAATCCTGGAAGGTTTCGTCGGTGGTTTATCTACGTTTAATGGAGTTGTGCATGCGTGAGTTCCCTCTTTCCAAACCGATGGTAACTCTTTATCCCCGTTCTAGATACATCTCTGACTGCACGCGGCACGGTTCTCGGTATGATATCTTTTTTACGCTGACGGTACATCCTTACAAGCAAGTCCTAGGTCAACAATATTTTCTACCGTTCAAGGAATGATTTTTGTTGGCCTCGCTACAGGGCCTTGGGTACGAGTCCCCTTCATCGACATTTGATATATTGCTAATCGTGGACTCACAGTTTGGAGGGCTTTTCTTGCCCACCAGTGGCTACAGCGACGCCTCTTTCTTCGTCAGCATAAGTCTTATAGCCTTGACACTGGCCTATGTTATCGTTTTATGCCCTGAATCACGAACTGCCTCGACAATTGAAGTCAGCTCCCGCAGACAGGAAAACCTATCATTCAAAACGTCGCCCATCCTTTCCGCTCGTCGCCTTGTCTTTAATTTCGCCTCCGCTTTACTTTTACCCATCTCAATGTTTGCTCCGCGGGCGATTCCTAACTCTTCACGGAAGAATTATAACATGACGTTTGTTGGCCTCGGCCTTTTCCTATATATTGTATCAACAGTATGCTGCCAACATTCGCATTTTATTTCACAGACTCATGATGTCCTGCTAGGGTCTTTACTCCGCAAAATACCTTTATGCTCAACATGTTTATACATGGACAACCGCTCAGGTATGCGTTGACAGCTTCTCGTGACTGATATTTTCTCACCGCATGGCTAGCTTGGCTATTATATGTCCACTCTTTGGATAACGAGAGCCATGAACCTCCTTATCTTCCTACCAAGTAAGTTCCTGGTTCGGATAAATATACGCTGCCGCTTTCTCATGACAATTCCCAGTCATTCTCTCATATTTGAAACCCAACACCACAACTAGTCCTGGATCGAGCCCCGATGCCCGTCATATTTCAGCCGAACTCAACTTTGACCGCTACCTTGCTTCGATATCCCTCGCGGTGGACGGGATCGCAGACAGTCTCGTTGCCATCACCAGGAGCAAATCACAAGGCGCCTTTGTGGCTCTTTCTTGCTTGTCTTCGTTTACTTCAGGAGGTAACCCTGCTTTACACTCCCTCGGGGGTGTGTGTTTGCATGCTTGCGGGCGTGGCACGGAAGTCGGAGCATTGTTTGGTGCAATGGGAGTGTTATCCGCCATTGGGCATATTGTTTCTGTCAGTTGTTTTGTCTGTGCCAATATGCAATTCCTGCTTAACTTTCTGTCTAGCCCTACATTTATGCTTTGACGTATGGCTCTTCCGTCGCTCGCTATCCAGAAGCGATCTTTGTTTTAGGTGCCTGCCTCCTCTTCGGTGCTGTCTTCTGCCTTGGCCAAGTATCTCCCGCTGAAGAAGACATCTCACTCATGCAAACACAACGGAATGGGGAGGATTCAGGGTCAGGTTCTTTAGCCCAAGATTACGCCTACCAGTCAATATCAGAATCTGACGATGGGAGCTCGCGAGCGTAGAACTAGATACTTTCACCACACTGGATTGTAGAATATAATATGGTAATATATTTTTGTAATTGAGTGACAAGGGCGGGCCGCACATTTCCGGATGGTGTGACCATGAGGTCACGTTGATGCCTAGAATAAAAGTTTCGAGTCTCAAGAGACCCCATCATGTCTAACCTTAAAGAATACCTCGCCGAAAAATACATGTCAGGTGCTAAAGCAGATGCTATCCTTTCGAAAGCAGCGCCGCTCAAAAAGAAGAAACGGAAGGCGAAGGACGTCGCAGAACCGCAGTTTGGTGCCAGCATGATACGTGACGAGGACGGAGGTTGGGGAGAAATTGAAAAAGAAGACGACAACGACGACATGGCTGGTGCAGTGGTAGAGAAGGACCGCGGGTTCAAGAAACGCAGGGTGGCCGCGAGCGCAGCTGCCGAATCCAGCTGGGTCACCGTGCAAGAGGGTCTTGGCGGAATGCAAGTCAAGGAGGAAAGCCCACCGCCCGACGAGAAGCCCATGGTCGTCGATGTGCCTTTCGTTGGCGGTCTAGTGCGGCCTGACCAGCTCAAGAAGATGCTCCCCCAAAACAATGTCTCCCAGTCCAATGATTTAACAGCCGAGGAAATTGCTCGCGCCCAGGAAACAGTGTACCGTGATGCTTCTGGAAAGAAGATCGACACCAAGGCCGCGAGAGCAGAGGCTGCACGGTTGAAGCGACTGAAAGAGGAGAAGGAAGCGCAAAAGATGGAATGGGGGAAGGGCTTGATTCAAAAGGAGGAGGCCGAGAAGCGGAGAAAGGAACTGGAAAAGAATCGAACCACTGCGTTTGCGCGACATGCCGATGACCAGGATCTGAACGAAGAGTTGAAGGCTAAGGAGCTTTGGAATGACCCAGCAGCTGCTTTCTTGACGGTGCGTTCACAGGCCAGTGTCTACGGGTTGGTCTGAATTTTTGTTGCGCGCATAGAAAAAAAAGGTTAAGGGTCCTCGAAGACCCGAATATACTGGCCCTCCTCCTCCTCCGAATCGTTTCGGTATTAGACCTGGCTACCGATGGGATGGTGTTGGTGCGTTCTGTTTTCACATTTTCGGCTGCGACTGGCCTAAGCTTTTTTCTGCGACAGATAGAGGTAATGGGTTTGAGAAGAAGCTCTTTGAAAGTAAAAACGCTAAAAGACGTATCGTTGCGGAAAGTTATCAATGGAGTGTGGACGATATGTGAGACGGATTGTTGTTGATACACCTTGTCATTGATCAGATGTTCCGGAATATGTGAGCCGCTTCCTGCTTCACTGCCCCTTTCCCTCAAGCGTTTAGAATTCAGCGTTATTCCAGAATCCGGACAATGATTTCTCTGGCTCAGTTGAACTTTCACCTCTGGGCTTCGGGTTCAGACTGTCCTACGATAGCTTTTTGCAGCAAACTTCTCAAAGCTAAATCATCGGGAATTCGTTCGATATTGTATCTACTCGATAAAGGAGAAAGCAGGATACCTCTCCAAAAGTCTCACGGACCGCTGGGGCATCTCATTCCTGTGTCGTACACATCTGGCTCCCTCGACAATTTAATTTGGGAGGAATGGAAAAACGACAGGCAAGAAGCACCATTTTGTCGCGCACAACCTTCCGAAATAAACCTGATCAACTGTGAGCCGGCGAGTTTTCTTTTCTTGAATACATCGACTGGATGCCTTATTTCATGGCAAGTTGGGGTCACAACAGGTAGGTCCCTAAATAAAAACTATGCCTAATCTGATGAGCTGAAGTACACATAGCCATTTACTTTCATACGAAGTTTGTCCTGTGCTCTGCTCTTCGAGTTCACCTTCCCGATGGCTCTTCCCACTGTCAGCAGGCACAGCAATCGGCACATAAGTCTTCTTCAATATTGTAAAGGTTTTGGACTGTACTCCGAATCTAGATTTGGTTTATTCGCCCGAACTTGAGTAAATTTTGCTTGAGTAGGCTGACCTGCACACATTGGCAGATGGCCTTCAGTGAATTCAAGACATCCGCTTGTGAAGTAGCGCCAGACACTCATTTCGTTCGAAAGGTCTTTGGAGCACACAACTCCTGGACAAGAGTATGTGCGGGTCTACATGGATTATGATTTCCACTTTCTATCCCAATCCTTGTAGCTTAGCTCCTCTGATCCCCGACTCGATGTTACGTAAGTAACGAGAGAGGGTTGTTGGCAAGTGCAAATATTTTCCCATCTGTACATGAGTATGTACACGAGAAAACTTGGTGCATTTCATTCATTTTTCCACTACAATA
>Ga0307513_10002204_pt1 | contig 27208 bp, 22 predicted proteins | sample 15_EM_MG_FD_202174 | JGI IMG/M metagenome (GOLD analysis project Ga0307513, IMG submission 202174) | Populus trichocarpa ectomycorrhiza microbial communities from riparian zone in the Pacific Northwest, United States - 15_EM | ecosystem: Host-associated > Plants > Roots > Unclassified | place...
TATACTTGTTATGGTTTGTTTTAGATTTTGTAAGATTGTATTTGTTTGTAAATTGTTGAAACTTTATTGAATTACCGAATTACATGTGTTGTTTTGAAATAATTAATAGCTTGTTTAATGGGTCCGTTTTAATTTTTATCATCAATGGTATTGCGGAGTTGTAATTTTTGTAAATTGATATATATGTATTAATTTGTATGGACGTTAATGATAATTGATAATGAATATTTAATATTTATGAGAAGTTGTAATTGGTTTGTTGGAAAATCTCGAGGTAAACTAATTTTTTTGTAAATTTATTTACCTAACATAGTTAATTAATACATGTTGTCATCATAATTTTATAGATATTCGATAGAAGTCATGGATGATCGTTCATGGATGTATCGAGATTCACCCCAAGGATTGTGGAGGATGGATTATTATAACGGGATCCAGGGTTTTATTAATTTTGCAACATCTATTCCCAGAAATTTTACTGGAGGCGGTATTAGGTGTCCATGCAGGAAGTGTCAAAATAAAAAGTATCTGCATCCAGATGTTGTAACGATACATCTTCCACACAAAGGGTTTATGGAGAATTACTAGTATTGGTATGCACACGGAGAAGTATTTGTTAGTAAGAGGAGAATGGAAGAAATAGTGGTTGGGTCAACTTCTAGTGCTAGCAACGTGCATGAAGCAGCAAATGACAACATTAATCCTTACAGGAATATGGTTATGGATGCAATGAGAATGAATCAAGGTAATGTCAGTCAATGTCCAATTGTAGAAGAAGAACCTAATGCAGATGCAACTAGGTTTTTTGATTTGTTGAAAGATTCTGACGAACTATTATGGGATGGATGCACGAACCATAGTAAATTATCGGCCGTAGCACAAGTGTTCACCATCAAGTCAGATCACGGGTTAAGTGAGGCCGGGTATGACAATATTATTGAATGGGCGAGAAGCATTTTACCTGAAGGGAACAGGCTGAAAGAGAACTTTTATGCTGCGAAGTCCATGATGAAACCCCTTGGTTTAGGATACCAGAAAATTAACATGTGCCCTAACTTCTGCATGTTATACTACCTTGAAAATACTGAGATGACCGAGTGCATGACATGCGGGCATTCCCGTTACAAACCCAGAACTGGTAGGGGAAAGACTCTAGTGGCATATAAAAAACTTGATACTTCCCAATCACATCTAGACTGCAGAGGTTATTCATGTCACCAAGAACTGCTGAGAACATGACATGGCACCAATCACATGATACGGTTGATGGAGTGATGGTGCATCCTTCTGACGGTGAAGCGTGGAAACACTTTAATAGTGTGTATCCTCACTTTTCAACTGAATCAAGGAACGTGCGTCTTGGGTTGTGTACAGACGGATTCAACCCATTCGGGTCATTTGCTGCTCCTTATTCTTGTTAGCCGGTCATACTGACAGTTTATAACTTGCCACTGGGATGTGTATGAGGTCAGAGTTCATGTTTTTATCTATGGTCATACCAGGTCCGAGCAATCCGGGTTGGAATATAGATGTTTGTCTTCATCCATTGATTGATGAGTTGACGCAGTTGTGGTCCTCTAGAGCTTTGACTTATGACATCTCGAGGAAACAGAATTTTGTTATGAGAGCGGCTTTGATGTGGACTATCAATGATTTTCCAGCTTATGGAATGCTTTCTGGTTAGAGCACGCATAGGAAATTAGCATGTCCATACTGTATGGAAAACAACAAGGCATTCACGCTAAGAAACGGAGGTAAAGTTTTTTTTTTACTGTCACCGTCGTTTCTTGCCACATAATCACAGGTATAGAAAGAACAGAAAAGATTTCTTCGTTGGCAGAGTTGAAAAGGATGTTGCACCCCCGCGTCTTTCTGGTGAAGAATTGCATGATGTTGTAAAATTATACGGTGACATTGTCTTTGGTCTCCAATCAGGTAAGCAGAAGTTGTCTGGTTTTGGTTTGACCCATAATTGGGTAAAGCGAAGTATCTTTTGGGAGCTTCCTTATTGGAAGACCAATCTTCTCCGCCATAACCTTGACGTCATGCACATTGAAAAGAACGTGTTTGAGAACATTTTCAACACCGTCATGGATGTGAAGGGGAAGACAAAGGACAACATCAAGGCTAGATTGGATGTAGCTTTGTTCTGTAACCGTCAAAATATGAAGTTGATTCGTGATGAGTCATGGGTTGCAAAACCAAGAGCAAGCTTCGTGTTAGAGAAAAACGCACGACTACTAGTCTACAAATAGCTTAAGAGTCTACGTTTTATGGATGGACATGCCTCGAACATATCAAGGCTGGTTAATATAGAGGAATGCAGATTGTATGGAATGAAGAGTCATGACTGCCATGTGTTTATGCAAACACTCATCCCAGTAGCTTTTCGTGATTTGTTGCCAAAGGGGATATAGGATGCACTCACGGAGATCAGTCATTTCTTTAGAGATTTATGCTCCAGCAAGTTGAATGTTGATCATATTGAGAGGCTTGAAACGAATATCGTCGAGACACTATGCAAACTTGAGATGATATTCCCTCCATCATTTTTTAACTCAATGGAGCATCTCCCCATACATCTACCGTTCGAGGCAAAAGTTGGAGGACCGGTCTAGTATAGATGTATGTACCCATTCGAACGGTTAGATATTACAGTTGCAATGTAATTCATACATAAAAGTATTTTCTTTGTTTTTCTTCATTGAAAATACTTGATTAATTCAATGCAGGTACTTGTTCAATCTTAAGAAAAAGGTTAAGAACAAGGCGCATGTTGAGGCTTCGATATGTGAGGCCTATATTGTTAAGGAGATCTCAACATTTATCTCGTACTATTTCAAACCTCATCTGAGAACGAGAATCAATCACGTTCCACGACATGATGATGGCGGTGAAGTGTCTTCCAGTGGGAACTTGTCAATATTCTCCAATCCTGGACGACCCACACCTAAAAATGCCATAAGAGGAAGATATTTGTCAGAAATAGAGTTTAAACAAGCACACAATTATGTTCTATTTAACTGTGATCAGTTGAGACCTTTTATTCAGTAAGTGTATATATGTGTAATACTAATTAAACTTTGTCAATAATATATTGTTAATTAGATATTGTAATATAATACACTCATTACCACTTGCAGGGAACATCGACAATATTTGATGTCCAATAACTCACAGCTGACTGAATCCCAGATCTTTCTATTACAAGATGAACAATTTGCCACATGGTTCAGAACACATGTAAGCACTATCACAAACTCATTCTCACTTGCAAAATTATTGTATGCATGTCATTACGTGATTCTCATTTACTGTTCATTGTTGTACATTATATACAAGGTTTATCAAATGAGAAGGGGTGCTGCTAAGTCATTATCTTCACTAAGCCTGGGCCCTGAAAGAAAAGTTAAGTGCTACAACCGGTATTTTGTCAATGGATATGTTTTCCATACTGAAGAATACGGGCATGGTAGAAAGACATACAACAGCGATGTTTGTGTTAAGGGATCGACTAGTAGTGAGTTAGAAGTTGACTACTATGGTAGATTAGAAGAGGTCGTCGAACTGCAATATCATAGCTAGCAGAATAGAGTGTTTTTATTCAAATGCTATTGGTATGACACGACTGACAGAGAAATCAGAGTTGATCTGCACTATGGTCTAGTCGAAATCAACTCAAAAACTAGACTCCGCAACGTAAACGATGTCTTTGTTTTCACAAAGCAATGTCAACAAGTTTATTACACATACACCCCTTCTTTTAGAAAGGATCGATCAAGAGTGGATTGGGTGTCTGTTTTAAAAACGAAACCCAAGGGTCGTGTCGAGCTTGTTCAGGATGAGAATGAAGACACAAGTGTACGAGATGAAGTCTTTCAAGTTAGTGAGTTGGTTGAACCATATCGAGTTGCTCCTTCAGTTAACTTGGAAGAAAATTCAAATTTTCGTGTTTTCGATGATAGTCTTGTTGATGTTGACGCAGAGGAGTTGAATGTTGTTTTGAGCTCTAGCGGACAAGCAAATGTCGATGAAGATGATGACCATATTGAAGATTGCGATGAAGGTGATGACTATTCAATTGATGACGAAGAAGAAGAAAATTCTGACTAACTATCAGAATGAAGCCCTGTGTAAAACCCTTTTTTCATGTAATATAGATTATGAATGATATATTTTGTAACACGAAATATGTATTGTTTACGCACTGTTGTTATTGTTTTGTGCGATGGACAGTTTATCATTTAAGTGTTTGCAGGAACGTAAATATCCAATACAAATATAATTTTTCTTGTACACTTACCGACGTCCATACCGACGAAATAAAGTCCATCGGCATTTCACAGAGAGTTTAAAAATAATTACTTGAAATACCACAATTACCGACGTGCATACCGACGTGCATAAGGGTCGTCGGCATTTCATAGAGAGTTCGAAAATAATCACTTGAAATGCCACAATACCGACGAATTTACCGACGGAATAAAAACCGTCGGTCATTTGTCGGCGGATAATATTACCGACCAAATCACCGACGGACTGTGCGGATTCCAAAGGGCGATGCATTAAATGCATCTCTGACCGCGTGAGTTTACCGACGGACATCGAAAAATATGGAGGGTAATTAAAAATGTTGGTGCGAAATTCAAAAATTACCAATGGATTTTTGAAATGTCACCGACAGACTAAATTAAAATAATATTTTTTTTAATATCTGTCGGAGAATCCGTCGGTAAAACTGCCCTATAAATCACAGCGTCCGCCCCTTCAGTTCATTTTTTCATCTCTTCCGTTCTTCACCTTCAATTTCGATTTGTTTCCTCTCATTTCTCCAAGGCTTTCACCTACAATCTCTAGCAAATGTTCTTGTGAATCTTCATCAGATTAAAAGGTATGTGTTTCCTCTATTTCATTTTACTTTAAGGGTTTTTATTTTGTTTTAGCTATTTTTTTTATGTTTTTTGTTTTGGTGTATTTTTATAATGTAGATAAAGTCTTGAAATCAATACATTATTAAGGTATGCATGTTTCATTCCTAAATTCTATAGTTTTTTTTTTAATTTATTGAATATATTTTATTGTTGTATTCGTATAATTATTGAATAATTTGTTGAATTGTAATTGTTAATATTGAATTTATCTTAGAATAAGTAAATGAATATGTTGTAATAATTAGTAATTTTACTACATTATTGCATGATTTGTGTTTAATTATTTGCATTAATTTTAATTGTTAGTCTAGAGTTTTTGTTGAATTTATTGAATATTTTTTATTGTTTGTATTTATATAATGATTGAATAATTTGTTGAATTGTAATTGTTAATGTTGAATTTACCTTAGAATAAGTAATTGAATATGTTGGAATAATTAGTAATTTTACTACATTATTGCATGATTTTTGTTTAATTATTTGCATTAATTTTAATTGTTAATCTAGAGTTTTTTTTAATTTATTGAATATTTTTTATTGTTTGTATTTATATAATGATTGAATATGTTGTTAATGTTGAATTTACCTTGTAATTAGTATGAATGTTATATGTATAGATGTTATGTTATATACAATATTAGTATAGATGGAGTCAATTGGTTGTGGCTTTTGTCAATATTTGCAGGTTTGTGGATTTGGGTAGTATCCAGTATAAGGGAGGTGCTGTCGAATTTTTTTTAACATTCGAAGTTAATTATATAATTATTCGTATACAATTGTATAGATGCGTAGAACGAAAACCAGAGCTGATCGCTCACGTATGGTCGCAGCTAGTTCTTTTAGCAGCGAGGATGACGTATCCTTAGGTGCCTCTCAAGAAGAGGCACCTATGCCACCTGTACCGTCAACCGATGCTGCCTCTTCCAGCGCAGAAGTGGCGTGCCTTCGCAATGGAATCAGTTCACCCGCAAGTACGAGGCACAGTGGAAGGACGACCTTTCAATGTAAGTTTGTTAAGGTTTTAGTTTTTTCTTTTAAATTATAAAATAATTTATGAACAACTAATCAATATTTCATGAATTTAATTTATTTTCAGGTTCACAAACATTGAGGCCGCCCGAGTAATATCATCGGCGTTTAAATCATCGATGAAGATTCTATTATTTCAATGGAGTTAGTTATCCAGACATCCTGAATGGATAACTCAAATCGATGCATGGTTTAGCAGATTTGAGGTTGGTGTTAATTTCTAATTTCTAGCTTATATCTAATAATTTATTAATATAATTGTAACTAAATTATTATTTTTATTTATCTAATTATTTATACACAACACAAATTCACCTTGGACAGGGCGCATGACAAAGTTGTGAGGAGGGTGTGGGAAAATCATGCGGCAACTAGGTAACATCGAAAACAATACAAGATTTTTTAGAAAAAAAATTTATGTTTCAACTTCTAATTTCTCGCTATGAAAGTAGGTTGCGTGATTTTTTGTATGAATCACAAAAAAGGCAAAAAAACCGCGAGAGATAGGGGTCTCCAAGGCTGGAACGACGTGGCGATTTGGAGGGATTTCAAACTGATATACATCCCAGAAGATATATGGCCGCACTATCTTGAGCATGTGACGTCTGAGCGGTTCACACGACGCTCACAGTCTGGTGCTGGCAACCAGAATCGGCCAATTCATGGCTCGGTGACAACGCACACCGGCGGCTCTGTTTCGTTTGCTGCACATGCGAAACGGATGTTAAGATTAATTTAAAAGAAATATATCGTTAGATTAATTTGTTGTTAATTAATCTTTTTTCATTATAGGCTACGTCTCTTGGACGTGAGCCGAGCCCGATGGAGCTGTTTGTGGAGACGCACGTGCGAAGTCAAGACTGCCAAAAGGGGGCGCAACAGTTCGTTGACAACCGTGCTCAATACTTCGTGGTATGTTTGTTCAACCATTTTATTTTATAAGTTATTATTTTTATTGAATTGAATATGATGATTAATTTTTTTATTTTCAGGAGACCTATAATAGCCGGTTGAGGGAGAGATATGGGGACGATCCTTTGACCCTTCCAGAATTCAATCCGGATTTGTGGATGGAGGTTGGATCGTCTGGTGGACCCGATAAAAATCGGGTTTACGGGCTCTCCAACACTATAGCCGAGAACTTGCGGGCGGCCCGTAGTGTTTCAACCGTTGGGAGCTCCTAATCAGTATCGAGCACCCAATCTAAGGAGTTTGTGGCCTTGCAGCAACACACGGCTCAGCTCACCGAAAAATACGACCACCTATCAGCGGAGCATGCACAACTCAAAGCGGAGCATGCACAATAAAAAGCGGAGGATGCACAACGGTATGCACAACTCAAAGCGGAGCATGCACAACGTTATGCACAACAAAAAGCGGAGCATGACCAGCTTCGTGAATTTGTCATGAACATGGCATCACAGAGTGGTGATACATGTGCGCCTACTTCTTTTTGGCCGTATAACAACCAGCCTCCTCCTCCTCCTCCAGCTCCACCATTATGTTAATTTGTAATGAATATTATTTAACTTTAATAGTTAATTTAAAAAATTTTTAAAACACATTCAGTTTGTAATGAATATTATTTAATTTTATTTCTTTTGTTTTTTATGTTTAATAAAAATTTTATTTGCATAATTGGTTTTTTATTACCATTAATTTATATAATTTTATATTATGTATTCTAAATATTTTTTAAAAAACATATTTAAAAATAATCACAGAGGGTTTTACCGACGGAATATATCCGTCGGCATTTGATAGTTGCTGCCACAGTCACCGATGAATTTACAGACGGATATATTCGTTCGGTATTAAAGACTCACCAACAACTTTACCGACGGACTTAATCCGTCAGTATTTTACAGTGTGTGCCACAACGACCGACGAATTTACAGACGGATATCTTCGGTCGGTATTCCAAACATTCACCGACAATTTTACCGACGGTTTTAAACCATCGATATGTCACACTATCACCGACGGGCTAAAATCCGTCGGTATATTTCAAGCGGGAAACTTTTTTTTCACGCAATTTCCGTCTGTAAAACCATCGGCAAATTGTTTTTTATTTTTCCGACCGATATAGCGACGAAATATGGTATTACCGACGAAAGGAAAGCCAACGGACATATTCCGTCGGTGATGACGTCGGTAAATAAATTACCGATGAAAGCTTAATCACTTACTGACGGAATATTTTCGTCGGTAAAACTGTTAAATCTTGTAGTGAAAGGTTATTGGTCTTAAATTTCTTCAATTTAACCCTTAATTGACCCTCAAACTCTTATTTTCTTGCAATTTTACCCTTGATTTCATCCAATTGAGTTTTTAAAAAATAAATTTGGTCCTCAAAAATTTTGATCTTCTCAATTAAGCCTGGATTAGACTTAATAAGTTTTTTGGTCCTTGTACTTAATTAATTTTTTTAATTTGGCCTAAATTAATTCTTAAACTTAATTAAACATTTGATTAGGCTTGTGATTAAATTAAATTAGCCTATTAAAAATCTAATTAAGTCTTCACACTTAATTTTTATGCAAATTCATTCGATATTCACTAAAGTCATTGTTTTTCACATTTAGGTCTTTCAAGGATGCAATTGATCTTTCAATTTCACTTTTAAATCCCTCTTTAGCCTGTCTTTGCCAATCAAGTTACTGGTCCTCTTTTATTTTTCATTTTTTTATTTAAAAGTAAAAGGATGATTTTGAGGGAAACCTAAAATTAAGTTATGATAAAATGCCAACAAAATAAAGATGACATTTAGAAGCATTATTTATGAAATACATTTGTTGTTTAATATAAATCCATTTTAAGATCCAAATTTTAAATTTGTTTGAAAACTCATTCCATTTATCCCAAAAGCATTTTTTAATAACACCTACCTAATTCAAATGTTTTTGTTGATTGAAATTAATTTCTTAAAGTTATTTATCAATTAGAATGAAGAAATCAATAAAAATGCTAGATATTAAAAATTTGCACTTCTAGAAACTAAAATATTAGGAATCATCATAAATTTTTCCAGATGTTGATGTTTTAATTATGATGTCTTTTATTAATTAATATATTAGTATATTTATCTTAAACTTTCTCGATAATTTAACTATATAATTAATCCATCATTTCTTTTTTCATGTAGCATCATTTAAAAAAAATTACAAGCAAAAGGAACACTTGATATTATTCACACACTCCTCACAAATTTAATACTAAAATTTTAGATCAATTAATTATTATTTTTTTTGGCAAAGTGATGGGCCTGACATGCCAAAATACTGAGCCTAAGTGATGAAGGTAAGAAAATACCTAATTAAGCGTGTGTGTGTGTGTGTAGAGAAAGAGAGGGAGAGACCACTATGTAGCAAAGAAGAAGGAAAAGAAAATAGGGATAAAAGGAAGGAAAAGCATGAAAATCAAGGAGAAGAAGAAAGAAAATAAAAGAAGGAAGAGAAAAGAGAGGCTCGAATAGGCCTAACTCGACCAACCAAGCTAAAAAGGGAAAAAAAAGAGGAAAAGATAAGTAGAGAAAGAGAAAGAAGAGGAGGACGCCCAACCAAGCCTAATGTATTTGGCCCAATTAGGTCTAGCAAAAGTGAAGAAAAGAGAAAGGCCTAACTAGGCAGAAAAGAAGAAAAGAAAAGAAAAGGAAGAGAAAAGGAAGGAGAGGTGGCGCAAAAATTAAAGAAGAGAATGAGAGAAAGAAAAGAAAAAAGAAATGAGGTGTCAAAGCTCCATCATGTATTTAACAATAATATATGCCATACAAGAAGGTTGGATACCTAGACAAAGCCAACACAGAAAGACCATCATTGGGTGCTAGAAGCGACCACCACTTGGTTAGAAGACGATGGGCTTATGCACGCATCAGCACCTGTTGTACACTCACCAACTCATTCCCCAAATGTGACCTAATAAAGGCTCAACTTAGGAGAAAAGAAAAGAAGGAAATGAAAGAAAAGAAAAGAAGAGAGAGAGAGAGAGAGAGAGAGAGAGAGAGAGAGGAACATCTTCATTAAGCCTAATAAGGGCCCAACTGAGGAGAGGAAGAAAAGGGAAAAGAAAAAGAAAGAAGATGGCCCAATCTGGACCAATAATCTTGTCCTAGTCATGCCCATCAAGATGAGAAGGGGAGCATAAGAAAAAACAAAGAGACATAGAGAAAAGGTGGTTAACCCAAACTAGCAAGTACATTAATCATTTTCGTATTAGCAACTCTCAAATTAGATGTGATATGTCAAATGAGGTTCAAGGCATGTCCAATACACCACCACCATCCTGAATTGTTCTTTATATAAGTTATTAGTATGGTGTATGCTTGAATTTCCTTCTTTATAAATTATCAATGTGGCACCTACCTAAATGTCTTTTCTCACAAGATGGGCACCTCCATGAATAAATTCTTTTACAGGTTAATTGTTTGGTTATTCATGATAAAGCAATTATTCTTTATGATTATTCTATGAGTATGATGCATAGGATATTTACAATCCAACTCACCACAAGGTAAATTCATGTGATCCAAGGGTATATAAATATCAATCAGGTATCGGACACAAGATAATAGATCCAGACATATAGCTCATGTAATGACACAACACACATTCTCTTTTTTTTTTCTTCTCCATACATTATTTTTCTACCATGCTTTACTAACTTGGGTATCAAAAAATCTTTTATTCTATATAGAGGACTTGTTTTGCAAGAAAATACGAAGCACAACCCATCTCAACTCTTTAAAAAAAAATTGAGCATATTAAATAGCCATCAAAAGGCCTAAATTCAGTTAAAGTATTTTCGACTTCATCAATAAGAAAAACTAAAATCTTAAAAATACAATACAAAAACCAAATTTTTACTTTTCTATTAGAAATCATTATCCTTTTCATTTTATTTTATTTTTGGATGATGTAAAGTTGTTATCCATCTTTACATGGTTTTCTTATAAGGTGTGTGTGTGTGTGTGTATGTGTGTGTGTGTGTAGAGAGAGAGAGAGAGAGAGCATGTATGTATATATTGATCAGTATGGAATTCATACTCTATGGACATAACTCATGTCCCTATACTTGAAATTACATTCAGAGGAGAAACAAACTCAAAACCATTATAGGCCTCAAAGCTTACCTAAATATCCAAGAAACAAATAAAACTCATATTCATATGGTTTTTTATTCAAAACCTAGTATAGCACATGGCTCTTTTAAAATAAGGATCATTGATTTAGGCTTCTAGAAACCTTGATGGCCCAACAAAGTCCAAAGCACCCACTTTTAAATTAGACTCGATGTGTTCATAGAACCTAACATGACAACACCCCCCAAATAAAAGGCTTATTAAGATCTCATGGACTAACCGAACTCTAGACAAGGCTAATACACCCAAGACTGATTACTACACTTGAATGCACAATCCTTTAGTCAAACATGGTTTTTACTCTCCACCAACCACAATAAAAAGAAATATGTACATGTATTAAACGAGGATACGCTCTTTGATTATGTATTCCTAGAGGTTGGTCAAATTATTATCATTAGCAATTTATAACCTATAAAATATAGAACTATGATAGATTTTGTAGTGATCCATTGTCACTTTAAACTTTTATCTCCAAGTAGTACATAGTATACATGGCAAGTTCATTGATCATCATACTATTGCATCAATAGACACATCCACATGAGTTCAAAAAGCTATATAAATAGCTATATAAATAGTCTTGAACTCCAAAATAAAAGACTTTATTTTTTTCTTCTTACTTAAATTTGAATATTCTCTGCAACCAAACATGCATATACACAACCTCACAAGGCTTTCATCTCTTACCTAAACTGATTTGGGCATCGGAAGATTCCCAACCCTTTAAAGGAACTTGATTAGTAGGTGCCCCGGTTATCCAAGCTCAACCTTTTACGCTTTCCAAACCACAACAATTTTGGAAAGAACATAATTTTTAGAAGAATTTATTGGCGCCCAGTTCTTGCTGGGCATGGAGACAAATGAAATTATAAACAAAGAGTGGGGTAGTATTTTCTTGTGGTATAATTCAACAATCCATCTCATAACTCGCCGACGAATTAGATGAATCTTCACACTTGGCCGAATTCGCATGAGAATAAATAGAAGTTAATTAGGAGCCTCACTTGATTCGGTCATAATAGTAACAAATAATAAAACCCAAGTAGTGATCTGCATGAGCATAATTATTGACTTGCACAGTCGCTCTATCGTGGTCTGAATGTGGCCTTGGGTGGAAAAGCAAGCACACAGGATACACACACACACACACACACAAAAGCATGCTTTGATTTACATCATTAAATTGAAGTGATAGTAGTTGATATGAATAGAGTATGAAAATAAATAAAAAGGGGGGGTCAAGGCAATGGTGGACGCGCAAATCGCAACCAATGACTCACCACTCACCAACAATAGATTATTATAGACTAATGCCCAACCGACCAAAACAAATTAAGGATTTTGTCCATAATCATGATTAAACAAAACCCAAGTTGATGTCAATGTCTCTGCCTTGTCGTATTAGAGAATAATTTCAAACATAAACAGCTAATTTATAATGGACAGTCCATAAAAAGACAATGGACAACCAATGCTAATCTGAGCAACTAAAGCGGAAAAAATATATATATGCGGGGAAATTTTGGTGGGATTGACAGAAGCAACTATGAGCTTATTATATTTTCAAAGCAAAGGCACAGAAAGTCAATTAAAGACAGGGTTCTGTGTCCTTATCCAAGCTTTAGCTTGTTTCTACCATTGAAATTTTAAAGCAGTCCGCAGCAGCTGAATTTTTATTATTATTATTATTTTCAAGAGAAATGAGTGTAAAGACCAAAGAGGGCTTCGAGAGTGGTGTTTTCTCTTTCTTTCTCTCTTTCCTCTTTTTTTTTTAATACATTGTTGGAAGTGGTCCCTCGTAATACATCCAAAATTTCCAACCACTGGTAGATGAGTTTCCTCCTGTCAAACGAAAGCTAAATTCCTGTTTTTTTCTGGCTTACTATCCCAAGTTCCAAACGAAGCCCAACCACAATGTGCCATCAGGAGCTGACAAGAAATAATCAAGTTTTGACGTCGAAAAGTTGCGATATCCAATATCCATGATTTAGACCTTATGTCCAATCACTGCATTTGCCCAAAATTTCGATACCCTTTTTGGTGGACGGGGTTTTGTGCCACGCCATTGCCACACGCCCTTGTTTGCCAATTTTTCAAGGTGATTTGGTTGAGGGAGCAGATTTCTTTTTCTCGCTGTGACAAGTAAAATTGTGGATTAAAATCCTTGATGGGATCAAAGAAAGTGGAGGTTGATTTGCGTTGGTCAATGGTGATTTATTTTCTTTTATTTTTTTGACAACAATGATAATTAGCAAAGGTCCCTACAAAATCTGCACTGACATCGGATCTAAGTTGTTCTATTCTCATATGTTCAACAAATTGCCAAGGCTGGACGTTCGAGTAACGAAAGCAAGGATGAGCAACAAGATTGATAGATAGATAGATAGATAGATAGGTAAAAAATAAAATGCAAGCAGACATTTTGTAAAATATATAATTCTAGAAGACGTGCGTAACATACAAGTTCTTAACAAGATGGATATGTTCAAGTCTATGTTCAGAAATTAGTGCTTATATGATATAATAAATTGCTAAAACAATTTCATCAACCACCAAACATTACCCCCATGCTTGCTTCTACCTCCCCTAGTACTGTGGCTGGAAGCTGATCGGGGTAAGTTTAGAATTCGGTGGTTCAGCTGATTCATGTAAACAAAGTTCAAATCCTCTAAACCGCCGAAACTGGCCCTCTTGAATACCTTGCTTTTATGCATCCAGATAGAAGACATAAGCAGTACTCTCTCCAGACCAAGGGCAACTGGTTCACGAAGATACAGAACTCATGTCACCACCACCAAGTGGTAACATGATAAGGAGTAATGCTACACAATATTCTTATGACTACACGCCATCAATGGAAGAAGGGGTAAAAAAGATACAACCCAAGCGAAAAGTCAAGGTTCTGTTATGTATGGCTGCCTGCAGGTAAGGTTACGAAGTCTATTAACAGTTAGAATTCACAAACTTTTTTATCTCCTCCATGAGACAATAGAAGTGATCATTATTTGGCAGGAAGTAGAACCCTATTGTGGCCTGTTTTAGATAGAGAAGTTTCACTTCATGGCCAGCTCTCTGGAGTCCTTCAACATATGCCAATTGCCAGTCTTGAACGAGATCGAAACCAGCCACAACAACTAGACTTTTAGGGAACTCCAGTCCTTCAAGCTTTTTCCCCCTTGGACCAAATATATTACATGCTGGATGGTCCCTATCTTCTCCTTCAGGTAGATATGCTCTCCAATACCAGTCGCGGTCTTGAATTGTAACAAAGTACTTGCCATCTAATATCTTCTCTGATTCTGTTCTCTGTTGACCACCAAACATTGGGTGAAGAAGAATATTACCCAACACATCGATTTCTTCCTCCGCCGCTCTCGCGGCAACATGGTGAGCTATATTACCACCTGAACTATCGCCAGCCAAATAGACATGAACCTTAGAATCCTTTCCACTTTGAAGCCAAGTTCTAGATTTAACCCACTTAAGAGCCGTCCAGCCATCATCATACGCGCAAGGGTATCGATACTCAGGTGATCGACGATAATTAACAGACACCACAACAGCCTTGCAAGCGCTGACAAGGCGGCGACAAAAGGTGTCATAAATAGCACTATTAGCAGAGGAATGAGTAAAGCTTCCACCGTGGAAGAAGATTATGACTGGAACAACCTCCGTAGTGTTCAAGGGCTTTTCAAGTTCTACAATGCCCCATTGCGCCTCACTTTCAGGGGCAGGTTGGTAAACCCGGTTAAGGAGGCCCGTGGTTCTGTCAACATGATCAAAGGAGAAAACCCCATCAACTGGGATGGTGTTGGCCTGGACCTTTCGTTCAAGGAACTCTGCCAATTCGCGGTTAAAGGTCCCATCCGGGCGGCGAAGGAGATTATATGCAAGCTTGAAATTGGAAATGAGGACCCATGTGTTTAGCGGAACAACCCTCTGCAAGAAGCAAGAAGAAAATAGGATTTTAAGGAATTAGACGTTTTCTTATATAGAAAAACTAAAGGTTTACACGATCTTTGACCTTGGATTGATTGAGAGCCAAGCCAGTCATATATGTACATCTTAGATATTAGAGAACGCGTCAGGTTTTTCTTACAGGTAGAAGTAGTTGAATACTGGTAATGGTAAATAAATCATGTGAAGGAAACTAGACAGATTAGAGCTTAAATGAAAGTTTTTTCCAAGAATCTTCAAAATTAAACTTTTGTCAAAAGACACCGTCGAAATAATTAATGCTGAAAATTAAGAACTTGATGAACTACTGAATCAGATGGGAAGAAATTGCAGCAGCAGCAAAATTAGCTCTTAAAATGACTCCAACCGAAGTCAAATTCTTCATCTTCCAATTTGAAAATCAAAATAAACCATGAAGAAGAAGGAGAAGAATCATTAATTTAAGCTCCAAAAATCTTCATTAGAGCAATGATAAATACTGAAAAGAAGGTGATTTAAATGAAAGAAAGAAGGGAAAAGGAAAAGGAATGGTGAAGAAATGAAGAGAGCACCTTGGATTCATTTAGGTTGACTTCATTGCTACCAGCCATGAGGGAATGAAGTGAAAAGATATCAAGACGATAAAACCCAGAAGCTAAAAACACTTGAAAGAAACCAAACTCTTCATTGTTTCATTTCTTTCACTAGAAACACTTGAATTCTTCTGTCTCTCTCTCTCTCTCTCTCTCTCTCTCATTCCTCTTATTGTTACTATATATATACAGCTGCAGCTTATATTAGGGAACAAAGAGACTGACTTTGTGTAAGAGAGAGAGCGGGGGAGACGTATATCTTCTTCTCGGGAGAGAGGGTCAAAGGGACAAGCAAAACTAAAAGAGCGACGGAGGTGCACGGAGACGAAAGAGACGACAAAGCGGGCGGCCGAATTAAACTGTTAACGTGGGTCCTCCCATCTCTCATCTCTCCCTTTGTTACTCTTTATATAAAAATACTACTCCTGTTCACTACATGCTGTGCTTGTTCTTTCTTGCTTTCGTGTTTATATATATATATATATATATATATATCCTTCTTTCTTATTTCCATTTCTTGACTATGGGGTGGTTTACATGTTTGAAAGTTGAAACTATGGCTATTGCCAGTCTATGACGAGTTGTTTGGCCTCTTTTGCTTCCTTACACGATAAGTTAAACACCATTTGCTAATAAAAATAAATGAATCAATCCAACAAATGTCATTTTTTATAATTTTATGGGCATATTTTTCTTATTTCATTGTATTTTAAAATTAGCCTTTGTGTGATTACATTAAATTGTTTCTCAATTAAATTTTAAACATATTTGTGTGTTTGAATTGTTGTATTCAAAAAACTTTTGACAACCCCTTTTAAATTTGGCCTTTTAATAAACTCATAAGCCAAGCAGCTTCCTAAATTTTTACCATGAACAGTTTACAATTTTAGTGTGAAGTTTTTTTTTATAATTATATTTCACCATGGTAGAAAATTACAAGGAAAATATAATATCAATTTTGTGTGAAAATATCTTCAATGAAAGGCCTGATGATAGCTGTAATAATTATTACTAGTTTTATCACATACTATGTCACTAGTAGAATTCTAAGTTAATTTTTAACATTATATATATATAAATCATTGAATCTCATGCATTAACTCGTGCCCTTACTAATATTGAGCATATTCCAGATGATTTCCTGAATGTATTAACACAAATATCTTCTAAAAAATATTTGATTAGAATTACGCTAATTTTTTCTGATCTTCTAGATCGGATCATAGGTTTCCAGCCGATATACTAATTTTGTGAAAAGAACAAAGAAATAAACGCAAGCAAAAATATAAACAGATTTATGATGCGAATGAACAAGGCAAAACCAACAATGTCAGGATCCTTGATCAAACATAAGGCATACTTAAATGTACAGAAATATGAAATATAGCAAGAATGTAAATAATGAAAATAGAATCTTACTTAAATTTGTAATGTAAATCAATACAGGAGATATTGGTTACAGAGGAGAATGGATATGGGTTATAGAGGAAAGTAAAATCTTCTGAGAAAAAGATGATAGTCTGTCTTCTAAGGATATACCAAAACCTGTTTATACAGACCTTGAGCAACCATCTCCTCCAACTTCACCAACCTTTTTAGCTATTACCGAAAACATCCAAAACGAGCTGAATGTTTTGACTTCAAAAAAGCACTTTGTCATAAACAAAACTCTTTTCAGAAGAGATTTTTATGGTGACCATAATTTTAAAAAACGATCTTGGTTTTTGCAACACTTCTTTCAATAGAGAAATGATATCCAAAAACAATTTTATGCTTACATTGAAACCCATAAGATACAAATTTTATTCTTTGATTGGTTTGAATTTCATTATGCACCAGCACAGCATATTACATATCCATTTGCATCCATTAAACATGCATGTCCAATTACAACCCATTCCAAAACTCCTACATGGAACCTCACCAGCGGACCTACAGTTGAGTCTGACCATCCACCTTTGCGCAACATACAAGTTACTCACAAAGACCAAACAATTGATGCAGCTCTATACAAATTACCCGGAGAGGAAACCCTCACAAATACCAAACATATCATCCAACAAAATAATTTCACAAATACCAACCTCAATACCATAGGTAAACAGCTTACCAGATTGGAAAAACAAATACAAAAGAACCCAGTCCACTTCAAAATTCTGCATTGTTTACATTGACGATGTACTTATTTTTTCACATTCCATAGATCAACATTTCAAACATCTGCATACATTCTTTCATACTGCAAAACAAAATGGTTTAGTTGTTTCCAAAACAAAAATTTCTCTCTTTCATTCCAATCTCAAAAAGGAGAAACACTCCTTCTACAAACAGATTTATCCCGCTCAAACACTATTGTTCCAAAAGCAATCCAATGAAAAGATATATCTCTTCCAGAAGATTGGATCCTCAAAGGTGCAGCACCACCAGAATTACCCCAACCACCACAACCCAATGTCCAAATTAAAAACATTACCCAATACACAGATGGCAAAGTCAAATTGTCTTTCCATCGACACTCTACAAGTTCCAGATTCTCAGAAGACTCTTCTACTTCTAGTGCAATAGATTTGGGAAGAATTTCCAAAATCCCTTCTGTTATCAATATCCCTTATCACGCAAACCCTCCTAGAAAATTTACATCTGATATCCCTTCTACTAGTTTCCAAAATGCAGACTATACTACAAGAAACACCATCCAAGATGTTATGTCCACCCTTATCCTTACCATATCCTTATATTTTATCGGAGATCCTTCTACTAGTGTCCAAAAGGCTTGGGGCTCTTTGGTTTTGTAGGCTGGGTTTGGGGGGCTTTCCCTTTGTCTTTGGATTTTGCTTTAGGAGACATCAGGACCTGTTTTGAAAGAATTCTCGGGTTAGGAAATCAGGGATGGAATTTGAATCTCCTTTAATGTAGACAATATCGAAATAAAAAATGCTTAAAATAGCTTGCCATCAGGCAAAAATTTGTTTTGAAGCAAGATTGTTGACATCTTTTTGTAAAACTTCTTTTGCAGATTTGCAATCAACACGTAAAAGAAATTTTTGATTTAATAAATCACTTTGAAATTTTGTAATGTAAAGAACAATTGAAAGGATCTTTTTTTTTATAGTGGAGTAATTTTTTTGACAATCATTCCAGTGGGTGGATGTGTACCAGAGTATTTGTTCTTTGTTATCTTGTACTTGTTTAAGAATTCCACCATATCCTAGGTCAGAGGCATCGGTCTCGACGATCTTAGGAGCTAACGGGTTAGTTACATGAAGGAGAGCTGTTTCAAAAAGGATCTTAAGAATCCAAAGATATATTTTGGTATCAGAGCCTCCAATCAGATACTTTTCAAGAACAACCTCTCCCACCATACTCCTATGGGGTTTGGTAAATTTGTTGTAGGGCTTTTTATAGTAAGGTTGTTCTGGTTTGGAGTAAAACTGTTGTCGGTATTTATAGGCTGATCGTTTATAAGGAGGTTTTTGGCTCGAATAGTTTTTGGGTTTTGAACAGGTTCCACTGCAGGAGGGTTTTTTGGTGGAAAGGTCAAACTGGTAACAGAAACTACCAAGTTCTTGCCTGGTACGTTTCATTTCCCACTTTAGGTGTTTTTGAAGTTTGAGGTCCTGACAAATCTTAAGGCCTTCTTTTTGGGTGAACCTCACAAGTTCACCGTATATAAGCTGGTCATATGGTATAGTTTTGGTTGTAAAGGTATCTTTGATTTTGTTTCGGACTTTTTCTTCTAAGAGAATCGGTAAGCCTGCAAGAAATTTTTCTTTTCAAAAAGGTTGGTTTGAATCTTCTTGAAGCATAACACGAGTAAGGAAGGTATGTTTTACCACTGAAAGTCACTGAGCTTCTTGCACCGAAGGTTGGAGAGAAGTTCAACATTTTTATCTTTCAGATGGGAAGGATCTCCGACAAAATGTAAGGAGATGGTAAGAATAAGGGTGGACACAACATCTTGGATGGTGTTTCTTGTAGTATAGTCTGCATTTTGAAAACTAGTAGAAAGGATATCAGATGTAGATTTTCTAGGAGGGTTTGCATGATAAGGGATATTGATAATAGAAGGGATTTTGGAATTTCTTTCCAGATCTATTGTACTGGAAGTAGAAGAGTCTTCTGAGAATCTGGAACTTGTAGAGTGTTGATGGAAAGACAATTTGACTTTGCCATCTGTGTACTGAGTAATGTTTTTAATTTGGACATTCGGTTGTGGTGGTTGGGGTAATTTTGGTGGTGCTGCACCTTCGAGGATCCAATCTTCTAGAAGAGATATATCTTTCCATTCGATTTTTTTTGGAACAACAGTGTTTGAGCGGGATAAATCTATTTGTAGAAGGAGTGTTTCTCCTTTTTGAGATTGGAAAGAAAGAGAGAAATTTTTGTTTTGGAAACAACTAAACCATTTTGTTTTGCAGTATGAAAGAATATATGCAAATGTTTGAAATGTTGATCTATGGAATGTGAAAAAATAAGTACATCGTCAATGTAAACAATGCAAAATTTTGAAGTGGACTGGGTTCTTTTGTATTTGTTTTTCCAATCTGGTAAGCTGTTTACCTATGGTACTGAGGTTGGTATTTGTGAAATTGTTTTATTGGATGATATGTTTGGTATTTGTAAGGGTATCCTCTCCGGGTAATTTGTATGGAGCTGCATCAACTATTTGGTCTTTGTGAGTAAATTGTATGTTGCGCAAAGGTGGATGGTCAGACTCAACTGTAGGTCCACTGGTGAGGTTCCATGTAGGAGTTTTGGAATGGGTTGTAATTGGACATGCATGTTTAATGGATGGAAATGAATATGTAATATGTTGTGTTGGTGCATAATGAAATTCAAACCAATCAAAGAATAAAATTTGTACCTTATGGGTCTCAATGTAAGCATAAAATTGTTTTTAGATATCATTTCTCTATTGGAGGAAGTGTTGGAAAAACCAAGATCATTTTTCAAAATTATGGTCACTATAAAAATATCTTATGAAAAGAGTTTTGTTTATGACAAAATGCTTTTCTGAAGTCAAAACATTCAACTTGTTTTGGATGTTTTCGGTAACAGCTGAAAAGGTTGGTGAAGTTAGAGGAGATGGTTGCTCAAGGTCTGTATAAACAGGTTTTGGTATATTTGTAGTATAGTCTGCATTTTGGAAACTAGTAGAAGGGATATCAGATATAGATTTTCTATTAGGGTTTCGTGATAAGGGATATTGATAACAGAAGGGATTTTGAAAATTCTTCCCAGATCTATTGTACTGGAAGTAGAAGAGTCTTCTGAGAATCTGGAACTTGTAGAGTGTCGATGGAAAGACAATTTGACTTTGCCATCTGTGTACTGGGTAATGTTTTTAATTTGGACATTGGGTTATGGTGGTTGGGGTAATTCTGGTGGTGCTGCACCTTCGAGGATCCAATCTTCTGGAAGGGATATATCTTTCCAATGGATTGCTTTTGGAACAACAGTGTTTGAGCGAGATAAATCTGTTTGTAGAGGGAGTGTTTCTCCTTTTTTAGATTGGAATTTGTGTTTACTAGCAAAGGTTGAGAACATGGCTTTGTAGTGAATTTTGAATATGAGAGCAACAGGGATTGATCCTTCTAGCATGTCATAATTATGGGTATTTATTTGTAAGAACATACTTTGCAAAATATTTTTGTCTTTGAGGGATATGGTTATGTTTGGAAAACAGTCAAATGATATCGGGCCACTGTAAAGGCTGGACTCAATAGAACTTAGGAGTGAGTCTTGGAAGTTTTGGAATCTAGCATCTCGGAGGACAGCTAGAATGGAGGTGTTTAAACCTTCTTTTGTAAGAGGTTTTATCCCAACTTGGACAAGGCCAACATGAATGTATTTATAGTTTCGGGCTAGATGTTTTTGTAAGGATTTTTGAGAGAAGAGTTGGATGGTTTCAAAAGGTTTTATAAGCTGAATATCTCTTTCTTCAGTTTTGATAGTAAAATCTGTTTTGAAAATATCATATTTAGATTTTTGATAAATTTATGTTTGAGAAATCTTTGGAATTTTCCAATCATCAATGTTTTTTGGTAAAATCTTCAATTGTTATCTCTTCACTTTGTACAATCCTTCTATTTTTAGAAGATTCAGAGGTAGAGGAAGCTGAAATAGAAGTAGTCCTGTGGAAAATTGAATCCATAGATAGGAAAGATAAACTAGGAAACAGGCTGCAAGTTATATGGATTTACTGCCCTAAATCTCAAACGGGACTTACACCATTCAGTAGCATTCACCTATTGTCTAATGGTCTCTTTTCTTTCTAGGAATTATGTGACTTACGTTACTATTCCTACCCAGATCCTAGTAGGTGCAAATTTAAACTGCATCAAAGAAGGCGTAGTTCCAAAACGATTTTTACAAAATACCTCTGAAAAACTCTTTGCTGTTAACAATTCAAAATTGCATATTGCAGGCAAAACCCAAGCCTCTATTTTCAACGAAGACATTTCTCTTAAAACATTCTTTGTCGTTACAAAAGATATTAATCATACAATCATCCTTGGCACTCCATTCATCGACATGATCACTCCATATCAAGCACATCATAATTGTATTACCTCTAAAATCAATAGCATCAAACTTGTTTTCCCATTCTTAGAAAAATTTAAGACTAGGAATTTGAACTTGATTAAAGCATGCTCCATACATACCAATCATATCAATGCATTAATTCATGGAAAACAATTCCATCTACATGATTTACAAAACCGTGTTTCCTTTTGTCGTATTAACAAACAATTACAAAACTCTGATTTACAAAAGAAAATCATTGATTTAGAAAATAAGATTGAACAACAGATCTGTTCAGACTTACCTAATGCTTTCTGGAAAACAAAACAACACATCGTTGATCTTCCATATGAAGATACTTTTTCAGAAAAACTTATACCTACAAAAGCAAGACCTATACAAATAAATGTTGATTTAGAACAACATTGCAGACTTGAAATCCGCGATCTCGAGTTTAAAGGTCTTATCCAAAAGTCTCGATCACCCTGGTCGTGTGCAGCCTTTTATGTAAATAAAAACTCTGAAATTGAAAGAGGCACACCTAGACTTGTGATCAATTACAAACCTTTAAATTCTGATTTAAAATGGATCAAATATCCAATCCCCCAACAAAAAAGATTTGTTGCAAAAAATGCATTCTACATTTATATTTTCTAAATTTGATATGAAATCCGGATTTTGGCAAATCCAGATTGATCCCAAGGATAGATACAAAACTGCTTTTACAGTTCTTTTTAAACAATACGAATGGAATGTCATGCCCTTTGGCTTAAAGAATGCACCATTTGAATTTCAACGCATCATGAATGACATCTTCAATGCACATTCAAAATTCTGCATTGTTTACATTGACGATGTACTTATTTTTTCACATTCCATAGATCAACATTTCAAACATCTATATACATTCTTTCATACTACAAAACAAAATGGTTTAGTTGTTTCCAAAATAAAAATTTCTCTCTTTCAAACCCGTGTCCGTTTCCTAGGCCATTATATCTGCCAAGGTATTGTAACACCAATAGAGAGATCTTTAACCTTTACAAATAAATTTCCTGATAAGATTACTAACAAAACCCAATTGCAAAGATTTTCAGGCAGTCTTAATTATGTTCTAGACTACTATCCCAATATTAGTCGTCTTGCCAAACCTTTACATAACAGGTTAAAAACCAACCTCATCCCTTGGTCTGACCTCCATACCAACCTCGTCAAACAGATTAAGAAACAGGTCCAAACCATTCCTCTCCTCCATTTAGCTAACCCGTTAGCTCCTAAGATCGCCGAGATCGATGCCTCTGACCTAGGATATGGTGGGATTCTTAAACAAGTAAAAGATAACAAAGAACAAATACTCTAGTACACATCCGTCCACTGGAATGATTGTCAAAAAAATTACTCCACTATAAAAAAGGAGATCCTTTCAATTTTTCTTTGCATTACAAAATTTCAAAGTGATTTATTAAATCAAAAATTTCTTTTATGTGTTGATTGCAAATCTACAAAAGAAGTTTTACAAAAAGATGTCCAAAATCTTGCTTCAAAAATTTTTTTTGCCCGATGGCAAGCTATTTTAAGCATTTTTTATTTCAATATTGTCTACATTAAAGGAGATTCAAATTCCATCCCTGATTTCCTAACCCGAGAATTCCTTCAAAACAGGTCTTGATGCCTCCTAAAGCAAAATCCAAAGATAAAGGGAAAGCCCCTTAAACCCAGCTCACAAAACCAGAGAGCCCCAAACCTTATGCAAAACTCATGTCTTCAGCCATCTTAGCTGTTAAACCTATCAAATCCTGGTATGAGGCAGTTATTGAAGAAGAAAAAGAAACTACAAAACCACCACAGGTACAAACAGACGCAGTTCAACATTAGGTTGACACTATATCCAAATCACTAGAATTACTTCTGGCGTTACAAAAAGTGTCCCAACAGGCCTTCTGTGACCTCGTATCTCAAATAGGTAGTATTTCCAAATCCATTTCAAAACCTCAAGGAGGCATTTCTGCTTCAAAACCCCTCCTTTCTTTACAACAAACCAGTTTTTCAAAAACCAAATCCAAATATATTTTCAAAACTAATTTCCAAAATATTTTAACTATGGAAGAAGGATTTTATCATGAAAACCCTTCCATTGCTGCTTCAAAAAATTTCCCTCCAAATTGGTACTACAAACCTTGGAATTTAGCCAAACCACAATCCTACTATGCCACCATCCTTGAGATTACCAACTCTGTCAAGTTCAAACACTTCAAACTACATTCATATCACACTGAACCGGCATATTCTACATGCATCATTCACAAAGTTATCCATCCTAAAGATTGGGGACAACCCTTACATCAACCTCTCTCATTCCCCATAAACTTCCGTATAAACCCCCAGGACTTCAATACTTCCTATACGTATTGGGATTACCAACAGGCATGGTTTAATGCCTTCCTCCTACAAAATCAAAACCATAGCCATTCTTGGCTTTTCTACTTCTATAGTGCTATGAATACTACAAACCTCCCCCTCTGGTTCCTCCAATGGTGGGACTACTTTGGTTGTCATGTTGACTACCTCAAAGAACATCCTCTGATTGAAAATGGTTACCTCCATTTAAAAAATAATTTTCAACCAACTCCTTCTGAAAGGAAGTTTCCTTCCCTTCTCATTTTCTGTTCAAAGTTTTTTGTTCCATGGATATGTTACTTGTTCGCAAATTCAAAATCAAATGGTGGGATTCCTTTGCAGCCGAATCCAAAAGTTCCAAATTAGCTGTTACGGAATGGTTACAAAAACATCAAACAGCTCCCATTATTGATCATCATCCTCAATCAAAATTTCTAGCCTGGAAGGCTCAAATGGCAGCTCTCCTTGCCTCTGATAGAACTGAGGAATAATACCTCCAAATAGTATAAGACATTATACAAAGCCAAGACCCGAAAACAGTCTTATCCCAATCCAGCTCATCTAACTCGACATCTCCTGCCATTTCCCTTGGAGACGATAATGAAGATGACTGTTTTGGCATTCTGACACCTATCAAGAGACATTAAAAAAAAGAATTTCAGGCTTTTAAGGCTCATCTGTTTCGAGCCCATATCTTTTCGACTCAACTGTTTTGAGTCCCTTTATTTTAGACTCATTTGTTTTAAGCCTTTTTCTACAAATATTATCTGATGCTACAAACAGACAAATCAAATGTCAGTGGCAAGAAGACAACAAACGAAAATCCCACAAAAAACATGGGTAATTTCTATTTTTTCGTCACCCAATCATGGCAGGCAATACCACATGGGTTCTGAAGGAATCTCCAGGCTTTTCAAAAGACATTTTGGCCTCTTCCGTGTCAACTCGTCTATAAAAGGGGACTCCTAAATCCTTAGAAGGCAGACTATCATTTTTTTCTCAGAAGATTTTACTATCCTCTGTAACCCATATCCATTCTCCTTTGTAACCAATATCTCCTGTATTGATTTACATAACAAATTTAAGTAAGATTCTATTTTTATTATTCACATTCTTGCTATATTTTATATTTCTGTACATTTAAGTATGCTCTGTGTTTGATTAAGGATCCTGACATTGTTGGTCTTGCCTTGTTCATTCGCATCATAAATCTGTTTATATTTGCTTGTGTTTATTTCTTTGTTCTTTTCACAAAATCAGTATATCGGCTGGAAACCTGTGACCCGATCTAAAAGATCATTCTCAGGTATAACAACGTCACGTACTATTTAAATTACGTTACTGTTTTAATCCATATGTGTGTGTGTGTGTGTGTATTGTTCAATTAAGTTTACAAGATCTTCATAATCTGTTTATCAAGTAGGCAATAGCTTGTAGAGAGTAATTTTACAGGCGATAACTTTGTAGGTGATAGAACAATAGACGATAGTCAAGTAGGATTATAATTTCCTTTGTAATTAACAAGCTTGCAATTTCAATTCTATAAACCAAAAGTACTATAAAAATGTTTCATTATTTAGGAGTTTCAATTTGTTGATATAATCAAAGTATGAATCATTTTATGAATGTAAGTATTTATTTCCTAAGTTATTGAGTTTACTTTACATTCAAGTTATTTTAATTATTTGATTACTTCTTCAATTGAACTATTATTTATATGGAAGTGAATTTAATCATATTGATACTCATGTAACTCTGTAATACAAATTTGAAATTTCATGAGTAGATCTAGGACTAAATTCAAAATTCAAACTAGTTAACTTAAAACTTTAATTTTAAGTTGCAAAGTTAATCGAGGCACACACCAAAGAACCTACATCAAACGATCTCCAATAAGTGTTTATTTTTAGGTCGGTATTCAATTTTGTGATCATATTTTTTTTATCATATGATTAAATATAAAAAAAATATTTAAAAATTATTAAACTTGATAGAGTCTATACCTAAGTCGCGGAGGGATTGAAATTGATCCAAGTTGTCATTGTCTCAATAGTTTTTTTTTAAAAAGGTTTTCATCTTGAAGTTTTTTTAAAAGTTAAGTCATATCTTTATCGGTTATTAAGGTTGTATTTAGGCCCATGAAATCGATCTATTTAAGTCGGCCCAGCTCTCACATGGTTTAATTGAAACTCAAGTTAGATAAAAAATTAAGTCTATTGACTTGTTTAATTATGTTTAATAACGATGTTAAAAAATATTTTCACCCTTTTAGTATTTTTTATACTTAAAAAAAATTAATTTGACACAAAAGTGTAATAAATATTACTACTTTGTAAACACCCAAGAGAAAATATATATATGAAATGATGACTCAGTTTTCGCTGCCGATTTCATGATCGGCAGCGATGCAGTTTTCGCTGCCGATTTCTGCATCGGCAGCGACGCAGTTTTCGCTGCCGATTTTTGCATCGGCAGCGACACAGTTTCTGTTTTAAAAAAATAAAATTAATTAACTTAAGGAGCTGGGAGAGAGGGGTAAAACCGGTTTTAGATAGACCAAAACAAGGATAAGAACACATCTAAACCAACCCCCAAACAACCCACCTCATTTCATGGGGAGTATAAATACAAGGAGGAGAGAGATAGGATGATCCATC
>Ga0307513_10002205_pt1 | contig 27206 bp, 31 predicted proteins | sample 15_EM_MG_FD_202174 | JGI IMG/M metagenome (GOLD analysis project Ga0307513, IMG submission 202174) | Populus trichocarpa ectomycorrhiza microbial communities from riparian zone in the Pacific Northwest, United States - 15_EM | ecosystem: Host-associated > Plants > Roots > Unclassified | place...
CAAGTTGCCACCAAGCCGAAATGGGTCGCAAATTGTCTTGTCTCTCAATACCAATATATTCTATGCCACATCTGTTACAGTGCAGTGGGTAGGTATATCATATAGAGGAGTAAGTATCGCGAGGGTGCTGACCGCCCACACGGAAATTCCCGCCGCAATGATCGCCGCAGTGATCGCCGCAGTATTCCAATTCACGAATGCACTCCTCATCGTGGTCAACGAGGAGACCGCCGATAATACAAGCTCGGGCACGCTTGGGGCCCCTTATCACATTGGGGGGTGGGAGATACCATGGAGGAGGTAAGAGTTCGGGAGGGTGGGGGTTTTTGTGAATGTTAATCGTGCTCATAGTGGTGGTTTCTGGCAGGAATTGTCAATGTGACATGTGACTAATTGTCACAGAATCACACGCCTCCTTTAGTTGTCGAGATATCGAGATAAGTATCGATAACTGCAATCCAACTGCAATCGACATGCCACTCTCCATTCCAATAAACGCCAATGCTACTCCACAGGTTCCATTACCACTGGGTCCACTGACCTTAGAAGTTCCTCCGACTGCCCAACAACTGTATGATTCAATCTCGCCGGAAGTGATTTACAATCTCTGGCGTCTCGTTACTGAAGGTGTTCGATATGAAGAAAATATGTATGGTTATTTCAATTCTGCATTTGTGAGCATCTTCCTGCCGAGGCGTAGGTTTCAGGTTGGTGATTTGCTGGTGATCTGCCCGACAATTGACTGACCAGTGAACTCGGTTGTAGGTAAACCCCCAGTACCCTTCTCGTCCCACCGTTCTTGTTGGTCAAGGAACGCATGGCCGAAATATATCTGTGAGTTCAACTGGTGGGATTCACGGTGGAGCAGGGGGTGGGTATAAGTGTCTATAATTCTATCTGTTTAGCAGCTGATGTTGCCTTAGCTGGAAGGGAGAGCGGCATGCAATACCCTGACTTTACTTTCACCAAACCCATTCCACGCATACCCCCTTCTCCTCGGGTGCATTGCCATATCGGAGTTGCCGAAATCAAAACCCTAAAACCCGATGACAAAGATGTAGAAAATGGAAATGCCACTGTCTGGGAGGCGATTCTGCAAACCCAGGGATATTCCCAACGTCTCTCGGATTCACCCTTCGCAATCCACAACCAAAATTTTCAATGTATTCCAACATTTTTGGTATTCGGAAAGTATTATACCCGTCTCTATCTGGTTGATACCCCCGTTGGACCGTTGTGGGAGATAGATCCATGGCAACACGTTTTTGAGGACATGTCGCTACCAGAACGTGCGCCATTTCTGTATAGATTGTGTGAAGTTGCTGTACCACATTGGAACTACAATGGGTAACTACTGCAATGCAGAAGTCCATGTCATGTAGAGCGTACGTATCCTAATTAACATAACTATCACTTTCGTCACTGTTAATGGTTTATTCCAGGTTATTGATCGTCTTTCACACCACCGCAGCAATGTGCGCTCTGCCGCCTCTGATCATATCGCATTGTTCCAGCTGGGCATTGACGACGGATGTAAAGAACGGGTCAAGGCTTTACAGCCGTTTTCATAACGATAGACACCCGCATTTCCTGCTTGCTTGTGTCCTGTTTGGCTCTATCGGGGAATCTAGCGCAAAAGAAGCACTAGCGGATAACCTGCCGTGGAGGATTACACCCACGGAGAGGCTGCCGCATGCCTCGGAGCACTGATGCGCTTAGAAATCCCATCAGTGTAAAGAAGTTGGCGGTGCCTATCGTTTTGAAAACGGCTGTAATGGAGAATGACGTGTACGTATATCCTGGGGAGTGGGGTGTCACGGATAAAGGAAAGATATAGTTATTTATGCTATTTTTAATTAGATCTGACCGTTTGTGCTATAGTTCATCTGGTTGACAAAGAGTTCGCTGACTGACTTTCAGATTTACCTCAACCCGGGTCTTATTCAACTGATCCGAGACGCCTTCTTCGCCACTCCTACCGGCTTTGGCTACAAGTTCAAAGACCAATATGTGTCTTTGCATCCCAGTCAACCAGAGCCTGATCTCACGATCCCCCTCATGGCCCTCAGCGCTACAGCTGTAAGTTTTCCCTCATTATTTAATGTTACTGGCGGCTGACATGCTCAGTTCTTTGCAGCAATATGGGAATAGAGGGAGGGGAAGAGGCTGGTCAAAGTGAAGTCAGATGCGAAGTTAAAGTCCTCTGAACGATTTGATGGCGACCTTTTCAAGACCGTTTTCGACAGACACGTAGAGACTCTTACGGGACTTCGGAAGAAGATCAACACGTATCACTCGATCATGTCAAAGGTTTATTCTCAAGTCACGTAAGTCTGACGTCTTTGTCTCCAATCGCTTGCTCATGCCATTGGTATTCAGCGTTGACAACACCCCGGCTAATTTTGGTACCCGAATCCAGGGCAATGCTCTCGCGATTCTTGATTTAAGTGAACTGGATTAGTTTATAAGACCAGATGTATATATCAATCAATTACATTCTTCTTCAAGCTCTCTTTTTGACGATCTGCTGAGGTGAAACTATGATTGGTATAGCAAATTTAATCCACTTATCTCAGACGAAGAAGTAGGAATCAGCCAGGAATCAGCATGTGATCAGCACCAATCAGTTGTCAATTTACGAGGGACCTGACTGATTTGACTTACCCAACTTATTGAAAACTGATCGAAGCATATCCCGACATATTCTGGCATATACTGGCTGATTTCTGCAGATAAGCAGGTGAGGTTTTTCCTGATGGCGAGGGATATCATCGCGCTCATTTCCTCACCAGTTGCCTATTCAACCAAACTACTTTTGTCAGTTCCAATCTGCGTCTCGTAAACTGGTTTCACCGACGCTGAACTCGATAATCTCTCCACAGTTGATTCAGTAACCCAACGGCCCTTGTTTTGCACAAACCTCGTGTCTTTGAAACTTACTGCGTGCCATGATTTATCATTTTACCGTTGCGGCGCTGAAGGGTATGGTCAAGGCATGGTGTGCTTCGCACGAGAAGGGATACCTCAAATCATTGGAGGTCAATGGGTATGGGAACCCATTGCCAGTTGAGGACGGGGATTGGCTATGCACCCATTTGACATGTTTCACGTGGGAGGGTGTGTTGTTTTCTTGATCTTTACGGATGATCTCCTTTCCTGTCGTAAGTATATGGGATGTGTCGCATTTGCCAAGTTTTATTTCCCGGGGTTCCTTATCCCGTTTGGTTTGACGTCGAATATTCTTTCTACAATGTGAAGAAAGCATCCGATAGGCGCCCATAAGTATCATCCACCAAACTTCATCCGACCTGTGACACAAGCTCGTAGTCTTTTCAAGTTAATGTCCTAAATATTTCTCTCCCAACTGTAACGAACTTCAGAATGGAGCGCAATTCAGGCATGTGGGCTAACTAGCGTAGAATATTGATAACTCAACTAGTATGACTGCCAGTATTTTATAAAGTTACGGAGGTTGTTTGGTCCCACCTTGCGACTACTATCACCATCGTTGAAGTACTAACCGTCAACGCCTCACCATTGTGTTACCGCCTACCAGGAACCATCCACAAAAAGGCTACCCCCTACATCTACTGCGAACTTCGCCACGGGAGAATGGACCAAGCCCACGATCCCAAAATGTAGGGTTCCAAAAGTGAGTGCAGATGTTGGGATAGTCCGAAAGCAATGCTGCCCTCTCCATAATGTGCATGAACAACTCATCTCGTCCAGGGTGTTCAATGTCGAATTTTCCCGTAGATACTATCATCTGTAATTCCAACTCGAGAGGCTTCCCGTCCGAAATGCGGATGATTTCGTCGAACAATCCAACCCAGTCTTGGTCGAGACATCCATGAAAAGGGCGGTGACCGATGATCTCAACGTCGAACCAAAGGTTCGTGACTTTATTAGACGTGGGTATCGCACCGAGGACGATGTTAATATCGTGGAGGACCATGGAGGGTCGTGTCCCACATTTGATAATGGCGTAGAGAGCGAATACTTGTAGGTTTGGAAGATTGCTGAGGTTCACGAACCCAGCGAGGTAGAGCTGTTGAGCTAGTTAAGAAACTTGTCAGATTCGCTTTGTGCTAAGAAAAACACTACACCTACATTCGCCTGCGTGCAGCCTTGTGAGATACAATTCCTCCAGTGTGTGGCAAGCCGCGTCGAGGATCGGTTGCAAACAGGTCATTTCTTCCTTCTCGTGAGGAGATAAGGTCAAAACACGCAATTTTGACCAACGAACCACTGGTTTGTTAAACCTAGGCGGCGGGGTAATCATCTGTCCCACAACGCTGTACGAATTGCGGTAGTCGAGAACTTCCAGTCGTGGCGCCTTACGGCCAGAGCACAGGTCGTCTGGATATTCATCATAGCTCTCAGTAGCTCCGACAAGATCAAGGAATACTTCTCTCAACCTGGGGCAGATGAGGAAAAGAGGTAATGGAACGTCCAAGCGGTCGAGGCGGAGAATGGTCAGGGTTTGTGAAAAGAACGATTGGGTCAACCCTCGCACGACGAGTATGGGATCTTCGATTATTGGCGGATCATCCACTGTTTGTCGACGGAAGAGAAGTGTATGTGGTGGCACGGGTGAGCTGGCAAGCGATTTGAGGATGCTGATAACAACATGATTGTTGAACAGCCATGCACTCTTGGTGGGAAGCTTAACCACGCGGACATGGTTGGAGAATGACGGCTTGTCGTCCAAAATCTCTTTCAGCTTGAATATCTTGCTGGGTTTCCTTAATGTGAGGTCCCGAAAGATATACCTTTGACAGGACAGGGTGAATGCTCGATCAGAAAGGGATAAATTATAGAGGTCATTATTTGGGAATGGGAACTTTGCAATGTGTTCGACGATGCAAGCAAGTAGATCGTCTGAGAGGAGAGAAAGTGGCGGGTTCAGCATGATGGCGAGGAGAAAAAGAAGCAAGGAGCATTGTTTGCCCTGAAAATAAAAATACCCTGTTTGGGCAAATCCACGTAAACGCTGGTTTTTCCGGGCCAGGGTCACTTCAAGGTTGAAGAAAATCCATCCAAGAGAATGTATTTGCACTGACTCATACATACTTTACCTCGACATATGTAATCTCGTTTGTAGGACGAGGGCGAGGCATCACATATAAGTCGATATTCACCGCGCACCTTTACTAGCCTTTACTTATCTAGCATACAGTCGACCCAGTTTCCTTACAATGCGCCGAAACGCTCCTATCCCAGAAGCAGAACACGTCGTCCAGAGCTCAGCTTATACGAGGAAAAAAGGCGACCCACTGGATCTCGACTGATCATTAATGCTGAAGGATCCAGTACTCGAAGTGCGATGCAGGGAAGGACGAGAAGGACAATTCTGGCGATGACGTATAACACGGGGAATGCTATTGATCCCTACTGATCCTCGCTCAACTCCCAACTCCTCCACCTCCAAGTAAGTTACAATAGATAAAAGGCGCTCCCTCATTCAAACCAAAACCATCTCGCTCAATTGAATCACAACATCGATCTAATCGAACTCCGAACCGCCTCATGGCCTGCCTCGAGGCTCTTCCTCGAACATGTGCAGGGTTCAGGGGGGACTCACCCATCAGGAAAACTCCAACCGTCTGGCACGTCTGGCGCCAGACGCACCAGACGCTCCCAGGCTTCCATATTTGGTATGGCGATATATCGACGCTCGCGATGCCATAAAATTTTCGTCCCCCAGAATTTAGTTCTGGCTTCAGAATGTTTTCTGGCTACATCAGCGATTTCTGACCCAGCTCACCATAACATATCATAAGATTAATCACAAACACATGCACCGCTCGATTCCGCGGACCAAGCGCCGTCCATCTCCCATGCCTTGCCCAATCAAAGCCCTCCACCGCAGCAGTCGCATGCGCAGGATGAAGTTCGTACACCTGGGTCGCAGACTTCCCATCCAAATCACCAATCCCAAAGCCGCCCGAACCACCACCAGCAGAAGCCAACCCAGCTTCTTCGAGAGCGGCGGAATGGGCAGAGGAACGTGAACACCGAATGCGGGTGTGTGCTACTAGGATGTGTAGATTCCGGGATAGTGCCTCCACTTCCTCCGAGATCATTGCTGTTGTTCGAGTTAAATGAAGATTGCGCCGTTGAAAATATTGCGTTTGAAACAGATAGTGCTGAGGATGAATATGAAGACACAGGATGATGGGATAGTTGAATGTTGCGAAGGGGTACGATACGCCTTGAGTGAGCTCTCGTTGATGGTATTGAACGTTGTTGAAGACAGAACATGTAAATTTGGGACTGGTATTACTCTGCGTATCGTAGGAGGAAAGATCAGCCTTGAATGGATAAGAATGACGGGAAATGAATGATGTACAATTACAATGGATAGATCATTAGGAACGAAAGTTGACGAAAGGCCAGGCGTCGAGAGTATATTCAACACCTGATGGGTCCGAAGCGAACATAAAACAAAAGTAGAGGACGATTTCTCCTCGCATTCATCCTCGTCCACATCGTCCAACCTGTGTACCAATCATGAGTGTCTACGTCGATTAGAAGGCAAACCAACTCACAAAATACCAAGCAGGGGTCGCGATTCCGCAAACAGATCCTTTCCTCCATGTGGCATCGTCGCCCTGTGATTAGGAGGGGAAAGCGCAGCAGCATGCGCAACCCGCCCAACGCATCTTCATACCCCCATCGCCTTTCTCCACGCCCACTGATCTCTTCTCAGTTCAATTAAACAAGTGCAGCGTTCACGGCTATCGTTTTATCTGCAACACCGACCACGAAGTTCGTCGACGGTAGCTCCAGCTTCAACATTCACCCCTCGTTCACCCTGCACCAACCATCCTCTCGTCTGTCCACTTTGCCCACCAGATTCCCTGGCCGTCTGAAAGTACAACCTGCGCTCCCATATCGTTGATTCCCATCCAACCGCAAACTCTGATTTATATAAGCCTCTTTTCGAGTTGCATAACGATGAACTAACCTTGATGAAAGCCCGATTTAAAATCGCCCCTCGGAAGTCAAAGCAGGCGGAGTAAATTGCCCCTTCAAGTTTCGGATCTGCACAGTTCAAGAATAACCCTGCGGTAAGCTATTGAATTGCTCTGATTCAATTATGCGTACTTACCTCGTTCGCACGGCAGTGACCCTTGACAACGAAGATGAAGAAGGTGGCGACGAAATAGACGATGACTCCGAGGGCAACACCCAACCGAATCACAAATGGATTTTTTGAGGGTCAACGAGAGTACTCAGATATCTATAATTCTCCTGGTGTATTAGCGGAAGGTAAGTTTGAAATAGCTAGGCCATAACCCAACGGATTCGCAAACGGATTTCTGGCGTTTGCGTTCAATCGCTCAAACGTCTAGAACCTGTAAAACAAATGCCCCGAAACGGAGGGGAAGTGCGACCGAAATTGATCTCTCTCCAGGTGTATCAGCAGGGGGGGATTTGAAATGAACTAGTCAACCACTCAACGGATTCACAAACGGATTTTTGGCGTTTGCCTTCGATAACCGAAACATCTAGAATCTGCCAAAAAAAAAACCACAAAAGGGCGGGGGAACGCGAGTGAAATTGGTCGCTCTCTGATCGTCGCGACGATCCTTCGTGTCTCTGTTTCTTCTATCGAATAATATATGGCCCACCTCCTGCTCCATTCGCTGTTGCCCGCGTTCACCTTTTGCTCAAGTCAAGTGTCGGACCCTGGTGAAAAAGGACAACTTCCCCGACCTTACTTGAGTTCACTCCCTCGTTCCTTTGCCACCTCCGTCCGTAGCTTCTGATGAAATCATCGATACCGCTAACGGAGGTGGGTGTGGTTCGTGGTTCTACTTCTTCGATAACACCGTGTCGCAACTCACTCAGCTGCCTATTGATGGGCTGCGTCGTGAGCTGGGTCCATGTTGCTCTTTCGAACCGGGCTCCGTGTACCTCGTATACCTCCTTGCCCTGGTATTCGCGTGCCCATATCCGTCTAGTCGAGATGGACAGAAATCCCTCGGTACCCGCACCCGCAGGTTCCGAAGAGACTTGCAAACTATCGTAGACCCCAAGATAAATACCCGTCGAGTCACCAAAGGCTCGACTGCTGGTATTGTCGCGAGACTCCTTGTCGCAACACCCGCATGGGTTTCGGGACAAGGCATAGGTCGCCCCTCCATTCGCAAGCGTGGAATGCCCGCCAACTCGTATCGCCCTGACGTATACACGCTGGGTATGACACGAATTCCCCTTACGTATCGACTGAGATTCCCGCGGCAGCGAGTATCCGAGTCGTTGGTAGGGAAGGGCATGGTCCTGTGCGTGGCCATTGCCATTGCCATCCGCACCACCACCAAACCCGCAAGCTAAGTGAAAGCATGCAGGATGGCGGCGATGCGTCCAAACCCACGCTGGCAATTGGGACAGGACGGCATAAGTGCGGTGTCAGGGTGGTTGTTGTGAGGGAGAGGGGATGTTGTTGTGAGGGAGAGGGGATGTTGGCGGCGAAAAGACAGCTTTCGCGGTTTATAAAAGGGCCTGTAGTCACAAAAAATGAGTGCGCGGCTCACGAAATCGAAATCGCGGAAGGTATCCTCGGTTTGACACTCTCTGCGACGCACCTGGCGGGTCTCCCTCATCAAGGGTCTCCCCTGCAGTTCTCGTACCCTTCCAGATCCGTTCGAAAGGTAGCCCACATCCCTCGATGAGAAAGGGGGCTCGAAAACCGGCATAGTTCGCGAAAATCCGCAAAAAATCACCTATATCGGTAAAAAGACGCGTCAGAAATGGTTAAAAATAAAATTACTAACTGTTTTTTGACGTTCCACAGCGCGGGATGGCCAAACGAGAGGTGGGACGAGGTGATGGTGGTGGTTCGAGAGAGATCAACACGCGTCAACGTCGTTGATCTCAATTCCGGCACTATCCGAGCCAAAGTCGGAGTTTCGGAAATGGGATTATGGGAATACTCTCATCTTCACCAACGAACTGCTGGCCGTTTCCCTATCTCATGTACACAATGAGCTCTCGTTTCGAATAGGTTACGTGTCGTTTATGATAAGGCGGTACATTGTACATGAATTGAAACATTTACTTGATTCCAGGGCTCAATAGCTTGATTCTCCCCACAGTACAGTCGTTAGCGAAGCTCAAGCGCCCAACGGCGTCTCCTAAAAACACTCTTGATAGATGCTTCTTGCACTTTCTCGCGCCTCTCGTGCCTGTTACGAAGGATAGGCGTCATTCTGGGTGAAAAAATTATTCAGAATTATATTAGAATTATAGCTTATGAAAATTCGCATAGATCTTTGACTGGCGGGCTCATTTGCGTCATACCAACGACATTGGCAATGGCACCGGCAGCTGCGATGGTACTCTCCGAGTTGTTCGAATAAGACAAGATCGAGTTTGCTCAGGGGCTGATCTTCGCCACATTGCTTGATGACGACTGCCAGACGCGTAGTCAAATCGGCAGCTTGCTGACGGATCCCTGGTGCTCTTGTTGTTCAGGCGTCGGAGGATGGTGGAGACGATTTGGGGGGAGATATGGTTTAACACGGATACCAACCTCACTGACAATCGAGATCTAGAATCTCAGGTGTCGTACACCCGCTCGTATATAATATCAGGCGCCGGAGGATGGTGGAGATGATTTGGGTGAGATATGGTTTAACACGGATACCGAGCGCACTGACAATTGAGATCTAGATTGCCAGGTGTCGTACACTCGCTCGTATATAATATCGGGAGTAGGAGGATGGTAGTGACGATTTGGGTGAGATATGGTTTAACACGGATATCTAGCGCACTGACAATCGAAATGCCAGGTGTCGTACACGCACTAGTATATAATATCGGAGGATGGTTGGAGACGATTTGGGTGAGATATGGTTTAACACGGATACCGAGCGCATTGACAATCAAGATCGAGAATCCCAAGTCGCTCGTATACCATATCGGGCGCACATACATACGTAGCCGTGAAATATAACGCTGTTCGATATTACAGACCTTTTGAAATAAGTTCCGAATGGGCAAGAGGCCGCGTATGCCGGAACTGCAAATCATATGTACATACCACAATGCGACACCAACATTCACCTGAGAGTTCTTCACATAAATGAAGTAGACTATATTCGTTCATTAATCTACGTAAAGTACCCCCAAAAGGTGGCGCAGGTAATGATCGCAAATGGGATCTTCCATGTACGTGCCGGGGCTTCTCCTCCGTCCCCAATTCTGCCTTTTACCTCCAATTTCTCTTGTCATTTCTACCCTATGGTCTCGACTCGTGTTCCAACCACATTAAAGGGTTGAAATTGTCCTTGTGTATGTAAACCGAGCAAAGTCGGGTTGGCAATGATTGCGTGAAAGTGCGCTTATCCTCTTTCTGAGACTGTTTTGCAGTTCGCAAATCACAAAAGAATGGATTTCACAGTTAATATGGGTCAATATTATTGTAGTAGAGCGTTTCTGGAAATATGAGTGGGCGTAAAATCTTCTGGATGAATATACGAGCAGCAACCTGGTAATAAGCGCTCGCGGTTGCACCTTTCAACTTGGCATCAATGTGCCGTTTTACATGCAAACTGAATACATACTGTATATCGTATTATATTCCTAAGAATATTAATCATCAAAGTAGGCCCTTTGTCGACAATTAATATTGTTAGGTACTCTCAGTGAAATAAGAACTAAGTATGAAACAAAATACGCTACACGAAGGGCGTGCACAAGTTCGGCACCCAGACACAATTCCTCCATCCAAACGCCTGGATTTTTCGGCCAGCCATTTGTTAAGATGTAACGTTCGGGAGAATATGCGTACCTTAATAAAATCTTTAACCTATAAGTGATGTCGTTTTCGACAGATTTCCCACTTTCTTGTTGAGTTCCCCCGAGCTGAAGTCGCTGATGGTCTCTTTAGGTTATAGCCATCTAACAAATCCAACTGTGCAGCAAGGTTGAAAAGACAGGCGAACTCGACCTTGATGGGGATGCGTGTGTTCACTTTGATTGACTTGCCGGGTCACTTCATTGAAACACTGAGTAGCGACGCTGGTCCAGTTGGGAATAGGGTGAGAGAGACACAGATAAAAGGGGTCTGCAAGGCCATTGGCGCTACTCAATAGGGTTGTAGTGTACAAGATGGATGCGTACTACATACTCAAGAATGTACAATACTGCCGCACACATCTGCACACCGCTGGTCATCAATACTGCTCAGGATGGAACCCATGTTTTAGTTGCGTGAGGGAGTTTAGGATCTCACGGGGTCGTCAAGGAGGTACTGGAGGGACTTGGTTCTTGGAGCGGATTCAGCGGATTCCGGAACTTTGTGGTGGAGGTCATATGACCTTCCACGACCATTTGTCTTCCTCCATTCCGTCCTACAACCTAAATTTTTGTTCTACATTCAGAAATGTACCGCTTGTCGACCGCCTCATATAGGTCTCTCCGTCATGCTGCGTCCAAGGCTGCAAAGCCGGCGCTTATCCGGGGCGCACATGAGGAGATCGTGCTCTCGAACGAGGGCAGAGCGAGCATTTTCAAGGGCGTTGAAGTTCTCGCGAATGCAGTTGGTGTTTCACTCGGACCCAAGGGAGAGTTGAGCAACGATATATATGACTGCATAATTTTGTGAGAATTCTAGATTCTGACGCGGTTTCTCGGGTTTTTAGACCGTAACCATAACATCATTGATGCCCGTCATCGCCCCGGAGACCTCAATGTTGTCGCTGACAGGCTCAGTCGCTAGTTTGTCAGCCAAACCACTTGAAAATGAGAACAATCACGAATGGACAGTAAGAGAAGATTGGGAAGCGCCTACCCGGTTGGCGAACTATTTCAAGTCCAAACAACCCATGGCGACTCAACGTATAGTGGGTTACGGACGCCGCGGCGGTTCGCCAAGGAGAAGGTCTTCCGAGAGGTCATTGATGAAGCTACACCATGGGAAGAGTTTGGAGGCACAGAAGAGGGCAAATCATAAGGCGAAAAGATACATGGTGGAAGACGGGTGGTTGTGGAAGGTCGGGGATGGATCTGTGAGGGAAAGGGATATTAATGCATGACACAGGAGGATTCAGGAAACGGTCGCACTCACATGGGATGAAAATTGCAACAAAGGGCACTTCCATCGCGACGGGATCAAGACTCAGCTGCTCGACACAATTGTGACGCCAAAAACAGACCAATCTATCATGAGGGCGATTATGGACTGCTGCAGGTGCAAGGAATTCGGGTCGACGCACCTTCATTCTCTCCTCAAGCCCGTCACTAGACATCACCCATTTTAATTCATGGTCGCGGATACACTGCCAATGCCAAAAGGGAAGGGCGGGATCACGAAACTCGGGCTGTGGATGGACTGCATGCGCAGCGGGTGTGAGTTACGAAGCTGAAGTCGGCGGCGACTGGAAAAATCTCGCAGAGGGGTTATGGGAACATCTGTGACCTCTTCACAGCATCTGAGACGTTAATGGTGGACGGAGGACCTGAGTTCATCAAAAGAGCTGAACTTAGAGTAATACGATAAGCGAGGAACGAAGCTCGAGATATGCCCAGCGTACTTACCGGCCTCCTCGAAAGCACCAATGCAATACACCTCGATCGCTTAAAACGGATGTGTGCGCCGAACCCAGGGGAAGACCAATACAGCAAGGTGGATCTTCAGGAATCAGGCGTCCATGTGGCATTTGCGGAACAGCAGCGTTTCAACGGGTATGCCTGTGCCCAGACGGTAGACTATGGCCACCGTCGAACAGTTGCACTCGATAAGCGGGTTAAGGCCTATCATTATTCTACACATAATTAGACTCCCGATTTATAGATAAAATTGACATAGGCGGCAACTTCTCCCTAATATTCCCAATGGCCTCCGCATCTAGCGGCTTAATGTTTCCAGGGCGCCATGGGGGTCAAAGGCTTTTGGGGACGTTTCGACGGCAAGCCGACGCATCCTGCCAGTTCCATGACTCCTGAGGAGCTTGATGCAGCTCAAAATCAGTGGGACAGAGACGAGCATTCCGCAAAGTCGTTAGTTACGTTGCTTATGCAGAAAATCCCCGATTCGACCTTGATCCGGATTCATTCGAAGCAGTCCGTTAAGGAGCGATGGGACGCGATCGTGGTTAAATTCATGGAGAAGGGCGCTTACGCGAAAACGGATCTTCGTACCATGTTCCTAGAGTCGGGATGCCCGAACAAGGGAAAAGCCTGTGAATTTCTCAATGGCCTGCATGTCAAGCGAGAGCAATTAGCTGCCATGGGTGTGGATATTGACGAGAAGAATTACATTTCGACGATTATTGGTTCCTTACCTTTCCACCTGTCGCAGCTTACCACGGCGCGGATTGCCACCATCACTCTCGAACCCGACCAATTTATTGTAATTCCTGGCGAGAAATATGATGGCCAGATCTTGCAGTGCGCACGTCGATATGGAAAGGCCAGTAGTGGAGACGACTAGGACGAGGATTTGTCAGTAAGCCATAGCTCTTCGAGATGGAAAAGGTAATGACAGCGCCTCGAAGCTTCTTGACGTTTGTTGGAGCTGCGGAGAAATGGGATACTTCCGCGACAACTGCCCTGAACCCATAGAGTCCTCAGATGAGGAGAGAGGAGCCAAGATGGCTGTTGGCGCGAACGTTGCAAAGAGCGACTGAGATTCCGAACCAGAGGAGGCATGGGCAGAAGACGATGAATGGAACTCCGAGGGTGCGGATTTCATTGTGGCGAACATTTCTTCGAAAATCTGGAGGGCGCACCCCCAATTTTTTCCAGCAACTGATAACACTGTCAGCACAATGGTAAAGGGAGAAATGGTTATCGACGTACCTTACGGGGTCGATATCTTATGGCTGCGATTTAGGGTGATGTCGGTTATTCCCCCATTTCCTTTTGCATACTCGACGAGAATGGCTTTTCAGCCCATTTATGGAATATTGGCCGCGATATCCAAGGACGGGTTGGTCGAAAGATCAGCGAAGGGCCGTGGAATGCGACTGGGCTGGTTATCAAGGAGCATCAACCGGATCAGGCTAACGCTGCGGCCAAAATACGTGACGTGGATCGTTTCGACCACGCACATTATACCTCAGCTGGTTGCTCAGGAAGTCGAGAAGGGCTTTGTGATGGGTATGCGATTGGAATCGACGTCGTCTGGTTACACTGTTGTTGATAAGTCTCGATTATGTCCGTGTGAGGTGCCTTTCGGAAGCGACCTGGATTTGCTTGCAGTTCGCGAATAATGAGCCGAGAGGTTGTGGGAGGGTCTTGAACGTGGAAAAGGGAGGCGACGTATTGTTATTTGAAGCGCGTGGGACGGATATTCAAAATGTCGAGACATCGAACGGAGGCCTAATCGATTGGCTAGGTAAATTGGCAGTCGGAGGGAGATACGGGGTTGACTACGAGAAGTTAAAATCGTCAGTTTCACGTCTCAAGAGGGAGGAAGGGAGAGGCTTTGGCGACTTACTCCGACGAACCCGTTATATACCGATTCTCCATGATCTACCCACCTGTCCCCGGAATTCTTCATCATCCGCCTGGAACACTTTCTTAGTTGAGCTCAGAATCTATCCAAATGCAGTGTGTGAGCCGCCGCGCGATATCTCCTGACGAAGCACAGGGTCGAGAGATTTTGCAAGAGCGTGACTTGGCGGCGCCGGATGGCCCAGAGCACAAGACTGCAGATGCAGCAGGTGTCGATAATTTCAAGAAGGCAGTTCCTGAGGCGGAAACAGCCCAGGACTGCGTGGTTGTGGCAGATTTCGTCGACGAGGGTACTCGGGCGCTTGGGAAATGCGAAACGAGGGCCACAGAATCCCCATACGCTGACTACACGAGAAATTCTGCAGACTGGCAACACTGGGCAACGGCGAAACCGAAATGCGTTGTGTAGGCTCGATCTTGTGGGCGGACGCTACCTATCGTGTGTTAGCTATCTGGAGAGCCAATGGACCTGCGGAAATTATGTATGCACTTGGAGGAGCCACCATCTGGAATGCGACTCAAATTTTTGGTGAAAAGGGTGACGCCATGGACGATAACTAACACAGAACTATGGGCATCCGAAGTCGCACGAACCCAGGGTTTTGATGATTTTTGGAACACCGTGCCGCGATCGCCATCGCTTCGAGCTGTTGAAAACTTAGAAATCAGTCAGATCAATGTAGAGGCTGCATATTTGCAGGGTTCACTCACTCCGGGCGGAGAATAAGGCGACATCTGAGATATACCAACAGCAGGCGATGTGGCTATTGGCTTATTGATCCTGAGTGAGGAAGTATTCGATTCCCGGCGCGTTGGACGACTCTTGTCGGGCGGTGAGGAAGGTCCGGTTGGAGGTGAGGAACGAGCAGTCGAGGATGACTCGAGGACCCCTGGGAATGGGGCAGTGCTAGGGTTAGAACAATCTTGAGATTCAGCATGGAGTGGGAAAGCCGTGGACGCGGGGGTGGTAATGACAGAATGTGAGAGAGTGTAAGTGGATGAATAGTTCATCGGCGGCTGATATATCGAGCTTAATCCAAATCCACCGCATTCTTCGTCCAAGTCGGTGCCTTCGTTACGATCGAGACGACGAAGAGGAAGAGATGACCGAATGTGAAAGAGGCGGGGTCAGGCGGTGACGATGTTGTGGAGGAGAATATGGATGGGGTCTGGACCCGCGTCTCTCAACCATGTGAGAAGGGGATAAGGATGAAGATGCCCTCTATGAGGACGACAACGGCCTAGTTCCTGTCTCTCGCGGCGCGGTGGGAGTGACTGGTAGGGGCCTGGACTGGGAGGTTCAGTACCCGTCATGCTGGATGGCGTCGGGGATCTCCATCACTTTTACGTTGGCACCAGAAGCAGAGGAACACCCAACGATGCTCGATTGGTCATAAAAGGTTTCTTGAGGCGACCGATAAACTTCACGTTCAAACCAGAGAATCGACTGACGACACCTTCGCGGTAGCCCTGCGCAAGATGGCGTTGGAAAAAAGTTCTCGAGGCCACATCAAGGGGAATACATACAAGGGAGAAGTTCTCGAGGTCGGGTATTTGGAGAAGAACAGTGAGTTCATCATCCTGCAACAAATATGAAGCAAAGAAAGCAAAAAAATCAACGACAACAGCGCACCTTTACAAACATCAAGTCGTCCAAGCTCCCTGCCATGCAATCGCACTGAGCTACGTGCTTCCCAATCCCACCCATGGCCGCGAACCGTGTGACGTGTCCATCGTGCCAAACCCGGCGGTTCGAGCACATCGCCAATCGTCGCCGCTCAAGTCAAGATTACCACGAATGCGAATAGACAGTTAGCAAAAACTTGGAATAAGTGAAAACAAAAAAGTGGACCGACCGAGGGTATGGGTATTCGCCACCTAGTTTCCGTTCTCGAACCTCCTTCTCGCGCCACTCTTGAAAGGGTATTATGTCGTTTCGAGGTGTAGAATGTCGAAAACAAAAGGCATTGGCATCACGTGCCTAACAATATTAATTACGAAGTAAGACCGCTGCTGATTGATAGTTAATTCCAAACTGATAGGAGTTGATTTTGCAAAGTTGACATTTGTCTTTATCCTCACTGATTCGAACTTATTTTCCACAAATCAGCAGTTTAGGGTTTTCCTTACTATGTCGAAACACGAACCGGTTCTAGGAATAAAAGGCAGGATTGATTCCCTTCCCACCGCATTCTTCCACTGTTGGAAATCACCCTTAACGTCCTGGATTTTTCGCGCATCTTCGTTGTCGTAGAGTGCTAGGGACTCCCTGCCCCAACTCTGTGAAGCTAGATTTGATATCTTCAGTAGTCTGGGCCATCTTTCTCCGAAAGATCGCCCTTGCCAGTGGGCGGATCAATATGCTGAGCAAACCAGACCCGGGCCGCAGCTCAACGGTGTTTTGATGCCAACTTTGATGCACTGCAATAATTTCTCGCTGGCATGCTACGACATCACGGACTGCCTTACGACATGCCTGAGCTCTCGGAAAACAAAATAGGCGCTAATATCGCTCAGACTTTTATTGACAACCAAACGCCCTCCAACCGACACCTGACAGATGTCATTGCTGACAACCTCAAGCAAGAGATACGACGTGGCGATGAGGCAGCCAAACAGGTTCAGGTCTTGCTGTCCGACTCCGACACTTGCCGGGGAGTCGACAACGAAGCTCTGTTCCCGTGGATGTATTCAACGGAGAAGGGGAAGGCAACTAAGCCAATCTCTGCTCGAAGGCTTATCCTTGACAGTGTTCGACCCGACGCTAGAAACTATGTACTCAAATTTAAAAGGGAGCATAACGGCGCAGAGTGTTGGTTCCGGGTAAGTACGCTTTGGTGATCCATATCTAATTGCTTCTTAACACTCCACCATAGCTTCAGCCGCTCACTCACACAGTCGTGCAAATATATGAGAAGGTGGATTGGGATGCGGCAATTGCGAAAGTTAATCAATTTGTAAGTTCCTTTTCTTACGACAGTCGCTGTACATCTTTCTAAGCATTCATGTCTCCTAGGACCGGGGGTTCAAGGTTGCCATCGCTTTCGCATTTCCGTCCCATGTGATGGCCTTTGTGAGTCAGGACAATCTTTTCAATGTAAAATCCCTCTTTTTATCGGTGAGGCAAGGACACTAATAATAAAACCAGGTCCTCTGGCGAGGAGATTTTATTAGCCTCAACATCAAGCAACATGATGTATACACAGAATTTGAGGGATTTCTAGCCGACGTGGTCACCTGGATTCAAACCCGTCGAGGTGGGCGAATGCCTCTAACACCCAAACCCCGAAATGGCAATGCTCTAACTGTGGTACGCGACGACCCAGTCTGGCATAGAGTTGGAGTATACACAGTCTCCGAATTATTTCATATTGCGGGTGAGTTAAGCATCGCTGTGTTTCTAATCTCTGTCTCCGCTTATATATCCTTCATATCTAGGTTTATCACCCCCCCTGTCAGAGCAGAAGCTTTTCGATTCACCTTCGAGGACTGCCAGACTATGCGCCGCTTATTATGCTTTTGCCGCCAGGAGTGATAATGAACTCTGGTGAGTAGACGCGACACCGTGACCACTTTCGTACTCATTTTTATGTAGGGCACTCACACGACGGCAGATGTGGGGTTATGTGGTTGCAACCAGTGTTGAGGATAGGTTGAAGTATTCGGACTTTCTCCATGTCTGGGGGAAAGGACGAACATGGATTTCTGAACGCCATAACAATCTCCTGATTGCTAACGAAGCAGGAACTCATCAGGTAAGCAATTCCTTCCCTGTGGTTTCCTATCTTGTTATAATATTTCAGGGATATGATGCTTTCGAGCCCGAGCTCATGGATGTTGCTCTGCGATGGGAAACCCTGAACCTAGGTTCACTGATTTTTGGAGCAGATGCCTGGAAAAGGTTAAGCACATCTGCCGGTTTGCCAGTTTCAACCCTTGAGGACAATAGTCCTCTTGCGAAGCACTTCAAGGATATTATACCGTTGAAGGACAAAATTAGTAAGTATTTTAGTTCCATTTATACAGTAGAACTACTGCTAATCCGTCTCCGTACACTAGACAAGGTTCCACCGCCAACCAACCTCAATCCTAATGCTTACAACTTTCTCTTCCATCCACCTACTGTCAACCGCCCCCTCGCAGTGCGTCACAGAAAGCCTATCTGTTATCGTACAAAGGCAAATTCAAAGGAGCGTGATGCTTGGAGCTTATACTACCAGCCTGAACCATCGGAATTCGAACTTGTGGACAAGGAGCAACTGCAGCAGCGTCTCCTAAGCCATGTCACTCAGCACAGCAATATTATGACTGTAGGCCCATTCGATTTCTCAGGTACTGCAAGGGTCGTTAAAGGCCATAGTGGACCTGTGTAAGTTTCACATTCTCGTTCATTCTTGATAGGCTGGACGTTGACATCCTGGCTTATAGACTTATGGTGTGTGATCACGACCCTCGCGTTTTAGAGTTTTATGCCCTCCGTCGCGCGCTCCAAAAGGAGACGGTGAAGCTCAAAGGAAAGGGAATCGAACGAGCCGGAATGGATGTAGATAAGAAGCGAAAGGTGGTCGAAAAAGTTGCTGGTATACGAAGGAACCTCTCGATATCCGGCTCCTCCCCCTCGCCTGCAGCCACCTCCTCGTCAACGTCTGACCCTTCATCGATCGCACTGGAGGAACGCCCCAAGAAGCGCCTGCGAAAATCTGCAGACAGAGAACTGGCCAAGTTGGCTGGTGGCGTCACTCCAATGCTCCCTGGACGTACATTGAGAAAGCGCTAGTGCAAATATATTACATTTATGAATATTTTTATATGTCAAATCTCATCCTTTAAACTCCGGTGACGTGATCTTTAAACCCACTCCCATTTACATTGTCCTAGATATGTCACATCATGCACCAGAAAGAATTGGAAATTTTAGAGCATAATAATTTACAGCACTAATCCCTAATTCTCCGAATCCAAGTTTCCTTGTTCTCTGCCTCCACTGATAACCCACAAACCGCAAGCACATAATGACATGTGCAGCTCTCTGCCGGACAACGCAAACCCATCGAATCGATGAACAACGGAGGTTCATCAGGTTTCAACAACAGCCAGAACCCAACGACAAGACTACAAGAGCGCATTAACAACATGGCACCTGAGGGCTAGTGCCTTGAAAGCCCTGCTCGTTGCTGATCTTGGCCCACCTTTCGCTGTAATTGCCACTGTGGAGGAGACTCTCGTCTCTAGAGGAAGTAAACAAAAGGTCGAAAGTAAAAGCTAAGCCCAGCGTAGCTAATTGGAAATATAGCAATAGAAGGGAATCTGGGAAGCACAAGCGAGTGCGAACCTAAAGGAAATCGTGAGGCTCATCAATACAATATGTACGAGTTCGATAGGTCTGCGAATCAGGTTTTTATTTGAAGAGTTGAATGCTCTTGAGGCCGAATTCTTCAAGTTGAGGTAAGGGTTTTGCTCCAAGTTTTTACAGTTGCAATTTGGCCAGAAGAGAGACAATTTCGGATGTAAGGATGTAAGGTCCTCCGAGAATATACTCGGGGATACAAACGAATATTTTCCGAGACGCACGCGTGCTCTCATGTCATCTGGACCTGTTTGTAGCAAAAAGAAATATGTAAGAATGATGAACAAAGAGCCATATGTGCACTAAGAGTCAAAAAAAAAAGGTGCACCAAGCCTTCTAAACCTGCGGATAGACTCCTCCCGAAGCCTGCTGCCTGGTGACAGACTACAGTGAAACGAAGGGAGAATGATGCGTGAATTGGTGGTCAGTCAGCAGTCAATTCCCAGTTGTGTGGCGCACCCATTGTCGAAAGCCTGGGTTGCGAGTATCGTATGATGTGAAATAAAAGATTTAAGGGGAAAGCAAGCAGCTATGATCAAGAAATGAGAAGTAAGTAAAATTTGCAATGTAGAGACGCAGTCTGAATATTCCCTCATGTTCTTGTCCTTCAATGGTGCTTGAGTATCGTGGTCGTGAATGGTTGAACGGGTCGTCGCCGAACGGAGCGAGGCCTAGATGCAACAGCGCCTAGCAAGGTGCGTGTGGGTGTCATCCAAACAGATCGACGGACAGGCCATGCCTGGTGTGGGCATGGGGCTAATGGCGAGGGTTAGAATGTGATATTCAAGACAAAGAGCTAAGTACAATATGACGATGATTATCTAATGAGTGTATTTGTGTGTATTACTAGTAGTAACTGAGTCTATGTCTATGAGTAAATATGTAACATGAACGTCTTCTCATGAGCAATTTTTGAGCTCGACGATGGTGTACAGCGCTTATCGAAAACCCGGGTGGTGGCGTTGATTGAGGGAACTGATCCCGACGCTCGGTGGACTTGGCAACTTGACTCGGGAACTTCGCTCATTGGGTACACATCGATTCCGATACCGTGTCCTGTCATAGTTAGCAAGTTTAAAATAAGTAGGATGTAATAAAGAAATAAATGTAATTGGTATAATGATGTGAATTCTGATCTACATCCGTAAGCATAAGTTTAGGAAAATCGAAGAGTAGTTCGTCTATCTCTTCCACACCGCCGAGATTCAGTACCGTGCATCATACACAAAACCTGTTGACCATTCACGCATTCTCCTGACCATGTGTACATGCACCATCATGATACGTCTGCTACTCTGGCACTTGTACGAGACCCATGGCTGATCGACAAGATGTTTTGGAGTACCTCCACCTGATATCCAGGAGGGTTCAAGATGTCAAGGTAGAAAACCATTTGGGGCTGTCTTGCCGAGGGTTAAAACGAGACAAACACAAATGTACAATGATCCACCCATGTCCGCTCATCAAACCCAAAATCACTACATTCTATTTACATGCGCTACCCGCTAGTCGTTCATCTCCCACTTGAGGCTCTCTGGAATTATATGACTGACATGCTCTGTTAAAAGGTTGGTTACTAGTAGCAAAAGCATTGACACTGGCAAAGCCTAAAAACCTGGGCTCGGGATTATCCGTAGATAACCACTCATTACAACTACCAGTGTTCTATTATCATACCCCAGATTCCTCGCCCATTTGAACAGCCATTTCTGCTCATACTGATCGTCGACTTTGAAGTTGCGGATCACAGGGCTATTCACAAGAAATGTTGGGCAAACAACCTGAAAGGTGACAGGCAAGTATGTACCCATCCCATCCCATCCATACACGCTGTATACCTGCTGAACCGGACCTGACTAGCACCCATTAACACAGAGTCAATCGTTATTGAACCCCTCGGCGAAGGCCATTCTCCTTGAGCGCTCAGGCTGATCCTCATTGGATCACAAAATTACAGGTAAAATGAACTCTCAAGGAGGCTATATGAATGATCGGCGAATGAAGGAGTAAAAATCATGTCTTTTTGTCGAGAAGAGTTAAAAGAAGTTAGATAACCAACTTACTGCTGCCCATTGCCCTCTAACAACTTGGGTCAGTGTCAAAGCGAGAGACGTGGATTTTTAGGGAAATGTTGAGGGACGTGGATGAGAGGAGGGGCATGGGACACGACAATTATGGTTCAAGGAGTCGGTGGTAACATTGTCCGGAGAGAGAGAAACAAGGGCAAGTCGTTTTCGGCTAAACCTAACTTTCAAGATAGAACAATGTTTGCGGAGGATTGGCGGAGGACAAATGAGCCAGAGCACAGCCACATTTCCAATTTGGTCAATCCATGAGTTCGTCAGTGCATAATTCTCCTTGGTTGGTAAATGAACATAATTAATTATCACCCCATAGTAGAAACACACGTATAGTGTTAGATTATGCATTGAAAGTATATATTCGATGTGGTTGAGTCTCACCACAGTGAATTTAAACATGATGCTCGGATCAAGAGATCAAATATGTTTGATCCGAGAGCCTAAAGCCGGCCTCTCATTTTTGCTGTGGTGAGACTCAATATATGCTTTGAATGCAGATTCTGATACTATCAATATATTTATAATACATGGTTATAACAAATTATATTCATTTACCAACGGACGAGAGTTGTGTACTGACTCTCGGTGCATTGACCAAATTAGGAAGGCGGCTGGTACATCATGATTTCGGCATGTAACATCTATCCAGCCCCATCTTTCAACCTTCTCTTCCTCAACTTTCAGGTCCAAGCTGCACGAAAAAAAACTTCACCGCTCCACAGATCTAGCTTGTGATTCTATTTTATTCTGCAGTTCGCCATTCCTCTCTAGCAGCTGATAGCAAGAAATGTTTGAGAAAGGTTTGACACTCTACAGCAACTCTACAGGCATAGCGCCAACGCTCTGGCGGCCTTCCGACCTCGACGTCAAGACATATGTTATTGGAACTAGCATAACACTGCCTTCCACGAAGAATAGTGAGCCCATTTGATCATTTTCCCGCCGCTGCCATATTGACTGCCAAAGCAGTTAACTCCGACTTGTCGGTGTGCGCACTCGCCCCCTCCTGCTAGATTGACACAGGTAAAAGATTTATGTCTCAATCAGGTGTTCTGGACTCACTACTTTATCCCTCACATCCCGTTTTGATGCCGCATTCTCCTTCCAAGTCGCTGTTACCGGCGCTCGCCAAAGCTCAGCGCATGCACCCCCACTGCTTTCTCTCCCTCCCTAACTCATCAACAACTGCAACAATTGTATGCTATTTCCTTTCTGGTTGTTGCCTTCCAATTTTATTGTCATCATTGTTCCAGACATTGACGTTATGAAGGGGGTAGGTGAGCCTCTCCTGATTTCGTGCTGTCGCTGTGTTGACTCGGTTCAAGATACCCTCATTCGTTCGCCCCCTCGTTCATTTGAAACCACTCACTCGTTCTCTGTTGCCCATGCCCACCAAAGCTCACCCACCGGATCACCAGACACGGTCTTCAAGGATCTGGGTGTTGATTTTAGGGTGGTACTCGCCGTACCCGTCAATTTCTGATATTTCGTCTACTCTATATCGATGACTCCGAGCCAGATGTCGAACAACGGCAGTTGATCTTGCTTTCAATCACTCTGCACCATCTATTTGGATTCAACGAATGCAGCAGGATGCGTTAAAAGGCAAGTAACTCATTTATAATTATAACTACCATATGTATGCTTATTGCTAATCTATTTTGTTCTTTTTGGGCCCCTCTATACTCAAACAGGTTGCCACCCTGTCCTCTCCCTCCATTGGATGTATGACCTTCAATGTCGATGGCTTTCGGGCAAGTGTAGGGTCGGGGAGGTAGGAAACGAAGGGGAGACCCATGTTGTGGGAGACCCACCAGGTGCGTAAGGGGTGAACCGAGCCCTCCTTTCACCGCTAACTTCTGACAACCACACTGTAGAAATCGACGGGTGCCACCGTCTACACACCTCATAAACACAGTGACACTATCAGCTGGCCAACGCGACCCGATAATGAGGACGACACGTTCATGCACACAAGGAGATGACCAAATCCTCATCGTTGCTTTCACAACATCTTCACCTCCCTCACATGCAAGAGCGAGCAGAGTGGACACTTACAATTACATACCAGGGCTTGTGGGACCTAACAGAGGAACTTGGATAATGGTAAGCTCGGAGCTGATAGGCAGTAAGTACCGCTCGAGATAGAAATTTGAACAGGAACTCACGGAATTGGTGGCCGCGCTTAAGGTTCTACCTGGCTTTACCAACGCAAACTGCCTGTGGGCCCATGTAGAGAGAACGAGGATGTGGCGGTGGTGGGGCATAATTTGCCCCTCATTTCCATGTCTCCGCTCATCATCGTTGTCATATCTAGTGCCCTGCGATCCAACTGGAAGAAATATTCCTTGAGGAACAGGGAAACATGAAGAGAAGATTGTAGATAAGACGTGACTCACTGGCGTCGATGAGAATAAGTACACTCCATGTGGCTATACCTTTGGGAGTAAGAATCTGGGCGCTAAGAGATGCCTATCGTCGAGGTATGTGGTGTTGCAAGGCTTCTGCCAGGTCTCTCGATGTCTTGGAGGCAAAGCACAGCCACATTCCCAATTTGGTCAATCTACCGAGTCCGTCAGCGCATAATTCTCCTTGGTTGGTAAATGAACATAATCCATTATCACCCAACGTTAGAAACACACGTATAGTATTAGAATATGCATTTAAAGTATATATTCAATGCAGTTGAGTCGCACCACAGTGAATGTAAATGTGATGCTCGGAACAGTGGATCAAATATTGTTTGATCCGAGAGCCTAAAGCCGGCCTCTCTGTTTTGCTGTGGTAAGACTCAACAACCTCAAATATATACTTTGAATGCAGATTCTGATACCATGCATGTTATTATAATATAGCATGATAACAAATTATGTTCATTTAGCAACCGAGGAGAGTTGTGTACTGACTCTCTCGGCGGGTTGACCAAATTAGGAAGGTGGCCACATGCAACATTTATGTAACTCAGCCCCACTTTTTGTCTGCCTCGCTCTGAAACTACCACAGGCTTCTCTCTCTCGAGTCAAAATTTGACAGCGAAAAAACCTCACCGCTCCAGCTCTAGCTCGTGATTTGATTTTATTCTGTAGTTCACCATTTCCATTCCTCTCTGGCAGGCTTGAGGCGAGAGAAAAAAAAAAATAGTTTGATGCTCCAGCCAATACATTTTTTAATAGCTATCCACATGAACCATGCTCATTTCCCAGCGATCAACCCCACAGGATCACAGACATGGCGCTAACGCTGAGTCTGTCTGAGGTCAGTGTCGAGACACATGTCAGCTTGCCATTCGACTCTGCCTATCTTCACGTGGTTTCTTCCTATAGCGCGTAAAGAACATAGAGAGAGCGGGTGTACTGTGGGGCAGACTGTGCCACATTCTCAATGAACTAAAAAAGAACGATATACTCCTCGGCATTCTAACCCTCAAAACTAGCAGCTTTTCAGGTGATTCCCCATCTTTTCAACGTTCGGATCCCCCACGCTACCATTTAGAAAGTGAAACCAAACTATCACCATGCAGCGGGCCCAGTATCCAATGTTCAACTCCAATTTGTCGATCTCAAATGCAGATTATTGTCGATGGCAAATGCAGCCCCGAAGCGCGAAGATATTTTCCAAAAGCTCCTATTTGGTATGCTAGTTCAGCTCTCTTTCCTCACTCGCAATGTTGATATCCACCTAGATCTTAGTGGAGAGGTTGTCAGCGCACAAAAAAAAAGAAGAAAAAAGAGGAGAACGAGCTCGCGATGACATCGCGAGCTTGTTCTGTTACTCACCTTGCTGGGCCTCCCACTTCACGGTCCCCCCTTGGTATGTAGCCCCCATCCAGAAAGGCCGGCCCACATCCGTCAGAAGACGGGGGGAACACCAACTAAAGAAAATGAAGAGAATGCCGCGGACGATCTTGAAGACGGCGAGGTTTGGCTTGAAAATGACAATGGGGTTGTTCAAATGTTTTCAGATCCTACACCTGTCTCTGTTGGTATCGTCGATGATGCCTCGGTTCCCTGTGAGGCTGTAACATCGGATTTAGGAAATCGGAAAATCAACGGACGTCGCCGCACTCACAATGAGCAGACTTTGGTACGTCCGTGTGGAGTCATCTGTGCTCGGGCAACATTCTATGGGGCTGAAGCCGTTTCTAATGTTTTGGTAATGTCTTTATGATCCCACTAAATTTGCAGCTTACCGATATCTTTCTTCATCAGCTATTTGTCAAGCGGGTGTTTTCTGTTCCAAACTCCCAGAAGCCTGACCATCTCGTTTATGACACAAACTGCGATGCTAAGCAACAAGTCCTCAAGCTCAATGACCCATGGTTTGAAAATATCGGCATGTGCGTTGACGTGTGGCATTTCCTCAACAAACATCAAAGCACGCACCAGTTTTGTCAAGAGCATTGCAACCCTGCCGACTATCCAGAGTTAATGGGACCCAATGGAGAGTGGTGGTTCAACACATCGATTGCTGAACAAGTGAACGTCTGGTTAGGTGGCTTCCATGCAATTTGTCGAGAGATGCTCCCAGTAAAGTATAACTTCTTCCTTGACGAAATGATTTGCCTCCGAAATGAGGCTACCATCGCAAACCTTGAAGCCAAGGGTTTGGGCACTGGAAAATTTGCGCGGCAGTCTTGCGCGCTTGCGCAGGTGTAGCGCAGGCTTGCGCAAGTGTAGCGCAGACTTGCGCGACATTTTTTGGGCACTAGCGCAGACCTGCGCAGGTACAAGGCACAAACTAGCGTAGATCACTGCGATGAGTATATGTACTAGTGTGAGTGTCAGTACGTTTTGGACTCTAAGAGTTATCCTTCCGGATTAACTCATGCCAACATGCAATTTTTTTACGGAATCTACTGCTACATGTTATCAACATGACACTAAAACTGTTTCTATGGCAAGAAATCTCATTGTGTGCGAGGACTGAGACATACAATCGCCACGTCACACCATGTCTAAAAAGGGCAGACTCGGACTCTCACTTGCGTCTCGAATCCATATGTGGATTCATTCATATGTATCTTACTACTTCTGACTAATGTACTAGTATCATTTATTTGGTTTTCCCCCTCTCTTAACAATTGGACGTGGTTTCGGCCGCGGGCGTGAATCGACTGGAGTAACTTTAACCGGAAGAGATTTGCATTGAGGTCCAGTCTGAAGCGTCATGTAAGTCAAATTGCTTTATTGCTCTTTGCAAAAAGGTTGGCCACGGTCACTTTTCGTGTCACACATCAGTTTTGAGGCGTTTTCGGCCTCGAAACACTTTCCTCTCGTATCTCTACAATAACACTATGTATTCGTATAAAT
>Ga0307513_10002206_pt1 | contig 27202 bp, 22 predicted proteins | sample 15_EM_MG_FD_202174 | JGI IMG/M metagenome (GOLD analysis project Ga0307513, IMG submission 202174) | Populus trichocarpa ectomycorrhiza microbial communities from riparian zone in the Pacific Northwest, United States - 15_EM | ecosystem: Host-associated > Plants > Roots > Unclassified | place...
TTATTAGCTGTGTGCTAGGTAGATAAGACGCCGTCCATGTACTAGTTTACAGTTGTCGGGATAAACACGAATTTAAAAAAAAAAAAAAAAAACGTTTCCGGATAGGTGTCCCTCAGGTTTGGCGTCAGTCACTGGCACGGAAGCATTCATGCATTTAATCTGGCACTGGTTCGGATCTTCAGCTTCAGATCCCAGGCTGCAGCAGGGATTTTGTTCTCCACCGGCTACCGTCCAATACCTCGCGTCCGATGCGCCCGTCAGCCGAAACATTTCGTTGTCAACGGATGAGTGATTTTACGCAGCGCCCTCCACAAGGGTGACTCCGAAGATAAGTCGCTCTCGCTGCCCCCGCCATCCCATACACACCGAAGTGCGCCTCGATTGATCCACGTTGTTTGGGATCATCTAGTACGCTGCCAACCACCTCGGATTGGGCCTCTGCCCTTTGGCACTACCGTGTGCAAATCGGATAAGTTGACATCTAGTTTTTTATCAGAGATGGGCTGAGGGTCGTCAGACTCCTGCAGGTGACGGCGTTCTTCGTAGTTCCTTTCCCTCGTCTACCATAATCAAACATCGCTGTATTACTTTGCCAAAGGATCTCTTGACATTCATACGAGTTGTCCGTAACAGAGTCAGACTGGTCTCCGTCTCCATCACCACATCCCGCCACATTCTCCCCTCCAATCGACCCCAGGACGCCCCATATCCCTGATCCACCGGGGTACCTCGTGACCAGGAGTCGAGACAACGCCTAGCAGTTGAAGAAAGCGGTGAACGGGCTCTACCATCTCAACAACAAGTCCGACCCTCAGCTCATCGCTCTTCATTCTTTCCGGCTCCAGGCTAACGTGTCCCTCCGCTTCCGCCTCCCATCAACGCGCCCATCCGCTCTATTCTTGTTTTTTTTTGACCCTTTGGCGATACACTCCACGTGGACGATCCACCGTTCAACCGGTTTCCTGGTATATAGCCCCTCAACCCCACGGCGACCGACCTCCAGATACCAATCAACGAAGAGTCAGTTTCGCGTCCACTCCTGTCCCGATGAAGGAAAATGTTTCTGAATGTGGTCTCCGTTCAGTTATTGAGTGTGCGAAAGGTTAGATGGTATCTGTGTTTTGTTTTTCGTATCAACGGCCGGAGAAGCCCAGAACGTATTCTTGGTGTGTAGTTGGTTTATTTGGATTGCGAATGATTAATGATCCCTAAACACCTTCGGTTTCGATGCTTGGTCCTTTCCATTGGTGCTTTAGGATTGTATCTCTCTGCCGGTTGGACAGACACAGCTGCTACTACCAGCCCGACGGATTCTACTTCCTTCGCCTTCCTCTGGGGAACTCACTGATAGGTGGAGAGTTGGTTCTGTACGTCCATCCCCAAACCAAGAAGACAAGGGAACCTCAGCCCTTGCCTTTGCAACCGTGCTTTTTCAATTCTACGGTACCTGTGTTTCAACCGCTTGGTGATCGATGACGGAACGTGATGACCCGGTCACCGAACGCTAAGTGGTATGATATATGCAGGTACATTCAACCTACTTGCACAACCTCGGACCTGACTAATATCCCCCACCCCCCTTTGTAGCGGTTGAAGCTCGGGGGCTGATGGACAGAGTGACTAGCCTATCACATCGTCCAACGTTTCTTCGTCTGTGCTGAAAAGGCTCGCCGTTGTTGCGCAGCCCACGGCCAAGCGCGCGTCGGCTGACCACGTGGATTGCCCAGGTTTTGGGGTATTGCGAACGTAGCCGTGGCGAACCCCTGTCGACCACCGACGAGGCCAATGCGGACGAGAACCGAAAGCAGACGGCCGATATCGGCGAATGGGACCAACATTTTATCACCATTGATCAGGAGATGTTTGAGATTATCCTGGCTGCAAACTACCTCGACGTCAAGTCTCTGCTATGCGTCGTTTCTCTCAGTACACGCGTTGCACTCGGTTTCCTGATACTCTTACGCAGCGATGTCGGGTGCAAGACTGTCGCCAATATGATCCCAGGAAAGTCCTTTGAAGAGGTTATGAAGCTCTTCAACATCGTTAATGGCTTCACTCCCGAGGGGAGGTACGTGGCCCAACATATCAGGAGATTTTCCAGATGTTGTCTCGCACGTGTGCGAATTGGATCATGATCTCGGGGTTTTCGTGAGGAATGGGCTGAGGAGCGTTGGACTATTGCAGACGGCATTCCCTCCCCGTCTACCGTAATTGAATGTCGTTGTATTGTTTTATTCAAGAATCTCTTGACGCTCATGCTTTGACGTGGGGTGTGCATATGGACGGTTTTGGCGAAGTTAGACTCGTCGCAGATCTCGCCTCCCTCTCCCTCCAACCGACCCGCAGAGGGAGTAACTGTCCTTACATAATACGGGTCGGGGTTACTACGGTGCTCACTCCAAGGCCGCCTGCCCGCCCATCTTGCCAATCGCTGGCTCAAACGTCGTCTTTCTTCGGCCCTGCAACAGCGGAATGGGCTCTGGTGATTGCCAACAAACTCAAGGAGCCCCGCTGAGATGGTGGCAAGTTACACTAAGAATCGCGGGTCGGAGCGAATGAAGTACCAGTTGTATAGACAGAGGAAATACATTATTTACAGGACATCGATACCAGGATTATATACGAGGAGGTAAAGGGTGACCACCCCAACGCTATGAATAGAACTAAACCGTACAAGGTCCGCTATGAAACAAGCAAGATTTCGAGGAGACCACCGACATAAACACAAACTGATATCGCGACAATAATCCTTGTTGGTTTGTCGCCAGCCGAGGTGGAAACAGTACAATGATCTGGGGGTGGCAAACAGGGGTTGAGGGAGGATGATAGGTTACCAGGTCATGGGGGTGAATACATGGTCGGGGGAGGAGGTATCCCGGACACGCACCTATGGACATGGGAGAGGAATCGCACACATAAATGTCGAGTAGGATTTTGTGCCTACCAATGAGAATTAGCAGGCAGGAAGAGGTGGTCAACCTGAGAAGCTCACGAATCTCCAGCAATGCCTCCCGGAGTGTTCCGTATTGATCCTTCCTCCCCTGGATATCACCTTCATCGATATCTGGATCATGCTGTTGCAGGTTCTCCAAACCCAAATCCAATTGGCCCAGGACGTGATCCAGATGTCGGAGGAGATCCTCCCGGTGGCACCACATCCCAATTTCACCAAGGTCCTCCCGGATCGCGGTGTGCATTTCCTGAAGGCCGTGAGAGTAGGGCCCGTTCCACTCCGACCAGATAAGGAGTAAGAATGACTTGAGAGTTTCGATATCTCTGAGGGCTCGAACGGTTCGAAAGGCGCTGGCGTGACCTGCCAGGTAACGTCCCCAGCACACAGGGGGGAGAGAAGGACGCTTGTTCAACCACGACCACATGTCGGGGGGTATTGACGATCGTAGCGAGGGGTTGAATGCAACCTGTAACACTGTGTCAACCACACTCGTGCCAACCTCGTCTGTGTATGGGATTTCCGAGATCGCAACCGCCAATGGTTGGATCAAATGTTTGCTGGCCGGGAAGTTCCACAACCACAAGTGAGGTGATGCGAGTATGGCGATCCGCTTTACGGAAACGTTGTTCTGTTCTTCGAGTAGCGTGACAACAAGCGGTCTGATGCGGTTCCACATGAATCCAAACTTCTTTGAAACCCTAACAGCACGTAGGAAGACGTCAAGCACCTTGTGTTGCCCATTCCTCTCTTGCAAGACTGCATACGCGAAGAATGCCGTGATAGGCTTGTGCTTCGAGCGAATTTGACTCAGGTCGGTGGCCTCAACCAACGTTTCAAGTTTCCCAAATATTAGGCTCGAAACCTCCGGTCGTGTACTACTTTCACGGTTAGAAATATCCGCAGCTCTCAGAGATCAACATACCTCCCGCTCAAACCCGAACTTCCGGCATGCGAAACATCGCACTCTAGGTCAATCGCAATGATTGTCAGGCAGTCGGTGATAACTGGGATCGGGGGTGGGGAGCCGTGGGATAGGGAATGGATCGCAAAGCGGAGGAGCCAACGAAGCACCTTCCCGTCCCGTTTCCACTTGTGCGCGACCTGGACTAAAGAATTCGCGAAGAATGCATGCTCGTCTGCGCGGGGCTCATAGTCCGTCCACTCGAAGAACCTTCTTAGCCGGCTGCCCACAAGTGTGGCATGGACAGCATTGATCGCGTGGTAGCAGTGGAGGCCTTTGAAGTCGGCGTCGGGTGGAATAGTTGCAGCGTAGCGTCGACGAATGTCTATAAGCAATGTTGACGTCGGATCGACACTGGAAAGCGCACGCAGTAGACATAGAGAGGCCGCCTTCGCACCCTGCTCTAATCCTGGGCGCTCCGTTACCCGACCGTGATCCACATCGACGTAGCTGAGGAGCACATCCAAGTAAGTTGAGGTTGGTGCGGAGTTGGTCAGGTGGATCCTGTCCCAGAGTTCAAAAAGCTGAGTGATGTCTGATTGCCGTTCGGATCGCTGGGATTCGTTGAGAATTTCGGCCCAAATCGCCCACAGGAAGAACGTGGCAATGGGCTTCCGGTTGAGCTGAATAGCATCTGGATATCCACCGATTTGTTCAAGCTGCAGGTATATCATAGACACAGTATTCCAGGAACGCACGCTGATGAGGGGTCAGCATGGTGAGCTGTGCAGCTGAACCGGACACGCATACCTCTCATCCAGCTTCCCGACATTACCCTCTGGTATCTCACATCCCAGGTCGATTGCGACGATCAATAAGCAATCGATGACGACTGGTGCTGGAGACGGGGGATCCTTTGACAGGGAATGAATCACGAAGCGGAGAATCCAGCGAGGTACCTTCCCATGCCGTCTCCCCTTGTGTGCGACCTGGACTAAAGCATTTGCAAAGAAGACGTGCTCCTGGGTACAGGGGTGATAGTCCGTCCACGAGAAGGACCATCCTTTCCGTCGGCCCACAAGTACAGCATGGATTGCGCTGATCGTGTGGTAGCAGGGGAGACCTTCGAAATCGGCGTCTGGTGGAACAACTGTAACGTAGCGTTTGCGTATGTTTTCAAACATCATCGATGTTTGATCGACGCCAGAGAGTACACGGAGTAGACACAGAGAGGCCGCTCTTGCACCCTGTTCTGATCCTGGGTATTCCGTGACCCGATCAGAATCCACATCGAAGTAGCTGAGAAGCGCGTCCAAGTAAATTGCGGCCGGTGCGGGGTTGGCCAGGTGGATCCGGTCCCAGAGTTCCAACAATCGGTATCGAGTGATGTCTGACTGCCAATCAAACCGCTGGGATTCATTGAGAATTTCAATCCTCATCGCCCACAAGAAGAATGTGGCAATGGACTTTCTGTTGAACTGAATGGCACCAGAATTTTCGCCGATCTCTTCAAGCCGCAGGTATATCATAGACACGATATCCTCGAGATGGATGCTTGTGAAGGGTCAGCGTGATAGGCTGTGCAGCTGGGCCAGGCATTCATACCTAATGTCCAGGCTCCTGACATCGCCCTCTGATATGTCACATCCCAAGTCGATTGCGACAACCGTCAAACAGTTGGTGATGATTGACACAGGGGGCTCGGGATCCCGTAACAGAGAGCGGAGCGAGTCACGGAGCGTCCGACGGGGTACCTTCTTCAGACCTCCTGATCCAATCCCCCGGTAATTTAACCAGGCGGCCATGGCACAATGATGTCCGAACAAGAGGTTCCTCGGGACAGAAGGTCCTGCATCGTTCCAACTGGGTCCCTTTGGGCGACCAAGTCGAGTAAGCAAGCCGTGGACCCCACAGATCATGTGACTGAGAGGGAAGCGCCTGGGATCAACCGCGGGTGGAAATATTCTGCCGTACTGCTGGTCCATGTCCGTTAGGATCTTTGATGTCGGGTCTACCCTCAACAAGTAAGAAATAGCGCCGAGAAGGCACGCGGCAGCCGTTGGCGCAAGCTTTTCACATCCTCGGATTACCACCATTCGATGATTGGTAACGCGAATACAGCTAATGAGGATTTTGAGGCAATCTAGAGCGATTATGACCTTGAACCCGGGGAGCATGAGGATTGACACAAGGAATTCGAGGGTCAACTGGTTGATGCGCCGGTCCAGCGATGTTTGCAGCATCCAGGAGATGCAGCGGAAGTCCAAAGCGCCGGTCGCCTCTTGATCCAACGTCTGTTCTAGATTGGGGTGCGTCTCAGGGCGTTGCGCCGCCGGGCCTTTGACAACAAAGAACGTTAAGCGACTTGAAGCCTGTTGCCACACGTAGCGGAGGATCTGAGCACCGGGAGTCTGATACGGACAGCTCACAGAGGCTGCCCCCGCAACGACGACGAAGGCAAAGAATATAACACCAAACGCGGTGACGGCAAGGATGACTGAGGCGACAATCTTGTCAATCCCCCAAAGGTAGATGGAGAGGGCACAACCGAGGAGCAGTAGGGCAAACTGCAACATCAGCGGCAACGACTCCATCACAGAGTCGAAATACCAGGTAACGATGCCGTTGAGCTTCCTCTGTCGATTCTGGCTGCGCTCGATGGCCGATCCTCGCATGTTGACCGAGGCATACCGGTTCAGCCACTGCTTGCCGAGCATGGCGAGGAAGGCGGATAAGATGGAAGCGGCGAGGCTGGCGTATAGCATTGTTTGGACCAGGACGATCGTCTTGGGAGGACCAGACCACTGTGGGAGCGCAGGAACGTTGCCATCGAAGGCGGTGCTGTTTATGTTGTAAATGAGGACGCGAAGAAGGGCATTCGTCTCGTCGTTGGGGTCTGACTTGAGTTCGGAGTTGACCTCGATGATGAATGCGGATGTGACGGCGGAGAACAGACCAGCCTGCGGCTCTAGTCAGAATACGTGCAACTGAACAGCATATACAACTCACGAATATGAGAGTGGTGTTGAGATCTTCGTCGTGTTTCTTCATGAATTCCTTGTCGTAATCCTCGGCCTCCTTTTGGTATTCTTCATAGAACCGAGTGCGAGGATCGTCCTGAGTTGACTGCGAATCTCGTTTCCGGCTGCACGGGGATTTAAGTGACGCCCCGGCGAGACGCGAAGCAGAGCTCACCGATCTATCGGTTGCCCATTTCTCTCGCTCCTCGACTTTCCTCCAGGGTCGTGACTGTGATTGAAGATCAGGAAGAATCCAACGTTCGGTGAGGTGTAAATCGCACCCCGATACAGAGGATCGCCCAGAACTTTCCGACGCGGTTGAATTTCGACGTTTCCTAGGACTGAGGTCCGCACATTCAGTAGGGAAATGGCAACTTGGTGTGCAACATAGCGTACCGCCTTCGTTTCGTGCTCTTTCTGGCGCTCGTTGGTTCCTCGCCTTCGGTTTCTCGGCTGTGGGCGCGGGTGTGAATCAGGAAAAATCGTCATCAAATGCCAATCGAAGATCCCACCCGTCTACTTTGACCTCCTCCATGCCCGCCATAATGACTCTGGAGACCCTGATGTGCTTTTCTGGATGGGTGAGCGTTGGTGGTGGGGGTTTGATGGTGAGGCTGCCGTGCGGCAGACACGCTTCCGGATATGTGTCCCTCATGTTTGGCTTCAGTCACTGGCAGGGAAGCATTTATGCATTTAATCCGGCACTGGTTCGGATCTTCAGCTTCAGGCTGCAGTAACGGTTTTGTTCTCCACCGGCTACCGTCCAGTACCTCGCGCCCGATGCGCCCGTCAGCCGAAACGTTTCGTTGTCAACGGATAAGTGATTGTATGCAGCGCCCTCCTCAGGGGTGACCCATCTCGCTGCCCCCGCCATCCCATACACATCGAAGTGCGTCTCGATTGATCTATGTTGTTTGGGATCATCTACGCTGCCAACCACCTCGGAATGGGCCTGTGTCGTGTGGCCCCCTTACAGCGTACGCATACCCTGCCCTTTGGCACTACCGCGTGCAAATCGGATAAGTTGACATCTAGTTTTTTATCAGAGATGGGCTGAGGGTCGTCAGACTCCTGCAGGTGGCGACCGCGTTCTTCGTAGTTCCTTTCCCTCGTCTACCATAATCAAACATCGCTGTATTACTTTACCAAAGGATCTCTTGACATTCATACGAGTTGGCGTGATGTGTGGGCGTGATTGTCCGTAACAGAGTCAGACTGGTCTCCGTCTCCGTCACCACATTCCGCCACATTATCCCCTCCAATCGACTGGGGACCGGCAACCCTCTGCCAAAATTTGATCCCGCCCGGATTCTCCCACACACTCAAATCGTTCTGCATTCTCACGAAGTCTTTGACACCAGACTACCACGTACCGCAAACGATTTAGAAACATATATTACAAGGAGGCATATCAGACTTTAATCCCCTAACATGGTTCTGGGAGGAATTACGTTGAACGGTGGAAATCCGTGTTTTCTTCGGAATGTCCCCCCAAACTAGTGATCGAGGCAAGTGGAGAAACCCCCCAGAGAGGGGCGTCCAGACAAGACAAAGGACGAAAAAACGTCTACCTCGAGTTTTATGCGTGATTCCCCGGCGGTCTTGGGGAATGTGTTGAGGGGATGCTCGACGGCCGGGGGTATGATGTAATTCGACATCTATAACGTCCCGGCTGCTGAGAAAGGGCATATGTTTCGAAACCTCCGGGGTAAACGTTGTATGCGGAGTTTTGCCTTTCTGAAAAAATCACGTTAGGTAGGGATGCAATATCGTATTGTGTGTTATTTCCGTGCATCTAATCCGATGTTCCTACTCTGGACGCGGATTGAAAGAGTTGAGAAGAGCACACGATCGCCCCCGCTGTGAAGCAATTTGAGATGGTCACGGATACCCAAGGCGGGTTGCCGGTCCCCAAATCGACCCTAGGACGCCCCGTGTCCCTGATCTGCCGGGGTACCTCGTTCCCAGCAGTGCAGGCAACGCCCAATGGTTGAAGAAAGCGGCGAGCGAGCTCTGCTATCTCAACAAGCTCTCGTTCCTCTTCATCGTTCTCGGCTTCAGGCTAGTAACGTGCCTCTCCGCTTCCGCCTCTCACCCACGCGTCCATCCGCTTTATCCTCATTCATTGTCCCCTGAACGACATCCTCCGCGTGGATGATCCTCCGCACAACCACTCTCATGGCGCACAGCCCGTCAGTTTCATGGTGACCGACGTCCGGAGGTTGATCAACAAAGAGTCAGTTCCGCGTCCGCTCCTGTCCCGATGACGGAATTCGTCTTCGAATCCGGTCTCCCTTCAGTTATCGGGTGTGCAAGGAGTCGGATGGTGTTCGCGTTTTGTTGTTCATATCGACGGTTGGAGAAGCTCGGAATGTGTTCTCGGTATGTGCAGTTGGTTTATTTGGAATGCGAATGGTCCCTAAACGCCTTCGGTTTCTATGCTTCGTCATTTCCGTTGGTGCTCCGGGATCAAATCTCTCTGCCGGCTGGACAGACGCAAAAACTATTACCACCTCGACGGATTCTACTCCCCCCGCCACGAAGGTCCTCGCCTTCCTCTAAGGAACCCACCGATAGATGGAGAGTTGGTTCTGGCCGTCGACCCTCAAACCAAGAAGGCAAGGGAACCTCAACCTTCCCTCAAAGATGGTGCTTAACCCCCGACATTCATCCCGACAGGAAATCTTGCGGTACCTGTCTGTTGACTGCTTGGTGATCGACGACCTGGGTATATAGCATTGTGTATGCAGCCATTTGCACAACCTCGGGCCTGGCTAACATCCCTTGGTAGCGATTTCCCGGCACTTACGTAAGTAAGTAGAGGACTTTGTCGAGCTCGAACTTCCTGATACCTGCCAAAACGGAATCTCCCAGGTTCACGGCATTCCGCGAACCTTTCCTCCTTCGATGTCCATGTTCTGGCTACAAATTTAATGCTACCTTGTAGCTGCGACACACTTCCATAGTACTGTACAGTTTTTTTCTGCGAGCTCGAGGGAAAATAAAGAAGATGTGTCACTCTTCGAGTTTTGGTGAAATTCCGTTCTCGATGCTGAGCGCTGAGTCCAAAAAGGTTGGGAAGTTTACAAGAATTCAGTGTAACGTCATCAAAGCCATAGCCATGCCCGCTCCAGTCCTCATCGCTCGGTAGGAAAACGTGTTCAAGGCGGCCTGCTCGCCCGTCTCGCTGATCGCTAGCTTAGGCATCAAAATGATGTCTTTCTTCCCGACCCGCAACAGCGGAATGGGTTCTGGTGACCGCCAACAAACTCAATGAGCCCCACTGAGATGATGATAAGTTACGCTGAGAATCGCAGATTGAAGCCTTAATTTACAGGGCATTGACACCAGGATTATATACGAGGAGGTAAGAGGCGACCGTCCCGACAGCGGCTATAAACAAAACTATAACGTACAAGGTCCGCTATGAAACAAACGAGAGTTCGAGGTGACCACCGACATAACCACAAGCTGATATCGCGACAATAATCCTTTTTGGTCCATCGCCAACCAAGGTGGAAACAGTATAACGATCTGGGGATGGCGAACAGAGGGTGAGGGAGGATGATAGGTTACCCGGTCATGGGGTGAATACCTGATCGGAGAGGAGGTATCCTAGACATGCACCTACGGACACGGGAGAGGAATTGCACACATAAATGTCGAGTGGGACTTTGTGCCTACCAATGAGAATTAGCAGACAGAAAGAGGTGGTCAACCTGAGAGGCTCACGAATTAGCATCTCAAGCAATGTCTCCCGGAGTGTCCCGTATTGATCCTTCCTCCGCTGGATATCACCTTCATCGATATCTGGATCATGCTGTCGCAGGTGCTCCAAACCCAAATCCAACTGACCCAGAACATGATCCAGATGTCGGAGGAGATCCCCCCGGTGGCGCCACATCCAAATTTCACCGAGGTCCTCCCGAATCGCGGTGTGCATCTCATCGAGGCCGTGAGAGTAGGGTCCGGTCCACTCTGACCAGACAAGGAGTAGGAATGATTTGAGAGTTTCGATGTCTCCGAGGGCTCGAACGGTTTGGAGGATGTCGGCGTGACCAGCCAGGTAACGTCCCCAGCACACAGGGGGGAGAGAAGGACGTTTGTTTAACCACAACCACATGTCGGGAGGTATGAACAATCGCATTGAGCTGCCGAACGCGATTTGTAATAGTGTGTCGACCATACTCGTGCCAACTTCGTCCGTGTATGGGATTTCTGAGGCCGCTGCCGCCAGCGGTTGGATCAAATGTTTGCTGGTCGGGAAGTTCCACCACCACAAGTGAGGTGATGCGAGTATGGCGATCCGCTTTACGGAAACGTTGTTCTGTTTGTCGAGTAGCGTGGCAACGAGCGGCCTGATGCGATTCCACATGAACCCAAACCTCTTTGAGGCTCTAACCACGCGTAGGAGGACATCGAGCGCCTTGTGTTGTCCATTTCTCTCTTGCAAGACTGCATATGCGAAGAATGCCGTGATAGGTTTGTGCTTCGAGCGAATTTGGCCCCGGTCGGTGGCTTCAACCAGCGTTTCGAGTTTCTCAAATATCAGGCTCGAAACCTCTGGTTGTGCACTATTCTCGCGGTTAGGAAGGTCCGCGGCTGTGAGAAATCAACATACCTCCCGGGCAAACCCAAAGTTCCGACATGGGAAACGTCACACCCAAGGTCAATTGCAATAATTGTCAGGCAGCCGGTGACGACTGGGATGGGGGGCGGGGAGTTGTGGGATAGAGAATGAATCGCAAAGCGGAGAAGCCAACGAGGCACCTTCCCATACTGTTTCAACTTATGTGCGAACTGGACTAGAGGATTCGTGAAGAAGACATGCTCCTGGGCGTGGGGCTTATAGTCCGTCCACTCGAAGAACCTTCTTAACCGGCCGCCCACAAGTGTAGCGTGAACTGCGTTGATCGCGTGGTAGCAGAGGAGACCTTCGAAATCGGCGTTGGTCGGAATAGCTGCAACGTAGCGTCGACGTATCTCTGTAAGCAATGTTGACGTTGGATCGACACTGGCGAGTGCGCATAGTAGACAAAGGGAGGCCACTCTCGCACCCTGCTCTGACCCTGGTCGTTCCTTCACCCGACCGAGGTCCACATTGAGGCAGCTGAGGAGCGCATCCAAGTAGGTTATGGTTGGTGCGGGGTTCGCCAGGTGGATCTGGTTCCAGAGGTCAAAAAACCGGGTGATGTCTGATTGTCGATCGGACCGGTGGGATTCGTCGAGAATTTCGACCTGAGTCGCCCACAAGAAGAACGTTGCAATGGGCTTCCGGTGAAGCTGAACGGCCTCGAAGTTTCCACAGATCCCTTCAAGCCGCATGTATACCGTGGAAACGACATTCTCGAGATGGGTACTGATGAAGGGTCAGCGTGGTAAACTTTGCAGGTGGGCCAGAGACCTGTGTACCTCTCGTGCAGGTTCCTAACATCGCCCTCCGGTACGTCGCATCCCAAGTCGATCGCGACGATTGTCAGGCAATTTATGACAACTGAGGCCGAAGACGGGGAATCCTGGGGCAGGGCATGAACTACGAAGCGGAGAACCCAACGAGGTACCTTCCCGTGCTGTTTCCCCTTGTGTGCGACTCGGGCTAGAGTATGTGCGAAGAAGACACGCTCCTGAGCGTGCGACTTATCATCCATCCACGAGAAGTGCCGGCTCGCTCGTCTGTCTACAAGCGTGGCGTGGACTGCATTGATCGCATGGTAGCAGTGGAGGCCTTCGAAATCGGCGCCGGGTGAAATAGCTGCAACGTAACGTTTGCGTATGTCTTCAAGCGCCGCTGAGGTTGGATCGGCATCGGAGAGTGCACGCAGCAAACAAAGGGAGGCTATTCTTGCACCCTGTTCCGATCCTCGTAAAACCGTCACCCGGCCGCGTACGACATCGACGTAGCTGAGGAGCACATCCAAATAAATTGCAGCCGGTGCAGGGTTGGCCAGATGGATCCGGTCCCAGAGCCCAAAGAACCGAGCGATGTCCGGTTGTAGATCGGACCGCTGGGGTTCGTTAAGAACTTCGACCTGAGTCACCCACAAGAAGAACGCGGCAATGGGCTTCCGGTTGACTTGAATGGCATCAGAGTTTCCACTGATCACTTCAAGCCGCAGGTATATCCTGGACACGATATTCTCGAGACGCACGCTAATAAAGGGTCAGCGTTACAAGTTGTGCGGCTGGGCCAGCTGTGCGTACCTCTCGTCTGGGGTTCTGACGTCGCTCTCTAGTATGTCACATCCCAAGTCGATCGCGATGATCATCAGGCAGTCGGTGACGACTGAGATCGAAGACGGGGGATCCCGGGACAGGGAACAAATCACGAAGCGGAGAACCCAACGAGGCACTTTCAAATGATGTCTCCCACTGCATGTGGCCTGGAATAAAGTGTTTGCGAAGAAGGCGAGCTCCTGTGTGTTGGGCTCATGGTCCGTCCACTCGAAGAACCTTCTTAGCTGGCTGCTCACAAGTGTGGCGTGGACAGCATTGATCGCGTGGTAGCAGAGGAGAACATTGAAATCGGCGTTGGGCGGAATAGCTGTAGCGTAGCGTCGGCGTATGTCTTTAAACAATGTTGACGTTGGATCGACACTAGAAAGTGCACGGAGTAGACACAAGGAGGCCGCTCTTGCACCCTGCTCTAATCCCGGACACTCCGTCACCCGACCGCGATATATACGGATGTAGCTGAGGAGCGCATCCAAATAAGTTGCAGCCGGCGTAGAGTTGGCCAGGTGGATCTTGTCCCAGAGTTCCAAAAATCGATGTCGAGTCATGTCCGATTGCAATCCAAACTGCCGGGACCCATCGAGAATTTCGATCCGAGTTGCCCACAAGAAGAACGTGGCGATGGAGTTCCGGTGAAGCTGAATGGCATCAGAGTCCCCGCTAATCTCTTCAAGCTGCAGGTATATCTTGGACACGACATTATCGAGACGGGTGCTGATGAAGGGTCAGCGTGGTCAGCTGCAGTGGCTAGGCCAGACGTGCATACCTATCGTCCGGGTTCCTGGAATCATCCTCTGATATAGCACATCCAAAGTCGGTCGCGACGATTGTCAAGCAGTCGATGACGACTGAGGTAGGGGACGGGGGGTATTTGGACAGGGAATAAATCACGAAGTGAAGAACCCAATGAGGTAGTTTCCCCCCCTGTGCGACCTGGACTAAAGCATTTGCAAAGAAGACATACTCCTGGGCACAGGGGTTATAGTCAGTCCACGAGAAGGTCCAGCTCGTTCGTCTGCCCACAAGTGTAGCGTGGATTGCATTGATTGCATGGTAGCAAAGAAGGCCATCGAAATCGGCGTGGGGCGGAATGACCGCGTCGTAGCGCTCACGTACGTCTCTAAACACCATCGATCCTGAATCGACACCGGCGAGTGCACGTAGTAGACATAGAGAGGCCGCTCTTGCACCCTGCTCCGACCCCGGGCATTCCGTCACCCGACCGTGATCCACATCGAGGTAACCGAGGAGCGCATCCAGGTAAGTTACAGCCGATGCGGGGTTGGCTGGGTGGAACCGGTCCCAGAGTCCAAGAAATCGGTGTCGGGTGGCATCCGATTGCCAACCAAACCGCCGGGATTCGTTGAGAAGTTCAATCCTCGTCGTCCATAAGAAGAAAATAGCAATGGGCTTCCGGTTGGGCTGAATAGCATCGAAATTTTCACTGATCTGTTCAAGCCGCAGGTATATCATAGATACGATATTCTCGAGATGCGCGCTAATGAGGAGTAAGGATGATGGACTGTGCGATCGTGCCAGGGTTCGTACCTCTCGTCCGGGTTCCTGACATCACCCTCTGGTATGTCACATCCCAGGTCGATTGCGATGATCATCAAGCAGTCAGAAATGACCGAGACAGGGGGCTCGGGATCCCATAATAGGGAGTGAAGTGAAAAACGGAGTACCCAGCGGGGGGCCTTCTTCCGACCTCCTAACCCAGGCCCTGTGTAACAATACCCAGCAATACTGGCCAAGTACTGCGCGAGCAAAAGATTTCCCGGAGCAGAAGGATCGACACCTTTCCAACTGAGACCTTTTGGGTGGTCGCGCAGATGGAAAAAGTGGTGAACCACATGGATCGTGTGGCGGAAAGGGAGGCCCCTGAAATCGGCCGCAGGTGGAAAAATTCTGTTATACTGCTGGTCCATGTCTTTTAGGATATTTGATCTCGGGTCTTCTCTCAACAAGCGAGAAATGGCGTGGAGAAGGCACATGGCAGCCGTTGCCACAAGCTGTTCACATCCTCGGATTACCGCCGCTCGGTCATCGGCAACGCGAAGACAGTTAATGAAGATTTTGAAACAATCTGCGGCAAGTGCGGTCTTGAACCCAGAAAGTGTGAGGATGGATGCAAGGTATTCGAGGGTCAGCTGGCTGATCCGCCGGTCCAGCGACGTTTGCAGTATCCAAGAGATGCAGCGGAAGTCCAAACCCCTTGCCTCTCGATCCAGCGTCTGTTCGGGACCGGGGCGCGTCTCAGGGTGTTGCGCTGCCGGGCCTTTGACGGCAAAGAACGTTGAACGGCTTGGAACCTTTTGCCAAAGGAATCGGAGGATCTGAGCACCGGGGGTCTGATACGGACAGCTCACGGAGGCTGCCCCCGCAACGACGACGAAGGCAAGGAGCATAACACCAAACGCGGTGACGGCAAGGATGACTGAGGCGACAATCTTGTCAATCCCCCAAAGGTAGATGGAGAGGGCGCAGCCGAGGAGCAGTAGGGCAAACTGCAACATCAGCGGCAGCGACTCCATCACAGAGTCGAAATACCAAGTGATGATGCCGTTGAGCTTCCTCTGTCGATTCTGGCTGCGCTCGATGGCCGATCCTCGCATGTTGACCGAAGCGTATCGGTTCAGCCATTGCTTGCCGAGCATGGCGAGGAAGGCGGAGAAGATGGAGGCGGCGAGGCTGGCGTATAGCATTGTTTGCACCAGAATAATCGTGCGAGGAGGGCCAGGCCACTGTTGGAGCGCAGGAATGTCGCCATTGAAAGCGGCGCTGTTTATGTTGTAAATGAGGACGCGAAGAAGGTCATTTGTCTCGTCGTTTGGGTCCGACCTGAGTTCGGAACCGACCTCGATGATGAATGCGGATGTGACGGCGGAGAACAGACCGGCCTGGGACTCTATTTAGAATACGTGCAACTGGACGGCGAGCACGACTCACGAATATGAGAGTGGTGTTCAGATCTTCGTCGTGTTTCCCCATGAATTCCTTGTCGTACTCCTCTGCCTCCTTTCGATATTCTTCGTAGAATTGAGCACGAAGGACATCCTGAGTTGACTGCAAACCTCGCTTCTGGCTGCGCGATGATTTAAGCGATGCCCCGGCGAGGCGTGAAGCAAAGCTCACCTATCCATCGGTTGACCATTCTCTCCCCCATTTTTTCCACTCCTCGACTTTCCTGTATGGCCCTGGCTGCGATCAAAGATTAGGATGCATCCAAGTTAAGCGAGGTGCAAATCGTACCTCGATGCAGAGGATTGCCCAGAACTTTCTGATTTGGTTGAATTCCGACGTTTCCTAGGTCTAAGGTCCACACATTCAGCAGGGAAATGGCGACTTGGGGCATAACATAACGCACCGCTTTTGTTTCGTGTTCTTTCTGACCCTCGTGGACGGCTCCTCCTCGGCGGCATTCGTTGGTTCCTCGCCTTCACTTTCTCCACTGTTGGGGCGGCTGTGAATCAGGAAAAGGCGTCGCAAAATGATCGAAGATCCCACTCGTCTACTTTGATCTCCCCCAGGCTTGCCATGATGGTGACCTCGATATGCTTCTCTGGATGGGTGAGAGAATGGGACAGGGGTTAACGTTGACGGTGGCGAGGCTGCGGTGCGGCAGGCGCGTTTCCAGGTAGGTAGGTATCTGTCATGTCGGGTGTCAGTCCTCTCAGCTACTGTCATGGAAGCATCCGAAGCATTCAATCCGGCATCGGTTCAAACCTCGGGGATCTTATTCTTCCCCGGCTTCCACCCAATACCTCCGTCCGATACACCCGTCAGCCGAAATATTTGGCCACTCCTCGTCCTCATCTCCTCCGATAACCAGTAGTTCGTTGTCAACGAGTAGGCGATTCCACACAACGCCCTCCTCAGGGATCTTTATGTAAGTACACCGCTCCCGCTACCTCCGCCATTCCATATCTGACCCCCGTTTACCTCTAGATTTTTGGGGGTCTACTTTATCCCATTGCCTAATCTGCGCCGAAGTGTGTCTCGATTGATCCCGTTAACCGTATAGGCTTTGAAGCACTTCGGGCGCCACCGTGGCAAGCCCCTATTGACTGCTGGTGAGAATGAATAGCGGGCAACCGATGTCGACGGACGGGAAGTTTGTCACCGTCGATCTGGATATGTTGTCTGGTATCATCCACGCTGCCAGTTACCTTGGGATCGAGCCTCTCTTGTGTGGCCCCCTTGCAGCGCACACGTACAGAGACGTACCTGCCCTCTGGCACCTTTTTTTCTCATATACCACACGGCTGTGTTGGGTGGGGGGCTATTGCCGGGGGCGGGGGGGCTAGATAGATTAGAATGCTCTTTGACATTTTCAACCACTCCATTCATGAGGAAGAGGTGCATAGACTGACGTGTTGTCTCATACCTCTCTAATATTTTCCAGTTCATGATTGCTGAGAAGGAAATTGTAAGTCATCCGCTTTGTCTTGTCCATGTGCTAATCGGATCCTGACATCTGTTTTTTTATTATCAGAGATGGACCGGGGGTCGTCAGACTCCTGCAGGTGACGACGCTCTTCGTAGTTTCTTTCTCGTCTACCGTAATCACAACAAATATCGCTGTATTACTTTACCAAAGGATCCCTTTACTTTCGCACTACTATTAGTTTACGTGACGTGTGGATGCGAACGTTCATGGCAGACTCAGACTCTCCGTCACCACATTCTCCCCCAATCGACCTAGAATTCCCCGTCTCCCCGATCTTCCCGGCCACCTCGTACCTAGTAGTCCAGACAACGCCAATGGTTGAAGAAAGCGGTGACCGAGCCCTGCCGTCTCAACAACAAGCCCCACCCCCCCGTTCCTCTTCATCCTTTCCGGCTTTAGGCTAACGTACCTCTCCGCTTCCGCCTCCTATCCACATGCCCATTCGCTCTATTCTCGCTCCTCAACGTTTTAACCCTTGGTCGATACGCCCCGTGTGGACGATCCACTGTGCCGCCGGTTTCCTGAGTTTCATCGTGACCGACCTCCGAAAGTTGATGCAGATGCAACGAAGAGTCAGCTCCGCGTCCTCTTCCTCCTCCTCATTCTCCAGTTCCAATGAAGGAAAGCGTTTCCAAATGTGATCCCCGTTCGGTTGTTGAGTGTGCGAGAAGTCGGATGGTGTCTACGTTCTGTTGTTCGTGTCGACGGTTGGAGAAACTCAGAATGTGTTCTTGGTATGTGTAGTTGGTTTGTTCGGATTGCGAATGGTCCCTAAATGTCTTTGGTTTCGACCCTTGGACTTTTCCATCGACGCTCCGGGATCATGTCTCTGCCAGCTGGACGGGCACAACCACTATTACCAGCTCAACGGATTCTACCTACCCCACTACGAAGACCCTCGCCTCCCTCTGAGAAGTCCGCTGATAGATGAAGCTATGAAAGCTGCCCCTGGATGTCGACCCTTACATCAGCAATGTGCTTTCCGAGCAAGCGAGTCGGGTAGAAGATTTTAAATGGAGAACTCTAACGCTTCAACCCAAAATCCTTTCCAAGTCCTAGTCGATCGCCTTCTTGCTGAGCGCAGAGGGGGTGGGATTACTGATGCAGACCAAAAAAGCAAGCGGACCCCAGCCTCACCCCCAAGACCATGTTTGAAGCTTGACCCCAAACATACATTCCGATGGGAAACTTTGGGGTACCTGTGCGTCGACTGCTTGGTGATCAACGGCCGGAACGTGATGAACCGGTCACTGGGTAAGCGGTACGGTACATGCAAGTACATTCAACCTATTTGTACAACCTCGGGCCTGACTAATCTTCCTCTGTAGCGATCGAAGGACTGGTTTTACAAACCATACAAACGAATGCCCATTCAGTTTGCTCCCAAGTTTCCATTTTGGTGAGATCGGCTCCTTAAACACGTTTTGCGTTTCAGCATTCATCGACACCGCAGAATTGTCGCCAAAGAGACCAACGTTTTGTATCACCTTGAAAGGTCTTCAGCGTCGACATCCAGACCCTGCACCATTGGAACCGCGGGCTTATCTACACGTACCTGCCAATTTCCTACACCCCTCCAAATTCCTTGTCCTCTCTACTTGGGCGTGGTTTGAACATGCTCGAAGGCAAGTATACCCCTCCCCGCTACCCCCACTATCTCATATCCCATTGTCCTGTCCACTTCTAGATGTCTGAGAGAGTGACCAGCCCACTCCATTTCCCAACGTCCCTTCATCTGTGTTGAAAGGGTTCATCATTGTTGCACTGCCCATGGCAAAGTGCGTGTCGGCCGACCCGTAGATCGCCCAGGTTCTGGAGTGTTGCTAACACCACCGTGGCAAACCCCTACCGACCACCGATGCGGCCAACGTGGACGAGACCCGGAAGCGGATGACCTACATCGGCGAATTGGACCAGAAATTTATCGCTGTTGATCAGGAAGTGTTGTTTGTGATTATCATGGCCCCCAACTACCTCGACATCGGGCCTCTACTGTGCGTCGTTTCTCCCAGTATATGCACTACGTTCAGTTTCCCGATACTCTCACGCAGCGATGTCGGGCGCAAGACTGTCACCGATCCAGGGGAAGACCTCCGAAGAGACCAGGAAGCCCCCCCCCCCACGCTGTTAATTACTTCACTCCGAAGGTGGCTGGCCCGACGTGTTGACTCAACCCTCCTTCTGATCCACTCAAAATCTCTTGACGCTCGTACTTTGGAGTGACGTATGGATGTGAACGGTTGTGGTAAAGTTAGACTTGTTGCCAATCTCCGTCACAGATCGCGTTGCCCTCCCCCTCCAGTATTTTAACCCGCATAGGCAGGTACCAAGCGCTGGGGAGTGGCCATTGTTACCAACCTACACCTTGTATCTCCGACTGGCCAACGGCATATCGTGCACCCTGCCCAACATCTACACGATCGAATTCGGTAAACCCCATGCTCTGGTTGCCCCGAGAATACCGTATCCAATTTGATCGATTTGACCTTGCACATAGGCCGCCTTCTGCTGAGATGATGAGTTGCGACACATGCCATCCTCCGAGAATCGTAGATCGAAACGAATGAGGTAGTGGTTGTACGGACAAAAGAAATGCTTGATTTACAAGACACCGATACCAGGATTATGTATATGAGGAAGCAAAACATTATTATCCTAATGCTATGAACCGGATCAGAACATATGAGGCTCGTTGCGAAAGAAACGAGAGTTCGGGGACGCCAGAAACGCAATTGACTATGGTGATAATCTTTTCCTTGTCCATCACAGATCAGGGCGTGAGGGAGGGTGTTAGGTCACTAGGAATAGGGTAAATCCCCGATCGAGGGATACACAAGTCCGTTGATTGGTGGGGGGTGTCCCGAACATGCAGCTATGGACACAGGAGAGGAATTGCACATGAAAACATCGAGTGGGACTTTGTGCCTGTCAGTGGGAATTAGCAGACGGAAAATGGTGGTCAATCTGAGAGGCTCACGAATCAGCGTCTCAGTTGCTTCCATGTCCACCTCCAGCAATACCTCCCTGAGAGTTCCGTATTGATCTTTCCTTTGCCGGATATCACCTTCGTCAATACCTGGCTCATGCTGTCCCAGGTGTTCCAAACCTAGATCCGACTGTTCCAAAACATGATCTAGATGTCCGAGGAGATCTTCACGATGGCGCCACATCTCGATTTCGCTGAGGTCCTCCTGGATCGAGAAGTCCATCTCCTCAAGGCCTTCGGAGTAGAGTCCATCCCACTCTGACCAGACGAGAAGAAGGAATGATTTGAGGGTTTCGACGTCTTTAAGTCTCCGAACGGCTCGAACAACATTCTGGCGAGATGCCAGGCGACGTCCCCAGCACACAGGGGGAAGATTAGGGCGCTTGTTCAACCACGACCACATGTCCGAAGATACGGATGATCGTAGGAAGTCGTTGGATGCGATTTGTAACAGTGTGTCAACCACACTTACGCAGACTTCTTCCGTGTACGGGATTGCTGAGGCTGCCACTCCCAACGATTGGATCAACTCCCCGCTGTTTTGGAAGTCTCGCCACCGTAAGTGAGGCGAAGCGAGTATGACTGCCTGCTTCAGGGAAGCATGGCTCTCCTTGTTAAGCAACATGGTGACAAATGGTCTGATGCGCTTCCACATGAATCCATGCCGCTTCGGAGCCGCAACAGCGCGCAGGAAGGCATTAAGCATCTTATGTTGCCCATACCGCTCTTGCCAGACTGCATATGGGAAGAGTGCTGTGATAGCCTTGTACTTGGAGCAGATTTGACCCAGGTCGGCGACCTCAACCAGCGTTTCGAGCTTCTCAGATATCAGGTTCAAAACCTCCTCTAGTCGTTCACTACTCTCACGGTTAGAGAGATCCGTAGCTGCCAGAGATTAACATACCTCCAGAGCAAATATGAAGTTCCAGCATGTGAAACATCATACCCCAGGTCAACCATGATGATCGTGAGGCAATCGATAATGACTGAGATTGGAGGTGGGGGGTATTGGGACAAGGAATGAATCGCAAAGCGGAGAAGCCAGCGAGGCACCTTCCCATGCTGTATCCCATTGTGTGCGACTTGGACTAAAGTGTTTGCGAAGAAGACATACTCTTGAAAGTCAGGCTCATAGTCCGCCCACTCGAAGAACTGTCTTAGCTGGCTGGTTACGAGTGAAGCGTGAATTGCATTGATTGCGTAGTAGCAGTGGAGACCATCGAAATTGGCCATGAGTGGGATGACCTCAACGTAGTGCTCGCGTATGTCATCTAGCACCGATGACGTCGGATCGACACCAGAGAGGGTACGCAGCAAACACAAGGAGGCTACCTTTATACCCTGCTCTGATCCCGGAAGTTCTGTCACCCGACAGTGATCTATACAGATGTGGCTGAGGAGCGCATCCAAGTAAACTGTAGCCGGCGCGGGATTGGCCAGGTGAATTCGGTCCCGGAGTTCCGACAGTTGGTAGTGAGTGATGTCTGATTGATAGTCAAACCATCGAGCCCCATCAAGAACTCCGATGTTCGTCACCCATAAGAAGAACGTGGCAATGGGCTTCCGGTTGAGCTGAATGGCATCGAGGTCTGTACTAATCTCTTCAAGCCGCGGGTACATCGCAGACACGATATTCTTGAGACGCACGCTAATAAGGGGTCAGTATAATAAACTGTGCAGTTGGGCCAGACGTTCATACCTCTTATCCGGGTTCCTGATGTCGTCCTCTGGTATGTCACATCCCAGGTCGATCGCGATTGTTGTCAGGCAATCGGCAACGACCGACATTTGGGGTTGGGGGCAGCGGTCCAGAGAATGGATCACAAAGCGGAGAACCCAACGGGGCACCTTCCCGTGCAGTTTTCCGTTGTGTGCGATCCGTACCAGGGTATTTGCGAAGAATATATGCTCCTGGGCACAGGGCATATAGTTCGTCAACCTGAAGAACCCTCTTATCTTGCTACGCACAAGCACAGCGTGGATTGCGTTAATTGTGTGATAACAGAGGAGACCTTCGAAATTGGCCTTGGGCGGAAAAACTGTCAGGTAGCGTTTACGCATGTCTTCAAGCGTCGCTGACGTTGGATCGACACCAGAGAGCACGCGCAGTAGACATAAGGAGGCTGCTCTTGCACCCTGCTCTGATCCTAGGCGTTCCGTCACCCGACCGTGGTTCACATTGACGTAGCTGAGGAGCGTATCCAAGTAAATTGTGGTCGGTGCGAGGTTGACCAGGTGGATCCGGTCCCAGAGTTGAAAAAATGCATGTTGTGTGGTGTCCGATTGCCAAAAGAGCCACGGTGGTCCATTGAGAACATGAGCCCCCGCCACCCATAAGAAGAATGTGGCAATGGACTTTCGGTTGAGCTGAATAGCATCGGAGTCTCCGCCGATCTGTTCAAGCCGCAGGCATATCGTAAACACGATATTCTCGAAACGCGCGCTAATGAGGGGTCAGCATGACAAGCTATACAGGTGGGCCAGACATGTGTACCTTTTGTCCATGTTCCTGACATCATCCTCTGATATGTCACATCCCAAGTCGATCGCGACGATCGTTAGGCAATCGGTGACGACCGAGACCGGAGTTTGGAGGTCGTGGATCAGGGAATGAGTCACAAAGCGGAGAACCCAACGAGGTACCTTCCCATGCTGTTTCCCCTTATGTGCGACCCTTGCTAGAGTATTTGTGAAGGTATACTCGTGAGCTCGGAGCATATGCATATGGTCCGTCCACTCCAAGGACCCTCTTAGCCGGCTGGGCACAAGTATGGCGTGGATTGCATTAATTGTATGGTAGCAGTGGAGACCCTCGAAATTGACCGTGTGTGGGATACCCGCGAGGTAGGGCTTGCGTATGTCTTCAAGTGCCGGTGATGTCGGATCGACACCAGAGAGTGCACGCAGCAAACATAAGGAGGCTACTCTTGCACCCTGCTCTGATCCTAGACGTTCCATCGCCCGACCGTGATCCACATAGACGTACCCGAGGAGCGCATCCAAGTAAATTGTAGCCGGTGCGGGGTTGGCCAGGTGGATCCTGTCCCAAAGTTCCAAAAACCGATGTCGAGTGGTGTTCGATTGCCAATCAAACTGTTGGGATCCGTCGAGAATCTCAGCCCTCGTTGCCCATAAGAAGAACATGGCAATCGGTTTCCGGTTGAGCTGAATAGCATCGGAATCTTCACCGATCTGTTCGAAGCGCAGGTAGATCATAGACACAATATCCTCGAGGCGTGTGCTGGCAAAGAGTCAGGATGACGAGCTATGCAGTCGGGCAAGAAATGCGTACCTCTTGTCTGGGTTCCTGACATCATCCTCTGATATGTCACATCCCAGGTCGATTGCGATGATCATCAAGCAGTCAGCAATGACCGAGACAGGGGGCGCGGGATCACGTAGTAGAGAGTAGAGCGAAAAACGGAGTACCCAGCGGGGTACCTTCTTCCGACCCTCTATCCCAAACCTTATGCAACAAAACCAAGCGATACTGGCCAAATCATACGAGGGCGGAGGGTTTCCTGGAGCCAGGAGATCAAAATCTTCCCAACTGGGGCCCTTTGGGCGGTTATGGCGATGGAAAAAGTGGTGAATTCCATGGATTGTGTGGCGGAAAGGGAGGTCCCTGAGATCAACCGCTGGCGGAAAGATCCTGTTGTACTGCTGGTCCATGTCTTTTAGGATCTTTGACGTCGGCTCTACTCTTAACGAGTAGGAAATGGTACCAAGAAGGCACATCGCGGCCATTGCCGCAAGCCGCTCAGATCCTCGGATTACCACTGCCCGGCCATCGGTAACGTGGAGACAGCTGATGAGGATATTGAAGCAATCTACAGAAATTACGGTTTTGAACCCGGGAAGCATGAGGATGGATGTAAGGAATTCGAGGGTCAACCGGTTTATGCGCCGGTCGAGCGACGTTTGCAACATCCAAGAGATGCAGCGGAAGTCCAAGGCGGTTGCTTCCCGATCCAACGTCTGTTCCGGACCGGGGTACACCCCAGGGCGTTGCACTGTCGGGCCTTTGACAACAGAGAACATCGAACGACTTGGAACCTTTTGCCACAGGTAGCGAAGAATCTGAGCGCCAGGGGTCTGATACGGACAGCTCACAGAGGCTGCCCCTGCGGCGATGACGAAGACGTAGAATATAACACCAAACACGGTGACGGCAACGATGACCGAGGCGATGGCCCTGTTAATTCCCCAGAGGTAGAGGGAGAGGGCGCAACCGAGGAGCAGTAGGGCGAACTGCAACATCAGCGGCAGCGACTCCAACACATGGTCGAAATACCAGGTAACGATGCCGTTGAGTTTCCTCTGTCGATTCTGATCGCGCTCGATGGCCGACCCTCGCATGTCGACAGAGGAATATCGGTTCAGCCACTGCTTCCCGAGCATAGCGAGGAAGGCGGAGAAAATGGAGGCAGCGAGGCTGGCGTACAGCATTGTTTGGACCTGAACGATCGTGTGGGGAGGACCAGACCACTGCGGGAGTGCTGGGACATCGCTACCGAAAGTGGTATTGTCGATCTTGTAAATCAAGACGCGAAGAAGGGCGTTCGTCTCGTCGTTGGGGTCTGACTGGAGTCCGGAATTGACCTCGATGATGAATGCGGATGTCACGGCAGAGAACAGACCGGCCTGCGGCCCTAGTCAGAATACGCGCGGCCGAACAGTGTGCACGACTCACGAATATGAGAGTAGTGTTCAGATCTTCGTCGTGTTTTTTCATGAATTCCTTGTCGTACTCCTCAGCCTCCTTTCGGTATTGTGCGTAGAATCTAGTGCGAAGATCGTCCTGAGTTGACCGCGAATCTGGTTTCTGGCTGCACGAGAATCTAAGTGACGCCTCGGTAAGTCATGAAGCAGAGCTTACCTATCCATCGGTTGACCATTCTCAGGTTCCCCATTTCTCTTATTTCTCGACTTTCGTCCAGGATCCTGGCTGCGATCGAAGGTTAGAACTATACAGCATTGCGGGGGGGGGGGGGGTGTAAATCATACCCCGATGCAGAGGACTGTCCAGAATTTTTCGAGTTCCGCCGTTTCCTGGATCTGAGGCCCACGTTCAGCAGGGAAACGGCAACTTGATGCGCAACACAGCATACCGCCTTCGTATCGCGTTCTTTCTGACACCTGTGGATTGCTCCTCTGTGGCATTGGTTGGTTCCTCACCCTCGATTTCCTGACTATGGGCGTGGCTGCGAATTAGAAAAAGACATCACAACAAGGTCAAAGATCCCACCCGTCGATTTTGACCTCCTCCAGGCCTGCCATGACGATGGGGACTCTGATATACTTCTCTGGGCGGGCAGGAGAATAGGACGGGGGTGAGTGTCGGTTGTGGGCGCTTGAGCGCAGGCATGTTCCGGCCTCATGTTGGGTGTCAGCCAAGCCTAGGTCGCATGGCCGTGTTGGGTTCAGGCCCGTCGCTAGTCAGATCAAAGGCAAGACCCCTGCAAATGGAGTGGTGGGTGGATCGATGTGCTGTCTCACTCTCTCTGACCATCCCCAGCGCATGATTGCTAAGAAGTAAACTGCAAGTCATCCGCTCCGCCATAGTCATCCCCGACGGAAAGCTGGGCGTTAGGATCCGATTCGCACACTGAGGGTCGTTTGGCTCCTGTAGGTGACGGTGCTCTTTGTAGTTCCTTTCCCCGTCTACTATAATCAAATATTGCTGTATTACCTTGCCGAAGAACCTCTTAACATTCATGCTGGTTTGTGTGACGTGTGGACGTGATCATCCGATCAGAGGCTTACCGATCTCCGCCTCCGTCACCACATTCCGCCACATTCTCCCCTCCAATCGACCCTAGGATCCCCCGTGTCCCTGATCTGCCAGAGTGCATCGTGCCCAGCAGTTCAGACAACCTCCGATGGTTGCAGAAAACGGTGAGCGAGCTCTACCACCTCGGCAGAAAGTCCGACCCTCAGCTTACGCTTCATCCTCTCCGCTTCCGCTTCCGCCTCTCATCAACGCGTCAATCCGCTCCACTCTCGTCCCTCGACCCTTGGACGACACACTCCGCGTGGGCGAACCACCGTGCAGCCGATTTCCTGGCCCACAGCCTGTCAGTTTCACTCCAGGGGTTGACCAACGAAGAGTCGGCTCTGTGTCCGCTTCCGTTCCGATGAAGGTGTGCAATTCTGAATGTGGTCTCGCTTCAGCTGTTGGGTGTGCGAGAAGTCCGCGTTTTGTTTATGTCTGCGGCTGGGGGACATCAGAATGTGTTCCTGATATGTGTAGCTGGTTTGTTTGTATTGTCAATGGTCTCTAAACGCCTTCGGTTTCGATGCTTGGTCTTTTTCATCGGTGCTCCAGGGTTACATCTCTTTACCAGTTGGACAGACACAACTACCACTACCAGCTCGACGGATTCTGCTTCCCTCACCACGAAGATCCCCGCCTTCCTCTAAAGGACTCGCTGACGGGTGGAGAGTTTATTCTGGTATGGCGCATATAGGCAAATTCAACCCGTTTGCACGACCTTGGACCTGACTAACCTTCCTTGGTAGCGATTGAAGGACTACACACCCAACTCGGCCCCACCCGGCTGACGAGTGAATCGCGCACAGCAGTTTGATGATTCAGCAATATGGTAGATCCGCCAACCCCACGTGGCGGACATCTCAACTAGAAAGTGGAGCCACGCTG
>Ga0307513_10002207_pt1 | contig 27199 bp, 28 predicted proteins | sample 15_EM_MG_FD_202174 | JGI IMG/M metagenome (GOLD analysis project Ga0307513, IMG submission 202174) | Populus trichocarpa ectomycorrhiza microbial communities from riparian zone in the Pacific Northwest, United States - 15_EM | ecosystem: Host-associated > Plants > Roots > Unclassified | place...
AGTGGGGTAGCCGGCTACATCCCCATGTGTCGCTGTCGAGTACAGAGTCGGAGTACACGACGGTTTCTAAGGTGGGCTGCGAGGTGATGTGGATGAGGTACTTACTGGGCGAGTTTGGTTATGACACATCGCGTCCGTCGCCCATTCTCGTCAATAACGCGTCCGCAATTCAGGTGGCGAGGCACCCAGAGCACCAGTCGACCATGAAGCATGTGCACCGCACCTACCATTGGATACGCGACCATGTCGAGCAAGGTGATATGTCAGTTACTCATGTTCCAGGGAGTGAGAACCCCACCGATATCTTCACGAAGCCCCTTGGAAGGGTCAAGTTCGCAAAGTTCCGCGCGATGCTTGGGCTGCACGGTTGATCGCGCGTTCTGTTTGGGTTCGGTTTTGTTTTCGTGGCAGTTCTGTTTGCGCGTTTGTGTATTGTGTTGTGTTGTGTCTGTTGCGTGTCTGTTCTGTTCGCACCTTTTGGGGGGTTGCCCCTTGTTGGGTCGAGGGGGTCGTGTTGGCGCTCCTGTTGCGTCATTCAGATGTTCCTGTTTGGTCTTTCCCTTTACCTCATATTCACATGTTACATCGCTAGGTACTTATGTGCGGGACGAGAGGAAGGAAGAGCTTCACGTTTCTTCCTCCTCTTGACTCGCACTAGGTATGTTCTATACAACACATTTCTTCCTCCTCTTGACTCGCACTAGCTCGAACACCGACGCCCAGATCACACCATTAGGCATCGATCAGGCGAAGAATGCAACCGCTGCCTGGAAGAAGGAGCTGCCTGCAGGGATTCCTGTACCGGAAGCCTTGTACTCCTCTCCTCTGAGCCGTGCAGCAGAAACAGCAAAGATCACGTTCGACTGGTGGTTCCATAACAAGGAAGTGGGAAAGGGCAAAATAGTCGAGGTAGGACGGTCCGACAGTAACGTGAAACTCAGACTCTTGATCGCTTCCTCTCTTAGGACCTCCGTGAAGTTATGGGTGTACATACTTGTGACAAACGCCAGACCAAGACGTATATTCAGGACATTTACGGTAGTAATTTCGATATCGTCCCTCCGTTCACCGAACAGGACGAGTTGTGGCAGGCAGATCATAGGGAGACCGACGAGGAGATAGATGTCAGAACCAAGGCAGCTCTGGATTTTATATTCAATGGAAAGGAGACTTGTACGTGCGACCATTTACTTGACCTCCCAGACCTCGGTTGACTCCGCCTACCCCAGACGTGTCTGTTACCGCTCATAGCGGCGCCATCCGCTCTATATTCCGTACTATTAGCCACAGGGCATACTCTATACCAACCGGAGGTCGGTGTTCATCCTTCTCAAACTTGACGATCCTGACACCCAGTTGAATTTCAGGCGTTGTCCCTGTGTTGGTCAAAGGAACTAAGGCATAGTGTTCTTTTATATGTCGTCCATGGGCTCCTAATGCCCGATTGCTGTGAGACAAGACCGTTCCGAGAATGCCACTTTGTTTCCTTGACTCTTCCTCTGCTATACCGAACACGCAGAATAGTTTCAGTGCGCCCCTAGCACTCCCATGGCGGTCACTGCGGCAACGGCACCAACCCCTGGACAACGAGTGGTCGGATGGGATATTGCCTGGCATCGAATCTTGTATTGGTGAGACAAAATGATGGATATCTGGATATCTGGGAAGAGTTTCAGCAATCCACGACCGCAGTGCGCACTCTTTCCAACACGGCCTTGAAAGTCCTCGACTGAACATGCACGGGAGGACAAGGAGCGTACTGGATATCGACTTGTAGCCCTTCGTGATATGTGAGTCCAGAGAAAGGACGAGTCGAGAAGGATTGTGAGTTTGCGAGCGACGTTCGCATCGTTGAGATCGTCTCCTGGATGAGGTTCCTAGTCAAACCGTAATAAAATCGCGGTTCAATTCGCGGTACCTAGACTACTAGCAGCCTTGACACCCCCTCCTCTCGCGCTACAGGGACATTGGAAAACAAGGACGGGCCGACGGCATTGGCATCGGAGGGAGCCGGAGAATATTCATCGAGGATGTAGCTAAGACCTCCGCTGAGCACGCCTTCAATTGTATTTTAATAGTCTAGTAGAGGTGAGATATGCGAGAGCGTGTCTATAGAGGACGCGGACCATTTGGCACCATTCAACGCCGATGTCTGATGCAGTACCCATGCTCGATGTCTGATGCTTGTCCAACCCCGGTACCACAGTGGGTGTGGTGCTACTTCCACCTTGCAGGTCGGAATTGCCCTTCCAAATAAGAAGGCTGCCGTCGCAATCCTGGTGTGGTAAATCCAGTGACCCACCAGTTAAATGGCGCTGCACTATACACGCCAGAGATCGGAAGACCTCATGGGTCTAACAAAGGTGACCTGAAATGCGTTATGTTTAGCCACGATGCTATTTCGTCTCTAAGTTGTCAGGGAGATGGTACCTTGACTTATTGTTCTAAAACTCTGTCAGCATTAGGACCACAATCCAACAAAGAGGTAAAACCGGCATCACCAACAGGGTGCTGGAGGCGAGCACCTACTGGATCATTTCGCAGAACCGCCCGCCACGATATGACCAACGCATCTTTAGACGCGCTGGACCGAAATGGGTACCTTATTACATATTGAGAGTTGACTTATATACGCAGTTAGAGTCCCCACCAGAGGCTCTTGCAAGTCGTTTCGGCATTACAGTATTTACCATGTGTACTCTCTGCAGTTATCGTGCAGTTGAATTTTACTGTACTTCCAACGGCCTACCAACGCCGAATGACTGAGCCGGCAACTTTAGCGTGTCACCCTACGTGGTCTATTTTTGGTACAAGTCTTCTCATGTCAGTCAATTGTTAACCCATTGGCGCTGAAACAGGAACATTAACAAACACAGCACCTTCCAAATTGAGGGCAATCGGGGGTACTATCATTGGAGGCGGGGTGCCGTGGTCGGAGGGCGCAAGCTGCACGGGCCACAGCCACAGGGCCACGAATTCCACCACCCAGCCCCTTCAGCTGCCCAGCCGTTCGCTACCTTGTGGTTGGTTTCTCACATATCCAGGTCGCGAGTAATGGCCTTGGCTCGAAGCGGTTTCTCTTCCACGAACGATATTCGAAAACCAGCTGGTCATTTGCCCCGATCACGTCGCCCACCCCAAATGCTTCACAATACTCCACACATAATATGTCGGCTCTGGGGTTTTGAACAAGAGAGACTTTCATAGCCGCCGTCTCATTTTGTTCAATAGGAGGTCAAGGGGCTGAAATGGAGAGAGGACAGCCCACGGTTTTATGGCACACTTAACGACACTAAGGAGATCGGAGATCGGAGTAAAATGTAAGGCTATAGTGTAATTTGTGCCCTGTTGGAATGTTTTTTTGCCATAACCTAGTTTATCACGTCACTTGCGGAGAAGGACAGTCACCCTCCTTCAAAGCCGTCACTCTTCTGCATTATAACCATTTCTATGGCCGTTTGACATCAAGTGAATTGCAGCTTCCAGTAGACCCTGTTATTCCCATGGAAGGTGGTCCGAAATCCGACAAGCGAAGCGCTGGCAGGCTGAGGGTCGTACAAAACCCGAAAATCTAATCGCTGGCGCAGAGTTGAGCCCCAGAGATGGCACCGATCCTGAATGGGTTTGTCCCACAGCCCGAATGAAACATCAAAGTTAGGAATGTTTTTCATAACAATAAATAAAATATGTATGAAAGAAGGAAAGGCCACGTAACGACGTGTATATACGACCTATTAACCTATTTGTTTCACGAGTCCCAAGTTCAAAGACGAGTTGGGGAGGCTGAGAAGAGAACGCTCAACCCCCACATGGCCTAATTTTGTCTACTAAACCTTACCCTAGCCTCCTACCCCTCACCCTCGATAGGTGATGTCTGAAGTTCTGGTTTGTGAGTGCCGTAGGGTAAGGTTAGAGGTCAAGTCTGCGAACGAGTAATAGAGAAAGGTTTAAGTGTCATTAAGGAAGATTAGGGAGCGGGCAAAGGCTCAAATGCCTCTTCGGAGAGAATCTGGGCTTCACTGTGTAAAAATGTAAACACATGTGAGTTGGATCGGCTTGATAGGACGCCAATGACAACAATAAGCATAGTGAGCTGCTGAATTCTTTCTGGGACAAAGTACCGTTGAAACTGAATTCCGATAAAACTCAGCCTCTTGAGAAACGCCCGTGGGAATGACAGCCCATGAGTTGACATGAATTGGCAATGAATTAAACTTGTGCACGCAGTGCGTGGGACATATAGGGTCTAAGGGTCTGAACGTGTCTGTGGCACGTTGCGGAGTCAGCTGGCCGTATCGCTCCGTCAGGCGCGGACCTGGAACGAAAAGGGGCCAAGAGACTTCCAGTGTCTCATCTATTTACTGCCGCTCTCTTTTCTGTAGAGCGATTAATTGAACATCTGCGAGCACTAGATACCACAGCTCCGCCGGAGTATTGAGGTGGGAACCAAACTTTCGTGTGTAATTTCGTGCGTGATCGAAGCCAATTTGTCCGCCTTGACAGCGCTTGTGCCTGGATGTTAGACGACCCAATATTAGACCCACATAAAAACCCTTGTCAGTTCGGTTTGTGTTGGATTAAAAGCAGGTCTCGTCGTGACGACCCTCGCCGCCTCCCACCACCCACGACTCCTTCGAGGTCTGACACCGCGCTCATCCCGCGCACCCTTCCATCCAGATTTGCACGTACCGTCGGTTCGCAACAATGGACAGCTGGGGGAAACCGAACATGAACGATCGCCGACATGATGTCTCCGAGACCGACAGCCTTCCCTCCTCCACTATTCAACGACAACCATCTCTCCGTCAGCAAGATCAATGGGAAACCCAAGTTCCATTCGTGTCGAGCACGGGGTCCCCGCTCCATCATACCTTCTCGGCTCCCCCCATTGTCTCAAATGAGCCACCTCTGTGGCAACTTGGCCGACACTCTCAACCCTCCTCCCCCACTATTCAACGACAACCATCTCTCCGTCATCAAGATCAATCGGACACGAAAATTCCGTTCTTCTCGAGCACGGGATCCCCGCTCCATCAAACCTTCCCTCCCCCCGTTGTCTCAAGTGAGCCACCTCTGTGGCAGCTTGGCCGACACTCCCTATACAAACCCAGCACCGGCCACGATCAGAAGTCATCAACTATCAGTGGCCAGCCTATATTTGGCTATTCAGAAGGGGATAACTATGGCAGATGGGACTTCGAACGCGTCCAACACCAAGTGGACAAGTTTGATGAGTCGAAACTTATTGATGTCGAAGGAGACTTGCAACGAGGCTTGAAGGCGCGTCAGGTGAGACTGTTCTTTTTTTTTTTGAGACCGTGCTGGTCCATTGACGCCTCGCATAGATTTCAATGATGGCATTAGGAGGAGCGATTGGTGTTGGTTTAGTCATTGGTACAGGAACGGCTTTGAGGCAAGGTGGGGTGTAGAGATTTCCGCTCATCTTGGTGTATATTAAAGTTGGACAGGTGGCCCGCTGGGGCTCTTCCTGGGCTACTCCTTTCTCGGTGCGTTACCTAACCCTACATGTGTAAAAGTCTCTAGCTGATGGAGGACGTGCGTCAGGGCTTATCTGGTGCGCTGCAGTACCACGTCTCCCACAATACCTCTAATCATTGATCACCCGAACCTCAGCTACTGTCTCATGCAAAGTATCGGAGAGGTACAGCCCATTACATCGCTGCTTCAGCCCTCTCGCTGTAACTGAGCTGTGAACTAGATGACGACCTTCCTCCCGCACAAGAAAGGATTTGCAGGGTACACGTCGCGCTTCTGGCACCCGGCGTACGAACACCATCGGTCTCCTTCCTTCCACGCTCATTGATGATTACTCGACAGCGTCGGCTTTGCCCTTGGCTGGAACTACCTTTTTACCTGGGTAGTCGTTTGTGCGAACATCGTGGGTCATCCCTCATCCAGGTGACGCTCATTGACTCCCAATACTCGTGTAGATATGTTCGGCCAGTGTCGTTATTCAGTTCTGGGATACAGAAGGCAAGTTTCCGAAGGCTGCATGGATGACCATGATGATCATCCTGAGTAAGTGCACATGTTAGAGTCGCTTTCTCGAGGGCTTACTGTCTCCTACTAGTCTTGTGTCTCAACCTCCTGTGAGTCCTTAATGAGCCGAGATAAATCAATCCCTGATCTTCGTTCCAGCCCAATCCGTATATTCGGAGAGCTTGAGTTTTGGCTCTCGTCAATCAAAGTAATCACACTGATAGGTATGCTCTTGTTCTTTGGTCATACTCTTTGACAGAGCACGCATGTCTTTTAGGACTAATAATCTTCGGTATTATTGTTGGTATGTAAGCAATGTATTGACCGATGGTATTCAACTAAGGATGGACTCGCGTAGATCTTGGGGGCAATCCTCAACACGATCGAATCGGCTTCCGCTATTGGAGAAACCCGGGGCCTATGGGCCAATATTTGGAAGAAACTGTCGGAGACGGCTCTTTAGCGACCTTTCTTGGGTTTTGGAGCGTCATGGGTGGGTATTCTCTTCTGTTGGTCACTTATAACTCATTTCGCAAAATCAGTGAATGCCCTGTATGCCTATATTGGCATCGAACTCGTGGGTTCACTTCGTTCGCAACTTAGACGTTGTCTTGATAACTATGCAGATCGGAGTCACTGTCGGAGAAGCGGAAAATCCGAGACGTAATATTCCCAAAGGTCCGCGTGTCCCGATAGTACCATAGGTCCCATCTAATCCTAGTCCGCAGCCATACGGAGGAGTATGTCAAGGCAATTGTACCCGAGGACGTGTCATTGATACTAGCCTCCTTCCAGCTTTCCTCCGAATCTCAGTCTTTTACGTGGGGTAATTATTTTTCCATAAAAGCTCACAGGAATTGTTCATGACTGACTGTACACTAGTGGTGTATTTGTGATCGGTCTTATTGTACCAAGCAACGCGCCAGTTTTCGTTGGCGGAGAGGCTGCCAATGGCGTTGCGGCGTCTCCTTTCGTGCAAGGTCGGTCTATCTGACAACGTTATGCAGCTCTTGGAACTAATATTGTGCATTCATTAAGCTGCCGAAACTTTGGGTGCTCGAGGCTTGGTTCATGTGTTCAATGCTGCATTGCTCGTTTTCATCATCTCAGGGGCGAATACGGACTTGTACATTGGCTCCCGAACCCTATACGGATTGGCGGTCCTGAAACAGACCCCAAGAATTTTCAGAAGAGTAACAAAGTGGGGAGTGCCTGTCTGGGCACTACTTTTCTGTTGGCTCTTCACCTTTCTTGTCTACATGAATTTAGGAGAAGGACCACAAGATGGTGTGATTCTCATGGCTTCCTGCTGAGTCTGGCCGCTGACCCTTCAAACAGTCTTCAAATATCTAGTCAGCACGTCAGTGACGTTCGGCGGAATTACTTGGAGTAAGCCACTATTCGGTTCCATAATGGTTTCAGTGATTGACTCTGTTGCAGTGTGCATATTCTATACACATATTCGTTTTATGAAAGGTATGTATAGTGATTAACGTGAAGCATGATGTCCATACCCGTCGTTAGGTCTCGCAGCCCAAAGGCTCTCACGAGATGACCTCCCTTACAAGGCCAGATTCCAGCCTTGGGCTTCCTGGTTCGGACTCACTGCAACTGGCATCATTATGCTTTTCAAGGGCTTCGATACGTTCATTCATGGAAAAAATAAGATTTTTAAAGGAGGTGACTTCGTAGCGTGAGTTCGATAGTTCCATTAATCGTCTCCACGTCACCATTATCCCTTACCCCTTTGGCGTAGCGCGTATATCGGCTTTCCGGTCTTCTTCTTATTCGCAGCGTTCTGGAAATGGAAGGAGGGCGACGAGACTGTTCCATATGCGAAAATGGACCTCGTCTCTGGGAAGCAAGAAATTGATGACGAGGAGAAAGCCTATTTGGCGGCTCAGCAGTTGCTCGGCCCACGACCGAAGTGGAAAAAAATATGGGACGCTTTGTAGTTGAATTCATAGTTGAATTCCCTGTATTTTTTGTAATTGTTATCCTGTTTCGTTGCCACGTTGATTTTAAATTATTGGTGTGTATTACCTTATCTGGATCAACGAAGCCTGAAGGTTTATTAATAAGGGCGCACTGTTTGTACTGGCCGCGGACTCAGATACTTTCTTCCCCGCTCTCCACCGTGCTTCTTGTGCACGAACCCGAGCGCGTTCCCGAAGCCATCACGGAATTAATCGCGAGAAGCCAGTTCTAAAGGTTTCAAATCGTGGCTTACGGGAAAGTGTAACCTTCCGCGTCGTTTCGCTTCGACGGGGCCGGTTAAGTAACGTGTTTCCACTACGACAGTACAACATTTGCATCCATCAGGCGCACGTGACTCGGCCTCCGTGGACACTGCTTTGAAGGAAGAGCGTTTCTGAATCCGGCAAACCGAGACTCAATCGTTGTTGCGCGGCGGATATACTGGGATATGGAACGCAGAAATGACAGTGGCAACGGATTCGCTCCTGAGTCCCTTCCATTGAATTTATGGTTCTTGCCCATCAACTCGGGTGCTGCGGGTTACCATGTCCGCGTCCTGGTTCAGTTTGACATATGGTGGCTATGGTCGCCTTGAACGCCATAGGCTGTCTCCATGTTGGTTCGACATTCGCTCTGTTGAATGTTCACAAAGCGCGATGACAGAATGAAGTCAATCACGAGCCAGATTTGGAGGCGTTCCCCTCGTTGTTTGTCTTCACATTCTCGCGTCAAAGACGTTACGAATCATACTAATAGCCTTGATACTCAAACCCGAGCTCCTGAGCCCTCCCCGAGGTTTACCAGGACAACCAGGACAACCACCCATCCTCCCTTCTCGGGAACGGCCGACATTGGTTTTATTCCGAGGCAGGCACGCGGCTCAGGCGCAAGGACGAGCCAATCCATCGGATCTCGCACTCATAAGGGCTATCCTACTACATGCCGCTCCCTTCTGAAACACTTTCGACCCCCCCTCCGCAGTCAAAAGACCCTTCCAGTTATCGAGTGCGTCACCGTTTCTTGGCCTCCGACAAGCTCGCGCATCGGCGCCTCAGCCGCTCCACCTTTCACTCGGGGCCACAGGCCGAGGTGGTCCCTAGCGTTCAATTTACCCCGCAATCTCGCAGATTCCTCTTCAAAGCATTGGGTTCGATATAGAAGACGCTTTGAACTCGTTTGCTGTTCTCCGAGTAGGTAAGGAATGCTTTTGGCCCTGATGAGATCGTGCCGAGCTGCTCATCCATGAATCCTCTTTGTCATGTCACAGTGGTTCCGTCAGAATTCACTTTGACCTAATCAGGGGAACCTTTCCCTCCGCTTTCCGAAGTTCATTAGGGACTAAGGCAGTTGAAATGCCTAGAGCATCAACCTCGACGTCAAGCAAGCCTAAGAAGTACTCTCGAAAGCGTGAGTCCACGAGCAAGGATGCATTCTGCCTGGATTCTATTGGTTATGACTTCTGTAATGACCTTGGAATTCTCGCCTCCTCACACAAATGCGCCATCTATCGTCTGCACATGTTGCAAGTGCCGGGCTCGAAGAAGGCATCACCCTACAAGTACGTATACGTCCACTGTCTTCTCCCTCTTCCCTTCATCGGCCTCAGGCTCATGATTTCCGTCCCGCATCCCGAACCCCATCTTTGTGCTTGCCCACCTTACTTACCATGTCGAGTTGAAAGTGTCTTCATGAAGAAGGAAATGGCGAGATTGAAGGATTCTGCACCCGACCTCCCACACCGAGAAAGGTACGTACGTAACTGTGTTGTCCTGAAGTTTCTCTTCCATCACACGAGAAGACTGGCTCTCTGGCCAAATGAATTACTAGGGACATGTCACGTGCATCAATGTGCCATTCTCTCGACTTCTCTACCCTAGTTCTGAGCCGTCCAACCCTTTTTCTGCGCGCTACCTCCTCCGAGCCATCTATGCCAACTCATATCGTGTGCTGATCTCTCGATACTTAGGTTTAAACGCGCGGCTCAGGCATGGCACGCCTCACCAGAAAATCCAAACCCAAAGAAATGATACCATGGGAACTTTGACTTTCAGGATGTTGGCAGAAGGTCGCAGTGATACAGTCCATCTCACTTACTATTTTTTTTGGCTGTTGCGGGTGGACTGACAATACCGCCGACCTTGGATGGCTGAGACCATCTACGCTGAGCCATCATGTTTGCACCCTACGTTATTTTAATGAAATTGCCATGCCTCGAAGGATCTTGCAGAGCCCTATAGCGTCTTGTTTTCTCACCTTTTGTTTGCCCACACCCTTTGGTTACGGGCTCGAATTGCGCTGCGGTTCCTTTGACACGCCCTGGGAACCCCACGTGAGTTGAAGAAATAGTGTTCATGTCGGTATCGCACTCGTTGCATTGCTTCTACTCTGTGTTTCTAATCCACATGCGCGCTGTCCCGGAAGTCCAATCGATCGCGTGCCTGGTGCATGCGTTGCCATGGCCGTGACCATTGATTGGGTTTCTGTCAAATAGGGCTCTTTGGCGCTCGGGTAGCTTGTAAATCAACCCTTGTACACTCTGATGTGTGAGCGGTTTCATTCCCCGAACTTTCTTTATGACCTTCTTATGCGACCTGTGCTCTATATCATTCATTTAATGTGTGTTGATTTCCATATCAGCGCTTGTACACGCTGGTCTCAATTCCTTTTTGCATTTAGCACCTCTCAGTACTGCTGGAAAATTTCCTTCGGCCCGAATTTGGATTTCAAATCTGCTATCTGCCGCCGTAGAGATATAACGCAAATCACCTGCTTGCTGGTGCGTATGAACCCTTGTCGACATAGACCATCGCGCCATCATATCCTGAAGAGGCCACGACTCCCAACCCTTCACTTCAGTGACCCATGATGATCCGTGGTGAGAAGTCCACTGGGCGTAGCACTTCGACCCCAGCGGCCACACCCAGACGATCAACTTCTACAAGTCCTATTAGAAGCGGACAGGCAAGGGGACCAGCCCGGCACCATTTGCGCTTTCCCTAGCCAATGGTGATATCCAGTGTCCTTGCTGACGAAGTACTCGCAAACATACTCTGTGCCAGTATTAGGCTATTTGCCGTATCTCTCGTCGGATCTACTATCACTCCCCCACTTTGGCGGGACATTCCATTGCACTTCATCGCGTAGCTTACGGTCCACATGCATGGCAACGAGCCGTTATCTCAACAACATCCAGGAGCTTCCACTCACTCCCCGATTCCACGACAACCACTGCATGGACGAGTTCATCCCAGAAGAGTTGCGAAACAGTCGAGGGGAGAATTCAGCTCCCACATGTCACCAGAAAAGCTCTCCTCTCTCACTGGGAGTTTAACACGGCAATGGTTCAACTCCTACCTTTGTCGAGGTCTTTGCGGTCTCTCAGGTTATAAGTTGTTCATGGAGCCACCTCATTTCACAACCATGGTTGAAGGCATATTCACTCAGCTGGAACTCTCGCTTTAATCTTTTTGGTATAGCTGGCCTAAAGCAAGTCGCGAACTGGGTGGTGCCACCTAGGAGATGCTGAACCTTCTGTCGCCAAACTCTATCCTGCATTTTTTGCGGCCTCAAGGTAATCGAGATCTTATAGGAAGCTGAGAGAACCCTGACCATCTCAAGGTGGTGCATGAACGAGTCCCACCCCCTACCATAAATCCATTGCCTATTGCTATTCAAGAATTGGAGAGCTCGGTAATCTATGATTACGAACGTACCATGCTTCGCCATTATCGCTCCAATGCTGGCACGTGCACCCTACACCACCGTAGACTGTTGTGAAGACCTCCCTATCTCCACATACCCACCTTCAAGCCCGGTCATTTCAAAAAATTACAGCACTAGTGCTCATGTACTGATCACCTCTTTGCAATTTCTTTGTACACCGGCGATCCCAGCAGTTTTGAAGACCACCGATTTCATTCAAGCTAATATTACTACGTGGACTCTGTTCTCGTTGTACTAAGAGCGCTTGGAAGTGATGTAAGAATATGCACTGCGCTAAGCGTGATCGACTTCGAGTGTGGACCATTATGTGGGAGAGAAGGTAATGACAGGGCAACGAGCTGGCCTTCCCTTGACTCGCGCAAGAACGCGAGTTTGTATGGATCCAGGGCAGCATGGAATGGACTCGAATCTCATGATGAGAAGAGATGAGTGTCTATATATGTATTTAGAATGAACAGAAGGGAGTCTAGAATACGATAGTTTGCGACACTCAGGAATTTCAACAAATTACAGCGTCACAATCACTGGCGCTACCATAGGATCAAGACACATTTTAGTAAGTGCTAATTCGATTGCGCTTCCTCTAGCGAGACTCAGGCTCAGTCCGTCGCCGCTGCGCTCCACCGATCCTCGATCGCTGGCTCCGAGCAATTAATGTGCCGCAATTTTTATCCTGCATTCGGTTTTTGTTCTCTGTAGACTCCTATTCGCCTGTCCATAGAGGGTTGATCCTTCTTAGAACATATTGCATTAGCGCCACCTTTACTATTTTCCTGTCTCCAGGCGTCTTCTAGTTCGTTTTCATCGTTCCCGACGCTCCCGTCATCCCTGTGACCCGGTATCTCGATGGAGGGCATATTCACGGATGCCCTGCGACCTCGTCTACCAACGAACATCCATTCATCTCGCTGCCCTGTAACTCGGTATATCAGCTGATGGTCATTTACCTCGTGACCCCTCAAGCTCACGTTGCTCCGAGTTTGGTCCTACGTATCCGATCCCTCGCTCGTACCTCTGCTGACATCACGCCCCTCACGCATCATATACGAACGATAAATCTACTCACTCATCCACATACAATCAGTCGTCCCTTCTGTTGAAGCCTAGCGTAACGAGTAAGGGAGAACCGTAAGGGTCTCCTATACTCTCTACGCTCCATATACATAATAGGTATACTGTAGGTTGCCACGCTATAATATACCTAAGGCCATAGCTCCACACGCACATGGTGAGCACCCACATAACCGGTGCGGTGGCTGTCCTACAGCAGGGTGGCACTAAAGTGGATGGAAGCCATAACCAACACTTCACATCGCTCATACCGGACGGCTTCCCTTCATCCACGTCCCTCACCGGCGAGTTCCCTCAGTTTACCATCGCTCAATAGCTATCCATTAACCTCAATCTATTAATTCTCTCATCGCCCTCATTTGTTGTTACCATTATATTATTGGCTTCTCTTTCCTATCCATGCGCTTACAAGATCCCAGGTCTGGATCGTGTGCCTGGTGCACATGTTGCTATACTCGTGATTACTATATATCAGAGTGGATATATTGCGGATCTATAAAGGTTACACACTTGATTGTTTTGCAAGTCTTGACATCCATTAATTGGTAATTAGCCTCATTTGCCATATCAGTTGCTTACCTGTTTCTGCCTATCCAGGATTCATTTCTACTTAGCCATCAAGTATCTACCATACTAGCATTTACAGTTGCTGATCTGATTCACCAAATCTCTCAATTAGATGTTCATAGCGCTTAAATACTGTCCAATCTTGTTCTCGGACATCGGGCTATGAATATCCAGGCGATGTCCGACGGCCTCTTAACCTTCCTGCAACTTTGGTGTCTCTGTCCCAGTGGTCTCACTCCTCCTAAATGACCTCTTCCCGATCCTTGTAATTCGCAGTCTTGTCTCACAGTTCGGATCTGGGCACGCCACCTCCGCATCGCTCGTCATCCAATCATTCTTATGTGTCTCCCTTTGCTTGGCTGCCAAGAGTGGAAGGACAGAAGAAATAGAGAATATAGAGAATCCTTGACCAGGTGGGAGAAAAAGGAGCTCGCCGCGAAGTTCAAAATAGTCACCCGATTTGGCGCCACAGTAGACCCTGGCATCGGGATGTGGAATGACGACTTCAACACGCAAGTCGTATAGATCGAAATGTGCGACCGCCGGCGAAGGGGTGTGTGGTGGCGTTCCGGACATGGTGGCCGCAGCCGGATCAGGATTAGATCGAGCTGCCTGATTCGACATTTCGTACACTGGTACAGAGAATCACGTCATCATGAAAAGAATGAAGGAATCTTGAGAGACTTACCAACTGGGTGGGTACAAGACAAGGTAGAATCTGATTGATCATGTTAGGTAAAATCAATATCGTCTCAACGGAAATAAAATATATTTATATTCGACGCATCGACGATACTAGGACAAGGATGTAAGGGAAACGCGAAAGCACGGCGGGATGCTGCTGCTACAAGGTACGTCCAAGCGAAGTTTTTCTGGCTGATTGAAGTGCGCAAAGAAGCGCAGCACTTCCTGAAGCAAAAAGCGGAGAAGCACGCACCGGTGGCACTAGCTATTGGCTTTCTGGCGCAGTTGTGTCGGGTGATGATCCTGTTGGAGTCACGCGGGAAGATGAATGGGCTGCTCTATCAGGCAACCCTTTCAGCATCGCTGTCTTTCCCTTTCTCCTAGCCCGCTTTCGCTCATTTTTGGGTCGCTTGGGACCTGTAAGGTTGTCGTTCAGTGGCAGGCTAATATGCCAGAGAGCTGTTGTCAATAACTCAGGCGTACCTCCATCAGAGGGAGACTGTGGTGGCGCGTCGTCGATGTCCATGAAATCCGTAGCAGCCGGTCGATTCCTGCCGGAAGCGACGACTGCAGAGGCGCGAGTAGAGACAGTATCTGCTGCTACTGCCTTCGTTCGGTTTTCAAAAGGGGCTCTATCGTAACCTATCGGAGGTCATAACTACGCTTCGGTGTGAGTGCAAAGAGAGCTAATTACCAACGAACGGGTCAAGAGGCGACCGCTTTCGCTGTTCCGCTCCCGTGGCTACATGCTGCACATGATGAGACCCCTGGAGTTCTGGTGCCTCCGCAAACACAGCAATATCTTCATTATCAGACTCGCTTGTAGTGGTGTCATCTCTCTCGATGTGCGCAAATCTTGTATGGACACCACCACCAACGTTTGCGACCTCCATTGTATATTTTTGATGGGGGGTGAAAGTCGTGTGAGAGGATATGGTCGGCCCAGTGATTCCTAACTGAGCTTGTTCGGCTCTGAATTCACGATCCGCGCTTGCAAGAGCAGCATTAATAAATCGAGTAGCAGCCGCCTTATCCAATGGTCTGTTCTCTGCGGGCCGCAGGATCAGACTCGGAAAAAATGAAAAGTAATTTGGCGTACGCTGGGAAACACGGGGCAGCGGGGCAGCATCTGGGTTTTCAGCTTGTCGAACCTTCGTTGAGTGGTCTTTAAGCCTTTCAAGTTCGTTGTGCACGGTATGGGTTTTCGGGTCAACTCCCTGAGTTTTAAGATAAACTAGCCCCATGTTACGTGTTCAGCTAGACAGGTGATCCACTGGGTGGGTATACTCACCCCATACAAGATCGTTCACGATATATGGGATCGTAACGCATAGTTTGGCTTGTTGCAGACGATCCAGTCCTTCTAAGGTTTCGTGAAGAGGTTTCTCTAGTAACGGTCCGAGTTTGGCTTCCAGCTCGTCGAGTGCATCATCGACCCTTTTGAGGGCTTCCCTGGGTGACGGCATTTTCAAGGAGAGGGTCAGGGATCAAGTGGTGCGCGGAGTCCCAAAAACCTGGACCATACTGCACCATTGACTTCTTGGGCTGGAATCGTAAGCCGTGTGTGGAGGCCTTGCATTCGTCATGGATTGTAAGGCGAAATTGCCCGTCCCTTTCTACTAAGCCCCTAAATGACCTACATTCCAGCCCCTACAGCCATCCTCGTGGATAGTCCTCAAGACATTGCCATGGGCAGCGCATATCCGAGTGGATCCACATCACCAGGGCTGATGAGTGGGATTTCTGCCGGCCCTTCGCTGCAATACGCACCGGACGCACCGAACGCACCGGAAGGCAGGCGCTCCGAGACAACGAGAACGAGAACGGACGGCCAACCCGATAGAAAGTCACAAGACGGCCAAGGCTCCCTTCGTCGCTCCGAATCAAGCGAGTTGTCCAGCCTGCTATCTCAAGATGACGACTTTCTCACAGGTCGTTCTTCCGGTTCTCCGTCAGAGCATCCAAAGATCATATTAAAGGTCACGGAGTCGCAGCGGCATTATTCCTCGTCCCGTCTCTCACTGGCTTCTCGAGGGGGAGATACTCTCAATGACCAGGATGAGTCTTTGGATGACCTGGGAGATTCTGATTCGGAATTTGAGCTCGAGGGGGGTGAGGACCCTGTCGGGCGAGAAATGCGCTCTTCGCCTTCACGCCCACCACCATCAAGGATTGTGACAGATCTGCACGCCGTACAAGCTCACAATGCTCGGCTTACGCGTCGCGCTTCCATGCCCCGTGGGACCTCGCGTTTCACGGCAAACAATCACACCGGTTCTAAGGACCTTGGGGAAAGAGGAAAACGGACGCCGCAGAGGGTCATTGCCCGACTGGGTGAAAAATTCGATGGGGGTACAGTCACAAAAAGAGGAAAGGGGTGGATAGTCATCGAAGAAACCGACGATGAGGAAGTCCCCGCCACGAATACTCCGTCTGAAACCGCCTCTCCACCTGCTATCCACCCACCTTCCCCCGAGCCACGCGTCGGGAAGAAGCGCAAGCGCAAAAGCAGTGGATCGCATGCTCGTGAAACGTTCGCTTCATCTTCTATTCCTGAAGCTCAGCCCCCTCCGGCCAAAAAGGTCGCCAGGCCCTCTGAGCAGAATGTTCCGGATATTGGGGAACTCAGACGATTGGTTATTCGTAGGCTCTCTGAATCATTGAGTGAGTTGGTTTTGTTTGTATCCGTAACCTCCCTCATAGGACTTCCAGAAAGTGCTGGCTGTAATAGTGATAAGCGGATCCCCTGGCGTATCATTCCTGAATGGCTCAGAGAGCGCGATCTCTACGCTACCGGCTTCCCCGAAGGGTGTGTACCTGTTGCAGAGAATGATGAAGTCAACAACCTCTCTTCTCCCTCGCTATGGAACGCTGAACGCGTACAAGCAATGCACTCCTCACTGAAGCAAAGGAAGGTTTCGTTTCGTCCGCGACCCTCAGGTAACTGCATATTCATATAGAGTGTGCCGATTGACTGATATCCCAACAAGACCGAATTGTCCTCTTTGAGACAATCAAACCGAATGGATCGAAAGAGGATTCGACTTGTGGCTTTTCCGATGCTTGGGTTGCCGCGAAATTTCCGGCCATTCAACCGCCCTCTAAAAAGCGCCCGGAGCTCAAGCTCGTCATTCCCAAAACTGGAGAGCGGATTGACCAAAAAATCGTCACCCACCCGCCTCCAAGAGCGAAACCGACGATTAAACCAAATCGCAGGAATCCATCAAGCACTTCTATCCCTACTGTTGTTCCTCCTGTTACCAACCTAATAGCTGCCCCGACTCCGATCATTACTGTCCAGCCTCCAACTCCCCTCGAAAATCTCGTGGGTATGAAAGAACTGGAAACAATACCCGAGGGTCCTACAACTACGCCTTCGTCTCCAATGCTCCCAGTGCCGCCGTCTCCGCTGGCTCAAGAGCCAGCTGCGCTCCCTCCAATTCCTGTACGTGTCTCTGATGCGAAACCCGTGTTTTCCTCCCAACCACTGCTTCGGAAATTCAACTTCCGCTTCTCCATCCCACCAAAGGCTGCAATCGGCGATAGGAAAGCAAAGACTCACGTACAACCAGAAGATTCTTCGTCTACCTTGACAGAGGAGTCCGAAGGAATGGAAGTCTCTCCGACTTTAATGACCGGTATACCTTTGAGTGCGATCCTTGACGGACCGATCGCTGCTGAAAATGCAGCAAGAGCGACTGCTGGGAATCATAAAATCAGAACGCTGCCGAGACACCTTCGTCCCGTTGTTGCAGGCGGAGGACAAGGCCAGCTTGGAAGTATATCCACATTCTCAAGGGATTCTGTTACAGCCGCCACGGAAATGAAAAGAAGTGCGGTATCCAGTGTTGACCGTGTGTCGTCAATCGAGGGCAATGGATTTATCGGCAAGGTTTCAAAGAGGCGCCTGGCAGAGAGTGTCAGGGTGCTCTTGCGTAGGCTCTTTGGTGCGTGCGTTGATAGAATGCCATGTCAAATGATTTACGAAGCTTTTTACAGAGTCACATGGCCTCTCCTCGAGCAACGATCAAATTCCCTGGGCCAACCTTCCTCAATTACTTGCCGAAAAGAGCCTCTATATTTCTGGATGGCCGGCTAAATGGGTTCCAAATATCAAGCGTGATCAGGTCGTCCCTCACTGTGGAATCAAGACCTGGTCGCAAGAGCGCCTCCTTGGGATGATCGACGCATTGGAGGCGCGAGAGATTACCATACATACTCGAGAGCCTGGAAAAAAGGTTCTATTTCACTTCCCAGCTTCCGATGATGAAATGGTGAATACGGCAGGGCGGGCCCAAGGAAAGAACTCGACGATCGGCTTTTCCGAAGCATGGCTGGAACGACACATGGGCAAGAAGATAATTTTCTCTACTGAAAACCCTCAAGTTGTCCTTACTGACAAGATGAGCGAGGACGAATCTCCTTCCAGTCCTCCGCTGAACCACGAGGTGCCTGCGCCTGAACGGTTCGGCAGAATGTTCGACCCGGAAGTATACAATATTGAGTACAACAGCAGTGATGAATCCAGAGAAGACCAGATGGAGTGTAAATTAGCACCGGAGCCACCTTGGAAGCGTCACCTAGAGTATATCACTCGACCAAAGAATGAAGGACCCAGCGAAGACGGGGAGGCTCCACCTATAACTGATGTACACGACTCAGGAACGGATGAGGACCAAACTGTCCCGTTCAAATCACTCCTTCCCCGCAACTTACCATATTCTCTTCAAGATAAAGGTCGAGTGTATTTGCGGAGGGATGACGTATTTGAATGGATCCCGAGTCCTAGTTATTACCTTAGTTCTCCACCGAACCAGACAATATGGAAGACGGATCGAGGTGGACATTGGAAGTTCCTCAACGAGCCGCGCCAATACGAAACAGTTCCATCAGTTCCCCTCGCGCAACAAAGATCGATCCCAGATAGAATTTCGGGTCGCATACTCGAGCAGGGCAAATGCGAGTGGGATATTGTCAAAAGAGTATGGGAATGTAACTTTCCTGGTCGCCAGGTGTTCGGAAGGCTGGTGTGGGCGAATGACCTTAATGCGTGGGAATGGTTTGTGGATGATGCACGAGGACAGAAGTGGTTGACCAAGCGAAGTGGAATGGATTATCGAAGTTGATAGGACACCCTCTGAGGTATCCATAATACTAACCCATAATATTGACGTTGCTTGCTCCTGTGCGCATTGGTATTACACCACATGCGTCTCAATACTTTTCGGCTCAACAAGCCACCCAATGCAAAGCTAGTGATTGACCGGTCCTTGCACTTTTATGGCTTTGTGACAAAGTAATTACGACTTTTTGCGTCGTAGGTAGCTCGTAAGCTTGTGATCACTGTCACCAGTTCGCCATTAGTCCTTTTTGGTATCAGTAACGTCGTTGCCCTCGTCTATTTTGGATTGCCACCCACACCCATTGGTACCACATCTCACCCCCTACACGGCACTGCCTGGCGTAGAGTCGCTCGGCACATGACAAATCGTTTCCCGTTTAATATTTCCTCCTCATTGGTCCGCTAGTCTCTTTTGACTCAAGCACATATCTTGTTAGATCGATGTCCGCCACTCCCGGCTTTATACGAACTAGATCTAAGAAATATTGATCGGTCGGATTGCCCGGACGGCCATGGAACTGGAATCAAACATTCGGACAAACAAACTGCGCTCCTGCTCCATGCCCAGACTGTGACGGGCCTGCATGCCACAAATCTCATCGATCCAAGGGTATTGACTTTATCAGATAGTCCCAAGGACGTGCCTTGCGGAGGGTGTCAGAATACTCTTGCGCGGGCCTTTGGTGCATGGATTGATAGCATGTCATGTCAAATGATTTACGAAGCTTCTTACAGAGTCTCCTCCAGCAAGGACCCAAATTCCCTGGGCCAACCTTACTCAATTACTTGCCGAAAAGGATTCAATACTTCCGGACGTTTGGCATATTGGTCGACCCGGAAGCATACCGCATCGAGTACAACAGCAGTGGTGAACCCAGAGAAGACTAGATAGAGTGTAAATAAGCACTGGAGCCACCTTGGAAGCGTGACTGAGGTTCTATCACTCGACCAAGGAACGAATGGCCCAACGATGACGGGGAGGCTCCACCATTAGCTGATGCACACGACTCAGGAACACGTGAAGATAAAACTGGTTATTACCATAGCTCTCCACCGATTCAGACAAGCTGGGGTCGATCTTGGATAGACTTTCGGGCCGCATTCTCAGCAGGGCAACGTGAGTGGGATACCGTTAGGAGAGTATGGAAGTGTATCTTTCCTGGTCGTTAGGGGATTGGAACGCTGGTGTGAGCGAATGGCCTTAATAGCACCTCGGTCATACGAAGCCGGGACCTAAGAGGCCTCCCACGGATAGGCTTTCTTACCCCCTCAAGGGGGGGGGGCACCGTCACTTTCCGTCACTTTACGTAAGCTTCAAAACGACGGCCACCCTCCAATAAGCACGCCTCCTCCCTCTTCAACTGCAGGCCATTATATTGAGTCTATACGTATTGTAGAGTAGATATACCAAAAATAAATGCAGTTTAATGCTCCAGTTCGCGTGATCTAGGCTACCAGTACAAGTGACGGAAAGTGACGGAAAGCGACAGAAAGCGACGGGAAACGGCAGACGACGGGAGACGACGGAGCGTCAGGTTGTTACGCTATAGGCATAGCATAACTAGCCTTAATAATCGAAACGTGACGGAAAACGACGGCAGGTTGCAAAAACGCGCCGTTTCTTGTGTATACCACGTTTAATTTCTGCTAGTATGAATTTATTTACTTATAACCAATATTATTCAAGATACAGCGCCTCCACGGTGAGCAAGAACGCGCGATTTCGACGAGGAAACAAAACACCCATCGGCGACATCTAGTTACATTGTATGAAATAAATACATCGTCAATAGTAGTTTCATGCACAGAGAAGTGGTAATTCATACGCCCGCGCGGTCCAGCACTGAGGTTTCGCGGCGTGTTGCAAAAAAACGCATCGTTTCCCGTAAATACCGGATGTAGCTGCTTCTGATATGAATACAATGAGTTATGAATGATATTATTTGAGATACAACGCCGCTACGGTGGGCAGGAGCGCGCGAATTTGACAAGTAGACGAAACACCGATCGGCGACGTCTCGCTGTATTGCGAGCAATAACAAAGTCGTTAATAGTAGTTCTATGTACAGAAATGGGGTAATTCATACACGTGCGTGGTCCAGCGCCGAATTTCAGGGGGCTTCCAATACTTAACGTTTCTCGCCACCGCAGTGATGCATAGAGCGAACTACCATTGATCTCTCTCTGATACAGCTCCTTTGCGATAGCAAGAGCATGTGAATGTGACGCATGAACCACCACAGCGCGCCCCACCGCATCCTGATGGCTAAAAATTATCCTAAAATGTGTATAGTTCTATTGAGTTACGTAAATATAATAATATGGTCGGCGCGCGTATAAACACCCTCCAGAAATATATCAGGTATTCCCAACGAAGCCGCCGCCCGTGTCGCCGAGCTATTGCATCTAAAATTCAGAGTAAAGTATATATTAGTTGCTATAATTATTCACATATTCTAATGCAGTTAGTACGCGTGTAAACGCCTTCTAGGAATATATCAGATATTCCCGACGAAACCGCCCGTGTCGCCGAGCTATCGCATCTAAAATTCAGAGTAAAGTATATATTAGTTGTTATATTTATCCACATATTTTGATACAGTTATTACGCGTGTAAATGCCTCCCAGCAATATATCAGATACTCCCGACGAAGCCACCGCCCGTGTCGCCGAGCTAAAATTCAGAGTAAAGTACATATTAGTTACCATAATTATTCACATATTTAAATACAGCTTGTACGCGTGTAAACGCCTCCTAGGAATATACCAAATATTCCCGACGAAGCCGCCACCTCGCCGAGATATTGCACCTAAAATAAAATTGAAATTATATATTCGCACACACTGGAATACGGTCAGTATCGGCATATGTTTTAGTCACGCCCGCCGCGTAAATGGGATGGGAAGCCACCGGGGATGGGAATCGGCCAGTTCCCACAGCCTATAATCGCATATACCACTTCTATAAGTGTTTGGATACATATCGGAACGTCATTGTAGCTGTACAATAGCAGTCGGTGCCTAGCTCCATACGACTGACACATGAATATGTGTTTCCCTTAAAGTGAGGGAGAATGACAGCCCATGAGCCATTGCAGCATAATGTAGTGGCTTTCCTCTGCATGTAGTAATGCCTTCCCTGTTCGCGACGCAAATGTACTAAGCTGCAGAACTGTTTCTCATATCACAGTTGTGTTCCCAATACCCCCAAATTTGCTGCCTTGCCTGTTGTAGGCTTCTTTTTTTGTCAATTCTAGACTATCAAAGTACTATAAGCGGGTTCATCCGAGCCCTCTAGCATTCATATTACTGTCGCTAGAATTTTTTCTTTTTGTCATTGCTTTGTCTTTTGGTGGTGGGTTTTCACGGTTCCTGATTGACGACCCTGCGTCTTGCCGAATGAATAGCACGATCGCCGGCCGGCACACACCGGCACACACCGGCACACAAATACCATCAGGCCGAATCCGTGTCCGTCGCTTTCCGTCACTTTCCGTCACATCCCGTCATGTTCGCCGTCTTATACTATTAGGTAGCTTAAGGCTAGTTATGCTATGCCTACAGCGTAACAACCTGACGCTCCGTCCTCTCCCGTCCTCTCCCGTCCTCTCCCGTCCTCTCCCGTCTCCCGTCGCTTTCCGTCGCTTTCCGTCACTTTCCGTCACTTGTACTGGTAGCCTAGATCACGCGAACTGGAGCATTAAACTGCGTTTATTTTTGGTATATCTACTCTACAATACGTATAGACTCAATATAATGGCCTGCAGTTGAAGAGGAGGCGTGCTTATTGGAGGGTGGCCGTCGTTTTGAAGCTTACGTAAAGTGACGGAAAGTGACGGTGCCCCCCCCCCTTGAGAGGGTAAAAAGCCGGCCTCTTAGGCCCCGGATTCGTATGACCGAGGTGGGGTGAGTACGAGTGGGACGCGAGGTTGAGACCAGCCAGACATACACAGCCTGGCACAATACGGACATGGTACCCATGACGAAACAAAATGTTGAACACGTCGTGTCCGAGGCGGCCGACCCAATGGCTATGACGCCAGCCGCGCGTCAACCAGATCGACACCTTGTCCCCAGTCACGACTGTGGCTTTTCTCTACTTCTCCACTTTGAAATCAGACGGACGTATACAACCTATAGGCTGGCCATCATGCTTGTCCTGCGTCAGTTCGCCGTCTTGCTGCACAAAAACTGGATCATCCTTACTCGACATTGGGCGGTAAGTAGTGCTTAACTCTCCACTAGTCTTTGATCGTCCCCCCTCTTCTCTTTGGCCTAATAACAGTATCTTCCTTTTCTAGCTCAATCTGCTGCGATGCTTTCTGATCCCAGTCGCATTTGGCGTCTTCCTCGCGACTGCCCAAGTTTTTCTCACTAAACCGAATAGCGTAAGTATCTTTCTCCTGTGTCAGCGCCCTGAGTCATCCCAGCGAGGGATTGAGAACGGCCGGTTCTGTCGCCGCAATGCAAATATTGAAGATACGCGCGCGAGCGACTAAGGTCTTTGGTAGCCGTTGGGTGTACAAACCCCGTCTGGGCCCCAGGGTTCAACTTACTCCTTTTTTTATTTGATCATTACTCTTCCTTTCGTCGATTTATCTTGTCGTTCGAATGGTCCAATGTTCCTTCAATCTCGAATTTGAATCCGTTGAGGGGCTCGGACATCGCTAGTAACACGTTCTCTCTTTGAAAGACGTTGATGGCAGTTGCTTCAACAATAGCGTCCTTCACTACTCATGCTGAAGCACACCACAGCTAGGCATTTCCGATCCTGCGGCTGTTCGAACCTTCGCAGAGGCGTTTGACCCCGCCTACAAGTTTATCTGGGCGGACGCGACGACGTCCCAGACCAACCCTTCCCCAGGCGACATCATCAATCGCATTACATCCGGATTCTCGGACCAGCAGCTCTCGGCGGTTCATCGAGTTGAAACAGCAAATGATGTGCCCGTTTCATGCCCTCAAAATTTCAACCAATTCTCCGAATGCTTCGCAGCAGTCGTATTCCACGATGTTCAATCGCCCTTCAACATTGTAGGCTTCAACTACACTATTCGTGCGGACGGGGGGTTAGCCTATATTAACGTGGAGGAGCACACTAGCGATTTGGAGCTTAGGATTCTACCACTCCAGTGGGCGTTGGATGAGGCGATTATTACGCTCTCTGGAGGATCCAGCGGATCTTTCAACCCCCCGCAAGAATTGCCGTTTACTCAGATGACCAATGAGGAGCAAACACGCGAGATTCGATTAGCATATGTGAGAGCGATTCAGGAATTACTCGTTCTGGCCCTGTAAGTCCAGTATGCTCGCGTATATTGGATCAGCCTCATCGTTGTTCTAGATTCGTCTACTTTCTTGGAATCGTGTACCACCTCCCTGGATCCTTCATGGGAGAACGGGCAAACCTCATTACCGAGCATATGACCGCCATGGGTGCACTCGATAAGGCCCGTATACTGTACGTTCTCCAATACTTGGGTCCTCTCGGGTTCTCACCCATTGAAGGTCATGGCACATCGGCATCTCACTGGCTTATATACCCGCATGGGTTATCGTGGCGCTGATATGGAAAGCACGGATCTTCACTGCTACAAACGCCGGAATTATGATTGGACTTCACCTGTTGACAGGGTATGGTTATCATTTCCCAATCCGTCTCTCTAATCTCGCTGACGGACTTTTCTTAAGGTTATCCCTCGCGTCATGGTCCTTATTCGTCTCTGTTCCATATGGAAAGTCCCCTCAACTCGCCGCCATCTCAACTACTTTCCTCTCTCTACTCCTCGCCATCCTTGCACTCGTCCTCTCGCCTCGCGCATCGATTGGACTACAAATGATATTCACCCTGCTCTTCCCCTCGAGCTTCTTTGTCTTCGTCGTGTCAGCGATCGCCGGGTTCGAGGCGACCGAAACACCAACGAGCTTCATTCGACCAGATCCGCAGCGCGGCGGTCGTATAGGAGCATTGTTTTTAATCGCTGTTATCAACATCTTTCTCTACCCTTGTTTGGCCGTATGGTGGGAGCGAGGTCGATACGGCGCGAAGAATTCAAAACAAGGCAAGAGCTGGCTTCCATGGAGAAGAATAAAAAATGAGGAGCAGCCGATCGTCAGCGAGGGGAGCGCTATCGAAGTTAGAAATCTGAACAAGACCTTTGAAGGACCTGGCTTCTGGCCCTTTAAGCCGGCGAGGAAAGTGACGGCTATCGAGGACCTCTCGTTGACCATCCCAAGGCACGGTATTTTTGTTCTCCTCGGTGCCAATGGAGCTGGCAAGTCTACTGCCTTATCTATCCTGGGTGGTCTCCTTGGACGAGATGGAGGGAGCGTGGCGTTCGGGAATAACAAAGGTGGCGATCGAGCAGCGGTTGGGTCAATTGGCATTGTTCCACAGAAGAACGTGCTCTGGGACGAGATGACTTGCCTTCAGACCCTTCGTGTTTGGAGTGCTGTTAAGCAACGAGCAACTAGGAATAGGGAGACGAACGAGGATCTGACCCAGTTGTTGAAGGACTGCGGGTTGGAGAGTAAGGTTCACGAGCATGCTGGTAGCCTCAGCGGTGGACAGAAGAGAAGACTCCAGCTTGCGATTGGGATGGTCGGTGATTCCGAACGTACGTTTACAGGCTGAGTGCCATATTCGCGTCCTGATTCTCATTCACAGTACTACTTGTCGATGAAGCTACAAGTGGGGTTGATCCGTTATCAAGGCGTGCTCTTTGGAGGGCATTGACTGCGGTGAAGCATGACCGTACTATCATATTTACAACGCATGTGAGTTCGCTTCACCTTGAGTTTTTACCATGGCTGACCATCTTCTCAGTTTCTTGATGAAGCTGATCTATTGGGGGACCGTGTGGCCGTCCTTGCGGCACCTGGGAAACTTCTCGCTGAAGGGTCTCCCGTATCACTCAAGTCCTCTCTCGGCGAGGGGTACAAGATCATCGTCCAGTTTGATCAAGAGCAGCCGGAAGCGGAAACATCGGTCATTCCTGCCACCCATCAAGACCTTCTGGCAACAATCCGACAACGCGCCCCGGAGGCTACCATCACGAATCTGTCTCTCCAATCTGTCACATTTGCCCTGAAGACGAAAGATTCCAGCATCGTTAAACAAATTTTGGCCAGTCTAGAAACGGAGGAAAGGAAGGGAAGGATCGGTGGCTACGAAGTCAACAGCACATCCTTGGAGGACATTTTCCTTGGCTTGATGGGAAAAGATCGCGAGTTGCATGAACACGACGACCAGGACAGTTTCTCGGATGAGAAGCTAGATGGCGATGATTCACCGACTCCAGTTGCTCCTGCTGATCTAACCAATCCACACCCGACTCCGCTCGACCTCACACCTGCTCGTCCAACGTCATTGCTCTACCAATCATTGACAATCTTCTACAAGCGTTTACTCATCTTGCGACGCTCCTGGTTGTCACCGCTTCTAGCTGTGGTCATTGCGTGTTGTGGGGCATGCATCCCCCTCTTCTACATGAACGATCGAGTCTCAACCTGCGCTATCACTTTCCGTCCCACTAGCATATCACCCCTCTGGCTCCCTCTAAGTCGAGTTGCTAGGCTTGCCTCCGCAGATCCACTCTCAAATGATGAGAACGGCCAACCTATTAACGACGATGACGTAATTCCTCGAATCGCCCCACCGGGCATTCTCGATATGCTGGGCCAAGCTGTCGCTGCGGTACCAACAGTGAAATTGGCGGATCAACCTTCCTTCATGCAGAATATCGAACAAAATGTCCGAAACCTTAGTACCGGAGGGGTCTGGGTAGATACCTCTTCAAGACAAGCATTGATCGCATATGAGGCTACAAATATTTTGAATGGGCCCACCATGCTCAACCTAGCCAGCAATGTGCTCTTCTCCACAGCTGGAGGCGCGAACAACAGGACGATCGTTGGTAATTATATGGCCTTCTCGCGTAGGAGTGCTCAAGGACTCACCGCACTGAGATGGGTGAGTCTTGTTGTGGTGAGATGACGGTGGTTCTAATCCCACCTCCCTAGATATCGTTCTTTGGAGCTGCTATGGTGCGCCCC